>Ga0153956_1002922_pt1 | contig 11782 bp, 7 predicted proteins | sample TSFL040MetaG_FD_104704 | JGI IMG/M metagenome (GOLD analysis project Ga0153956, IMG submission 104704) | Attine ant fungus gardens microbial communities from Florida, USA - TSFL040 MetaG | ecosystem: Host-associated > Fungi > Mycelium > Unclassified | place: USA: Florida, Wekiwa Springs...
CGGTATCCATTTCCTCGGTGCTGAGCGGAATCGGCGGCGGGTTCAGCCACACTTCGCGCTCGCCGTGGCGCTGCACCAGCGCGCGCGCGTTGCCCGGATTGGTTTCCAGGTGCAGCATGCGCGCGGTGTGCGCGTAATACACCGGATCGTCCTTCACCCGTTCGTAGCTCGGCAGGCGGATCACGCTGCGGGCCGGGTCGGCTTTTTCCTTGCGCGCGCGCAGCGGATCGAGGATGCGCACCACCTGCGTGTCGGCGGCGGCGGGCTGCGCCTTGGCGCTGGCGCAGGTGTCCGGTTCCTCGACCATCTCGTAGGGGTTCTTGTGAATATTCACCGGGCCGGGCTGATCGAATTCGGTGGAGTCGATCACCGTCCAGCCGGGCGGCACTTCGCGCAGCATGAAGGCGGTGCCGCGCACGTCGCGGATGCTGTCCACGCTTTCGCCCTGTGCCAGACGATGCGTCACTTCGACGATGGCGCGCTCGGCGTTGCCGTAGAGCAGCAGATCGGCCTTGCTGTCGAGCAGGATGGAGCGGCGCACTTTGTCGCTCCAGTAATCGTAATGCGCGATGCGGCGCAGGCTGGCTTCGATGGAACCGATGACCACCGGCACGTCGGGATAGGCTTCCTGGCAGCGCTGGGAATAGACGATGACCGCGCGGTCGGGGCGCTTGCCGCCGACGTCGCCCGGCGTATAGGCATCGTCGTGGCGCAGGCGCCGGTCGGCGGTGTAGCGGTTGATCATCGAATCCATGTTGCCGGCGGCGACGCCGAAATACAGGTTGGGCTTGCCCAGCGCCATGAAGGCGTCCTTCGACTGCCAGTCCGGCTGGGCGATGATGCCGACGCGAAACCCCTGCGCCTCCAGCGTGCGGCCGATCACCGCCATGCCGAAGCTGGGGTGGTCCACATAGGCGTCGCCGGTGACGATGATGACGTCGCAGGAGTCCCAGCCCAGCTCATCCATTTCGGCGCGCGACATCGGCAGGAACGGCGCCGGCCCGAAGCATTCGGCCCAGTATTTCCTGTAGCTGAAGAGGGGGCGCAGCGGCGTGGCGGCATTGGGCGGGGCGAACGTAGAGGACATATTTAAGAGGCGTGTCAGGGGTAGCGGGGATGGAAGCGGCGCATTATACGCCAGATCGCCGCCGACGTCCGGTACGGTTGTCCCTTATGCCACCTTGTGCGATAGTGCCGCGACTCTTCCGCAGATCGTTGATTTCCCTATGGAACATACCTACCGGTTAGTTATTTCCTGTCCCGATCGCGTCGGTATCGTGGCGCGCGTCAGCCAGTTCATTTCCGAATACGGCGGCTGGCTCACCGAGGCCAACTACCACTCCGACCCCGATAGCGGCTGGTTCTTCATGCGCAATGAAATCCGCGCCGATTCGATGTCGATCAGCCTGCGCGAGTTCCGTTCCGCCTTCGCCCGCGTCGCCGAGGATTACTCGATGCGCTGGTACATTCGCGATTCCACGGTGCGGCAGCGGGTGGTGCTGCTGGCCAGTCACGCCTCGCACTGCCTGGCGGATCTGCTGCACCGCTGGCACTCGGGCGAACTGCACTGCGATATTCCCTGCGTGATTTCCAATCACGAGAACCTGCGCAGCATGGTCGAGTGGCACGAGATTCCGTTTCTGTTCGTGCCGGTGCCGAAGGACAAGGAAGGCAAGGACGAGGCCTTCGCGCAGATCTCCGGCCTGATCGAACAGCATCAGGCTGACACCGTGGTGCTGGCGCGCTACATGCAGATCATTCCGCCGGCCCTGTGCGAGCAGTACAAGGGGCGGATCATCAATATCCACCACAGCTTCCTGCCCTCGTTCATCGGCGCCAATCCCTATCGCAAGGCCTATGACCGCGGCGTGAAGCTGATCGGCGCCACCAGTCATTACGTGACCGGCGATCTGGATGAAGGGCCGATCATCGAGCAGGATGTGATTCGCGTCAGCCACCGCCAGGCGGTCGACGATCTGGTGCGCCTCGGACGCAATGTGGAAACCGCGGTGCTGGCGCGAGCCCTGCGCAATCATCTCGAAGACCGGGTGATCGTGCACGGCAATAAAACGGTGGTTTTCGACTGAGCGCCGGCGGCTGGATTAGCGAATCGATTAAAAGTCGTTCAAATGACGCTTTATTTGGCAGGATTGTCATATTACTTTCACACTTGTTGTCTCTAATAGCGGGCGACTTGTCATGAATGCTAAATAAAGGGTCTGATATGGAAGGTAAATCCGTCCTGATCGTCGACGATGAAGCCGCGATTCGGGAGATGATCCGGGTCGCCCTGGAAATGGCGGAATTCGATTGCATGGAGGCCGCCAATGCACAGGATGCGCACGCCTCGATCATCGATCACAAACCGGATCTGGTTCTGCTCGACTGGATGCTGCCCGGTACCAGTGGCATCGAATTGCTGCGCCGGCTCAAGCGCGAGGATTTGACCCGCGAGATGCCGGTGATCATGCTGACCGCCAAGGGCGAAGAGGACAACAAGATTCAGGGGCTGGATGTCGGCGCCGACGACTACATCACCAAGCCGTTCGCGCCGCGTGAATTGATGGCCCGGATCAAGGCCGTGCTGCGCCGCAGCGGCCAGCTCGAGGACGAAAGCGCCATCGTGGTCGAAGGGCTGACCCTGGATCCGGCCAGCCACCGCGTATTCATTCTTCAACAATCGGTGGACATGGGGCCGACCGAGTTCAAGTTGCTGAAGTTTTTCATGACGCACCAGGAGCGTGCGTATTCCCGCGGACAGCTGCTCGATCACGTCTGGGGTGGCAATGTGTATGTCGAGGAGCGTACCGTCGACGTGCATATCCGCCGCCTGCGCAAGGCGCTGCAAACCAGCGCGGGCGATTATGGCCAGCTGATCCAGACCGTGCGCGGCACGGGCTATCGTTTCTCCACCACCGGCGCCGAGGTCTGAGTCCCGGGAAGCCGAGGCACACGCGGTCCGGATGTCGGGCCGCGCCGCGGGCACTGCGCTGGCATCGGCCATTCCGCGCAGTTGTCTGCGCTCCAGCGAATTCTGATGATCGCGAATTCTGGCAATGAGAATTCGGGTAAAAAGAGTTCTGGCAATAAAGAGTTTCGATGCAAACGAGCGATTGGAAATCCGAGTTTTACCGACTTTCCCTGTGGCTGGCGGGCGCGCTGCTGATCGGCTGGTTGCTGGGTTTCACCGCCTGGGCGCTGGCGCTGGCGGCCTGCGCTTACTGTGCGCGCAGCATTTATCACCTGCATGCCTTGCAGCAATGGGTCACCCATCGCGCTTCCAGCGAGCCGCCCGAGGCCGGCGGTCTGTGGGGCGTGGTGATGGACGGCCTCTACCGCCTGCAGCAGAAGGACCGGCGCGAACGCGTCCGCCTGCGCGCCCTGATCAGTTATCTGCGCGAGTCTTTCATGTCCCTGCCTTACGGGGCGGTGATGATCGATTCGGAAAACAATATCGAGTGGAGCAACAAGGCGGCGGAGACGCTGCTCGGGTTGCGCTTTCCGGACGATACCGGCCAGCAGATTCTCAATCTGGTGCGGGCGCCGGAGTTCATCGCCTATTTCGAGGAAGAGGATTACAGCAAGCCGCTGGAGCTGGCTTCGCCCTATCGCGGCGGCGCCCAGTTGCAGATCCACATCACGTTTTTCGGCAAGCGCAGCCGCCTGCTGTTCGCGCGCGATGTGACCCAGACCGTGCGCCTGGAACAGATGCGCAAGGATTTCGTCGGCAACGTTTCGCACGAGCTGCGCACGCCGCTGACCGTGATCAACGGCTACCTCGAAACCTTTTCCGACAGCCTGGGCGAGGGCAATCCGCGCTGGCGCCGGGCGCTCGACCAGATGCTGACGCAATCGCGCCGCATGCAGACCCTGATCAACGATCTGCTGTTGCTGTCGCGCCTGGAGACCGTGCCGCAGCCCGCCGAGCAGGACACGGTCGCGGTGCGGCCCTTGCTGGAGATGATTCGCGAGGAAGCCCTGGCCGCGGTCGGCGGGCGTCGTGAAATCACCATCGAAAGCGACGACGGCATTGCGCTGCTCGGAAACCGCACCGAGCTGCACAGCGCGATCGCCAATATCGTGTTCAACGCGTCGCGCTATACCGAGGAGGGCGGCAGGATTGCGCTGCGCTGGTATGTGGATCGCGACCGCGCCTGCCTCCAGGTCGAGGATAACGGCATCGGCATCGAGGCCGAGCACGTCCCGCGCCTGACCGAGCGCTTTTATCGGGTCGATAAAAGCCGCTCGATGGATACCGGCGGCACCGGGCTGGGACTGGCGATCGTCAAGCATGTGTTGATCCGGCACGATGCCCAGCTCACCGTCAAGTCGAAGCCGGGCGAGGGCAGCTGCTTCACCTGCGTGTTTCCGCTGCAGCACACCGTGCGCGAGCCGCTGCGGGCTCAGCGCTGAGCGGCCTGCTGGGCTCTGAGTTCCTGCGTCAGCGTCGCCGGGAAAATACTGATGAAATGGTTGACGTAGGATTTCGGTCCAAAAATCCGGATGTAGCGATTGTTTTCGTCCAGGCATTGCGGCTGGAAGATGATCATGCAGTTGGCCGGAGAGACCGCGGTATCGTACCAGATGGGCTTGCCGGCCAGATCCACGGCATCGAAGCGGTAGAAAGTCAGATCGTTGATATTCAGGGTCCTGCCCGCCGCGGTGTTGGGAATCAGCTCGCTGCGCTCATCCAGCAGAAATAATTTCTTTTGCGCCTTGGTCTGCTCCAGATAGGCGATCGCCTCTCCCGCGTGCTGGGCGTTCCACACAGTGTTTTTCTTCACGTTTTCATAAATCGAACTGAAGGGGGCTACGCGCAAAAACTGCGAATTCAATTCGCAGCGTTCCGAAAGCAGCGCATTGCCTGAAAAGCGATCGCTGACGATTTTTTTATTTCGGATGTCGATGATGGTTTCCAGGGAAAAGTTTTCGTGTTCGAAGCACAGGGCATGTGTTTTGAGCGCGACCGCATAGATCAGTCTGCGCTCTGACAGATTCCCTTCTTTGATGGCGTCGAGCATGCCCTCGTTGATGCACAGCGTGGATGAAAATTTCTCCGGCCTGGTTTGTTCGAAAGGACGCTCTGTCGGAACGTCTTTTTCTCTGCTGAACAGATAATTGTTGAAGCGTGCCTCGACGCCTCGCGTGACTTTGGCCAGTTCCGAATTGCGGTCCAGCTCCTCTTTTTCGGTCGGGGGCCTGTCGTTGTAGAGATCGGCCACGGTGCGCAGGAATTTGTTGATGGTGGCGCCATCGGTGTGGCAGTGGGCGGATTTCCAGGTCAGCGCCGCCGAGTTTTCCGCGCGATTGATCAGCAGCATCATGGCGAAGGTGACGCGCTCGCGCATGAGGCTTGAATCGCGGGCCATGAAGCCGAGCAGATTGAGCAGCCGGTCGTGCGAGGGCGGGATGTCCTGCAGCAGCGATTCCGAGGTTTCATAAAGCTCCAGTTTCAGCCCCGATTTCCCCACGGCAATCGCCGGCGGTTCCTGTTCCCCCACGCGGCCGGCAAAAGTGGGGAACAGGTCGACAGCGCCCGCAATAGCCGCTTCGAGCCGCTCGATGTCGGGGATTTCACGATAGATGGCCAGGCCGGTGGCCAGACCGTTGCTGGGAAACACCATGTCCAGACAGGTCAGATTGACGGTATAGGGTGATTGTTGGGTGCCGGTGATATGCAAATCCCTTAATAAGCTTGTCTTGCTCTGCATGACGGTGTCCTTCCCGGAGAGTGTCTGGAGTTGGGCTGGCTGCGTATCAACAGGGGAGTGTCTTGAGGAGGCCGGTCGGGTGTTCTCCGGAGCTTTCCGATTCATTCCCGCACAGCCGTGGGCCCGGAATAATTGGCAGATGTTCGGTTTGGAGCCGCTCATGGTAAATCACCCGGAAAAGTGACCTGGGCTGAAGGGCGCTTGCTCCGGAATTGCCCGCACGCCTGGCCCGGTACAGGAAAACCAGAAGGGATACGGGTTGAATGGTCGGGTCAACGCTTTGCTTTTCGGGCTTTTTATTTGGCATTTTTTGTTCCCGGTTGGGGCGCGGAATAGGCGCCTCGCTTTCCCTGCTCCTGTCATGCATTTTCGTTTTTTTTCATATTACTGTCATATTGCGGCACTAAAGTAGCGCCCAATACGGCTTTGTCCCCGAGCTGCAAAAAAACAACACAACAGGAGAAACGGATGAAACTGAAAGCAATTCTGCGTGGTTCCGCTCTCGCGGCCGCGATGCTGACAGCCGCAGCGGCGACCCAGGCCAAAACCGAAGTCGATCCCGCTCTGCCGGCGTACAGCAAGGCCAGCGGCGTGGCGGGCAATATTTCCAGCGTCGGCTCCGACACCCTGGCCAACCTGATGACGCTGTGGGCAGAGGAATACAAGCGCCAATACCCGAATGTCAACATTCAGATCCAGGCCGCCGGCTCTTCGACCGCTCCTCCCGCGCTGACCGAGGGCACCTCCAACCTGGGCCCGATGAGCCGCACCATGAAGGACGAGGAAATCGGCACCTTCGAGAAAAAGTTCGGCTATAAGCCGACCGCGATCCCGGTCGCCATCGACGCGCTGGCCGTGTTCGTGCACAAGGACAACCCGATCAAGGGCCTGACCCTGCAACAAGTGGATGCGATTTTCTCCAGTACCCGCACCTGCGGCGAATCCTCCGCGATCGAGAACTGGGGCCAGGCCGGCCTGACCGGCGCCTGGGCGGCCCGCGACCTGCAACTGTTCGGCCGCAACTCGGTATCCGGCACCTACGGCTACTTCAAAGAACATGCGCTGTGCAAAGGCGACTTCAAGAGCACGGTAAACGAACAGCCCGGCTCGGCGTCGGTGGTGCAATCGGTGTCGACCACGATCAATGCCATCGGCTATTCGGGCATCGGCTATGTCACCTCCAGCGTGCGCGCGGTACCGCTGGCCAAATCCGGCGACAACTTTGTCGAAGCGACTCCGGAAAACGCCATCAGCGGCAAATACCCGCTGTCCCGCTACCTGTACCTCTATGTCAACAAGGCGCCGAACAAGCCGCTGCAACCGCTTGAGCGCGAATTCCTGAAAATGGTGCTCAGCAAAAGCGGCCAGGAAGTGGTGGTGAAAGACGGTTTCATCCCGCTGCCCAAGGCTGTGGTTGATCGCGCCCTCAAGCTGCTGGATTAAAAACGCGCAACCTGGTCAATCCCTCCCGTACGACCGTGCCGCGACCCTTGGGGTCGCGGCTTTTTTATTGGCGGTAAAAATTACAAAAGAATCGCTGTGGCGGCCGGCTCGATGGGTTTGACGGTGTCCGGTGGCAGCGTTTTCCAGCGTGTCCGTTGGAACAGTTTTTGTCACGTAACTGTCATAATCCCGCTCTAAAATGCCCGGCATGAAAGAGATAACCATGAATCCAGAATCCTCGGCTATTGCCTCGGAAACCAGCAGCATGCTTGGCGGCGATCGCCGTCGCTGGGTGCGCAAATTCAAAGACCGCTTTGCCGCGGTGGCGATCAGCGCCGGCGGCATGAGCGTGCTGGTGGCGATCCTGCTGATCTTCGTATACCTGCTCTACGAAATCGTGCCGCTGTTCCGCTCCGCCACGGTGCAGCCGGTGGCGAGTTATTCGGTGGCCACCTTCGACGCCCAGGCCGCGCCTCCGCTCTACCTCGCGATGGAAGAACAGACCGAGATCGGCATGCGGCTCGATCGATTCGGCGGCGTGGCGTTTTTCCATACCAGCGATGGTTCGCCGGTCAAGCGGGTCAAATTGCCGATCCCCGAGGGCGCCGGCATCAGCAGTTTCGCGGTCGATTCCGAACAGAACCAATTGCTGGCGCTGGGCCTGAACGATGGCGGCGTGCTGGTGTTTCGCCACGATTACGGCTCGACCTACGCCGCCGGCGGCAAGCGCAGCATCACGCCGGACATCACCTATCCCTTCGGCGCAAAGCCGCTGCAATTGCAGCAGAACGGACAGCCGGTGCAGACCGTGGCCGCGCGCGATTCCGAATCCGCGCTGGTGGTGGTGGCCGCGTCCGAGGGCCACCTGATCGCGCGCAAGTGGGAAAAGCGCGAGGATTTCCTGACCGGCGAAAAAGTCATCGAAGAAGTGCCCCTGACCGTACCATCGGTCGATATCGCGCCCGCGCGCGTGCTGATCGGGCCGGACCAGCGCTGGTTGTATGCGCTGGCGGCGGACGGCAATTACCGCGTCATCGACCTGAAGGCCGGAGCCGTCGTCGACGGCGGTCGCCTGTTCAACAGCGGCGAGCTGACTTCCGCCCGTTTCCTGCTCGGCGGCATTTCGCTGATCGTGGCGAACAACCGCGGCGAAATCGCGCAGTGGTTCATGGTGCGCAGGCCCGACGCCGCGCCGCAGCTGACCCGCATCCGTTCGTTTGTCGACGCCGACGCCGGCTCCGCGGTGACCGAAGTGGTGCCGGAGCATCGCCGCAAGGGCTTTGCCGTGGTCGACGCCAAGCAGAAACTGCAAGTGTTCTATTCGACCTCCGAGCGGCGGCTGTTGACCGCCGATCTCGGTTCCGCCCCGATCGCCACGCTGGCGTTGAGCCCGCGCGCCAATGCCCTGGTGTTCGAGGACGGCAAGGGCCAGATGCATGTCTGGTCGATGTCCAACGATCACCCCGAGGTGTCCTGGTCGGCGCTGTGGGACAAGGTCTGGTACGAAAACTACGAAAAGCCCGAATACGTGTGGCAGTCGTCTTCGTCCAGCAATGAATTCGAGCCCAAGTACAGCCTGACCCCGCTCGCGTTCGGCACACTGAAGGCCGCGTTCTACGCGATGATCGTGGCCGCGCCGCTGTCGATCTGCGGCGCGATTTTCACCGCCTACTTCATGGCGCCGGCGCTGCGCCGCAAAGTGAAACCGCTGATCGAACTGATGGCCGCGCTGCCGACGGTCATTCTCGGCTTCCTCGCCGGCCTGTGGCTCGCGCCCGTGGTCGAGCGCAACCTGCCGGGCGTGTTTTCCGTGCTGATCCTGATGCCGGTGGCCACGCTGGCATTCGCCTTCGGCTGGAACCTGCTGCCGATGCGCTGGCGCAAATGGGTGCCGGACGGCTGGCAGCCGCTGCTGCTGGCGCCGGTGTTGCTGTTGATCGTGCTCGGCTGCTTCGGCCTGAGCGGCGCGGTCGAGCACACCCTCTTCGCCGGTGACATGCGCCTGTGGATGCGCGACGAATGGGGCGCCGATTACGCGCAGCGCAACGCGCTGGTGGTGGGCATCGCCATGGGCTTCGCGGTCATCCCCAATGTTTTCTCGATTGCGGAAGATGCGATTTTCTCCGTGCCCAAGCACCTGAGCTACGGCTCGCTCGCGCTCGGCGCCACGCCCTGGCAAACGCTGGTGGGCGTGGTGCTGCCGACGGCCAGCCCGGGTATTTTCTCGGCGTTGATGATCGGCCTGGGGCGCGCCGTGGGCGAAACCATGATCGTGCTGATGGCCGCCGGCAACACGCCGATCATGGACCTGAACATTTTCGAGGGCATGCGTACCTTGTCGGCCAACATCGCTGTGGAAATCGGCGAAACGGCGGTCAACAGCACCCACTATCGCGTGCTGTTCCTGGCCGCATTCGTGTTGTTCATGTTCACGTTCGTGCTCAACACGCTCGCTGAAATGATCCGGCAGCGCCTGCGCAGCCGTTACAGCGTCATTTAATCCGGACCGAGGCAAGGCATGTCACTGGCTCAAAAAAACCGTCTCTCCACGCGCGAATGGATCAAGGGCGGTGAACCTTTCATCTGGATCAACGCCGCGGCGGTGACCATCAGCGCGCTGGCGGTGATCGCGCTGCTCGGCCTGCTGGCGGTGCGCGGGCTCGGTCATTTCTGGCCGGGCGCCGTCATCCAGGGCAATTACGTGGCGCCCGATGCCGCGCCCCAGCGCGTGCTGGGCGAACTGATCGAATCGGAATCGGTGCCGGTGGAGCAATTGCGCGCCGCCGGCGTGCAGATCGAAACGCACCACGCCTTCGCCAGGCGCGACCTGTACAAGGTCGGCAACCGCGATGTTTACGGCCACGATTTCAGCTGGTATCTCGACGACTACCTGCGCGACGTGCGGCAGCCGCGCGAAGCGCTGGTGCTGGAGCGCCGCGAGTGGGGCAATTTCTACGGATTCCTGCGCGACGTGAAAGAGGGCGACAAGGTGGTGGCCAGCGTCGGCAACGACGAGGGCGCCTGGCGCGAGCTGGAGCGGCGCATCGAGCGCGCGCGTTCCATCCACGATGAGATTTACCGCATCGAGAAAAAAGCCATCGGCACGATCAACTACGACATCGAAAAGTTGCGCCTGCGCGGCCGCAAGCTGGAGATGCGCAAGGATCAGCTGTCGCCGGAGGAAATCGGCAAGCGGCAGGCGGAAATCGACGCCGAGCGCGCCGAGCTGCAGAACCAGTACCAGGCGCTGCAAGGCCAGCTCGCGGATCTCTACCGGCAGATCAATCGCGACAGCCTGAGCGCCGAAGTCATGGACGGCCGCGTGGTGCAGGTGCCGCTGGCGAAGGTGGTGCACGCGTACCGGCCGAACACGATGAGCCTGTTGCAGAAGATTCGGTTTTATTTCGCCAAGTTGTGGGAGTTCCTCACCGACGAGCCGCGCGAGGCGAACACCGAGGGCGGGATTTTCCCGGCGATTTTCGGCACGGTGGTGATGGTGTTGATCATGTCCGTCATCGTGACGCCGCTGGGCGTGATCGCCGCCGTTTATCTGCGCGAATATGCGAAGCAGGGCGTGGTGACGCGGATCGTGCGCATCGCGGTCAACAACCTCGCCGGCGTGCCGTCCATCGTGTACGGCATGTTCGGCCTGGGATTCTTCGTCTACTTCATCGGCGCCAACATCGACCGCGCGTTTTTTGCGGAAGGGCTGCCGTCGCCGACCTTCGGCACGCCGGGTTTGCTGTGGGCCTCGTTCACGCTGGCGCTGTTGACGCTGCCCGTGGTCATCGTCGCCACCGAGGAAGGCCTGGCGCGCATTCCGCGTTCGCTGCGCGAGGGCAGTCTCGCGCTCGGCGCGACCAAGGCGGAAACCCTGTGGCGCGTGGTGCTGCCGATGGCGAGCCCGGCGATCATGACCGGGCTGATCCTGGCCGTGGCGCGCGCCGCCGGCGAAGTGGCGCCGCTGATGCTGGTGGGGGTGGTCAAGCTCGCCCCGGCCTTGCCCCTCGACGGCAACTTTCCCTACATCCACCTGGACCGCAAATTCATGCATCTGGGTTTCCACATCTACGATGTCGGCTTCCAGAGCCCGAACGTGGAGGCGGCGCGTCCGCTGGTGTATGCGACCGCGCTGTTGCTGGTCATCATCATCGCGCTGCTGAACTTCAGCGCGGTGGCGCTGCGCAATCATCTGCGGGAAAAATATCGCGCGCTGGATATGTAAGGGCCGCGGCTCACAATAGGCACAATGGGAAACTGATTCATGTCAACTGAAACGCGCAATGTGAGAACACACGCCATCGACCTGGAGCAGCTTGGCCGCGGCCAGGTGCAGCGCTCGCTGGAATCGGAGGAAACCTGCCTGTCGGTTCGCGACCTGAACTTGTTCTACACCACCAAACAGGCCTTGTACGGCGTCAGCATGGAAATTCCGCGGCAACGCGTGACCGCGTTCATCGGGCCGAGCGGTTGCGGCAAATCGACGCTGCTGCGCTGCTTCAACCGCATGAACGATCTGGTCGACGACTGCCGCATCGAGGGCCAGTTGCTGCTGGACGGCAACAACATTTACGACAAGGGCGTCGACGTGGCGGCGCTGCGCCGGCGCGTGGGCATGGTGTTTCAGA
>Ga0153956_1002923_pt1 | contig 11782 bp, 9 predicted proteins | sample TSFL040MetaG_FD_104704 | JGI IMG/M metagenome (GOLD analysis project Ga0153956, IMG submission 104704) | Attine ant fungus gardens microbial communities from Florida, USA - TSFL040 MetaG | ecosystem: Host-associated > Fungi > Mycelium > Unclassified | place: USA: Florida, Wekiwa Springs...
CGCGGAGTTGATCGACATCGTGTCGGTCACCGGCGGCCATCTGGGTGCGGGCCTCGGTGTCGTCGAACTCACCGTCGCGCTGCACTACGTGTTCAACACACCGTATGACCGCGTGATCTGGGATGTTGGTCACCAAGCCTATCCGCACAAGATCCTCACAGGTCGCCGTGATCGCATGCGCACCTTGCGCCAGGGCGGCGGCCTTTCCGGTTTCACCAAGCGCGCGGAGAGTGAATACGATCCGTTCGGCGCCGCGCATTCCTCGACATCGATCTCTGCCGGTCTCGGCATGGCGGTCGCGCGTGATCTGAAAGGCGAGCAGCGCAACGTCATCGCGGTGATCGGCGATGGCGCGATGAGCGCGGGCATGGCCTATGAAGCGATGAACAATGCGGGCGCCCGCAAGGAGCGTCTCATCGTCATCCTCAACGACAACGACATGTCGATTGCGCCGCCGGTGGGCGCGATGAGCGCTTATCTGGCACGGTTGATTTCGAGCCGTCCCTATCGTGGTTTTCGCAGCGTTGGAAAACGCATCGCGAAATATCTTCCGCGTTTCATGGCGGAGCGCACACGCCGTGCGGAGCATTATGCGCGCGGCATGGCGGTGGGGGGCACGCTGTTCGACGAGATGGGCTTCTACTATGTCGGCCCCATCGACGGTCACAATCTCGATCATCTCATTCCGGTTCTGGAGAATGTGCGCGACGCGAAGAACGGGCCGATCCTCGTTCATGTCGTCACGCAAAAGGGCAAAGGCTATGCGCCCGCCGAAGCCAGCGCCGACAAATATCACGGCGTCGTCAAATTTAACGTGGCGACGGGCGTGCAGAACAAATCCGTCGCCAAGGCGCCGCAATACACCAAAGTGTTTGCCGAAGCGCTGATCGCGGAAGCGGAGAAAGACAAGAACATCGTCGCCGTCACCGCGGCGATGCCGGGCGGCACGGGGCTGGATCTTTTCGCCAAGCGTTTTCCGGACCGTTGTTTCGATGTGGGTATCGCCGAACAACATGGCGTGACGTTCGCCGCCGGTCTCGCCACCGAAGGCATGAAACCGTTTGTGGCGATCTATTCGACCTTCCTGCAGCGCGCCTACGATCAGGTCGTGCATGACGTTGCGATTCAGTCCCTGCCGGTGCGCTTTGCGATGGATCGCGCGGGACTCGTCGGCGCCGATGGCCCGACGCATGCCGGATCGTTCGACATCACCTATCTCGCGACGCTGCCGAACATGGTCGTGATGGCAGCGGCCGACGAAGTCGAGCTGATGCACATGGTGGCGACGGCGGCGTCAATCGACGATCGCCCGAGTGCCTTCCGTTATCCGCGCGGCGAAGGTTGGGGGCTGGAGCGCCCGCAAGCCGGAAGCGTTCTGCCGATCGGCAAAGGCCGCATCCTGCGCGAAGGCACGTCCATCGCGCTTTTGAGTTTCGGCACGCGGCTGCAGGAATGTCTCGTCGCCGCGGAAAAATTATCCGGCTACGGACTATCCGCAACAGTTGCCGATGCGCGCTTCGCCAAGCCGCTGGATGAAGACCTGATCCGCCGCCTCGCGCGCGAACACGAAGTGCTCATCACCATCGAGGAAGGCGCCGTCGGCGGCTTTGCCTCTCATGTGATGCAGTTCCTCGCGCTGGAAGGCGCATTCGACAAAGGGCTGAAGATCCGGCCGATGACGTTGCCGGATCGTTTTATCGATCAGGACACGCCGGAAAAGATGTACGAAGCCGCGCGTCTGGATGCGCGTTCCATCGTCGCCACGGCGCTGGGAGCACTGGGCCGCGAGAAAGAGGCGCTCGCCGCAGGCGAGAGCGCTTAAGCGCCTATGCCGTCGCCATCTGCGCGCGCCGACGTGTTCCTTGTCGAACACGGCTACGCACAAACCCGCGCCGAAGCGCAGGAAGCGATCGAAGCGGGCAAGGTGTTCTTCAGCGGACGGCGCGTGATCAAGCCGTCGCAGACGTTGAACGAAACGGGGCGCATCCAATATGAGCGCGCGCATCCTTACGTTTCGCGTGGTGCGCTGAAGCTCGCAGGAGCGCTAAACCATTTCCAACTGACGCCGCATAATCTCACCTGCCTCGATATCGGTGCATCGACGGGCGGTTTCACCGAAGTTCTCATTCTGCGCGGCGCGGTCAATATCTACGCCGTGGATGTCGGGCACGGTCAGATGAATCCAAAGCTGATCAAGGATCCGCGTGTCGTATTGCTGGAAGGTGTGAACGCGCGCGATCTCACCGAAAAGCAGATTTCGCAAAAGCCGCAGGCTATTGTCGCCGACGTCAGCTTCATCTCTCTCAAGCTCGCTTTGCCGAACGCGCTGGCGATGGCGGAGCAGGGCGCTTGGCTGATCGCGCTGGTGAAGCCGCAATTCGAAGTCGGCAAGGAAAATATCGGCAAGGGCGGGATCGTGAAGGACGAAGCCGCGCAGCAAAATGCGCTCGCGGAAATTTCACGCTGGCTTGCCGAAGATCAGAACTGGTCCGTGCTCGGCGCAATGGAGAGCACCATCAAAGGCGGCGACGGCAATCGCGAATTTCTCATCGCGGCAAGGAAGCCATGAAGATCTGCCGCCATTTCGGAACGTGCGGTGGTTGTTCGTTTCAGGACATGCCGGACGATGCCTATCGTTCCTTGAAGCGCAGTTTCGTGGTCGATGCGCTGGCGCAGAACGGCCTTGCGAACACCGAAGTCGACAGTGTTATCGAAGTCCAGCCGCACACGCGCCGCCGCGCCGTATTCAAAGCGGCGAAGCGCGGTGGCGCAGTCCAGATTGGTTTCCATGCCGCGCAAAGCCACGCCATCGTGGACATGCACGAATGCCTCGTCATCACACCCAATCTGTTCGCACTGGTGGGGAGCCTGCGGGAATTTCTCACGGGCCTGTTGAACGATGGCGAGGATGTCGAAGTCCACGCCACAGACAGCGACACCGGCATCGATATTGCGATGAAATGGTCGCGCAAGCTGACGCCCGCGATCTCCGCGGACATCGCCCGTTGGGCACAGAAGAACAAGATCGCGCGCGTCACCATCAACGGCAACATCGCGACAGAGTTCGAGGCCGCCACCGTGCAATTCGCCAAAGCACGCATCGCGCTCGCGCCGGAGTCTTTTCTGCAGCCGACGCGCGAGGGCGAAGCAGCGCTGCGTGACAAGGTTTTGGCGGGCGTAAAGAACGCGAAAAACATCGCCGATCTGTTCGCCGGTTGCGGCACCTTCACGTTTCCGCTGGCGCAGAAGGCGAAAGTTCATGCTGTCGAACTGGACAAGCCCGCACTTGCCGCCATCGCCGCCGCCGCGCGCGCGACGCAAGGGCTGAAGCCCATCACCACCGAGGCGCGCGATCTGTTCAAGGTTCCGCTTTCCGGCGACGAACTGAAGCCTTTCGACGCGGTGGTGATGGACCCGCCGCGTGCGGGTGCGCAGGCACAGTCCATGGCCTTGGCGGCCTCGTCCGTTCGCCGCATCGCCTACGTGTCCTGCAACGCCGAGACTTTCGCCCGCGACGCGCGCATCCTGACCCAAGGCGGCTACAAGCTTGGCCCGGTCACCCCGGTGGACCAGTTTCTGTGGTCATCGCATATTGAATTGGTCGCCGCCTTCACGCGATGATGCGGGCCGGGGGACGGCATGCGATTTGCGACGTTGTTATTGGCGTTGGTGCTGGCGGCTTTTGCGCAGCCCGTATGCGCGGCCGGGTTTTCCGATTGGGGCGCCATCGTCGTCGCCGGCGATCACCACGCCCATGACGGCAGCGACAGCGAAGTGTTCGACAATGGCCGCCACGACATCGGCGAGGCGCTTCAGCGTATCGGCTTTTCGCACAACAACATTGTCGAGTTTTCCACGCGGCCCGAAAAATATTCGGCGCCCACGCCGTTGAATTCCGATCCGGGCTCCATCGCCGACGGGCTGTGGGATCTTTCCAACCGCACCACCGGCGGCTGCCTTCTCTATTTCACCTCGCATGGATCGCCGGACGGCATCGTCATCGGGAACGATATGCTGTCTCCCAAAGACGTGTCACGCATGGTGCAGAATTCCTGCGGCGCGCGGCCGACGGTGATCGTGGTCTCGGCGTGTTTTTCCGGCGTCTTCATTCCCGCGCTCGCGAACGAAAATCGTTTCGTGCTGACCGCAGCGCGCGCCGACCGCACCTCGTTCGGTTGCGGACAAGCGGATCGCTACACGTTCTTCGACGAATGCTTCCTGTCTTCCATCGCCGTCACGCATGACTTCCGCGATCTTGCGATAGAGGCACGCCGCTGCGTGGCCTCGCGCGAGCGAAAAGAGAAGATGTCACCACCATCCGATCCGCAGGCCGCCATCGGCGACAATGCGGCGAGTTTCCCGACATGGTGACGGACGCGCGATGATGTTCGGCTGGTTGCGATCCTGGGTGCGTCGGAGCGTGACCGGCCATGAAGCGCCGCCGGAACGCGAGGCGCTGCCGCAGGATGCGTGGGCACGAACGGGCAGGACTGTCCGCAACATCGCCATCGCGCTTGTGGCGCTGGTCCTTCTGGGCGGTGCGGGCTGGTATGCGTTTTCGCACCATCATTACAAATGGGCCATTGTTGTCGTCGCAGGCGATTGGCATGCCGAAGATGGCGGCCCCAGCCAGGCATTCGACAATTCTCGCCGCGATGTTTCGGCGGAGCTTCGTCAGGCCGGCTTCGACGATGCTTATATGATGCAGTTCTCGGTGCGGCCCGATCTCGACAACGACACGCATCCGATGCCGTCGACCACGCAAGCGATCGGCAACGAATTGGCCTTGCTCACCAGCGAAACGCCTTCGGGATGCATCCTCTATTTCAGTACGCATGGCTCGCCGCAGGGCATGCTGTTGGGCAACATGATCTTTTCACCAGCTGCATTAGCCGCAATTGTGGATGGCACCTGCGGCAAACGCCCGACGGTCATTATCATCTCCGCCTGTTATTCGGGCGTCTTCGTGCCCGCGCTGGAAGGCGACAATCGCATGGTGATGACGGCCGCGCGCCCGGACCGAACCTCTTTCGGCTGCTCGCAGGATGCGCGCTATCCCTATTTCGATACGTGTGTCGTGCAGAATCTTCCGAGCGCGCACGATTTCCCAACGCTTGCGGATCGCGTGAAAGCCTGTGTCCAGAAACGTGAGCAGGACACAGGGATGTCGCCGCCATCGGAACCGCAGGTCTCCATCGGCCGCGACGTCGCCGCCAATCTCCCCACTTGGTAACAGCCTGCCTCGGGCGCATAATCGCACATGGCCACTTCGCGCACACAACAACTCGCTTTTGCCGGATTGCAGACCGCGCGCGTCGCTTTTTACGGCGCGCATTATCTCGCCGCACGGCTGGCCGCACGCGACGGCTTCAAGGCCATCGAAAAGCCTGAGCATCCGATGCCCTCGCTCGCCGCGATGGCGCGGGCGATGACGGAACTGTTTGCGCAGGACTGGAAGAACGTCGAAGCAGGCCTCTATCCCGCACCGCTGAACATCCTGAAAGAAGCGCGCCGCGCGATGGCGAGCATCGATTACCTGCGCGATATCCCGAAAGTCGTGAACCGACAGAAACGCCACGGCCATAGCGAGGCGATGCAAAAGACCGCACAGGACAAGAATCTGCCGCGCTACTTCCAGCAGAATTTCCACTACCAGACCGACGGTTATCTCAGCGAAGACTCCGCGAAGATCTACGACTTCCAGGTCGAAGCCCTGTTTGCCGGCACCGCCGAAGCGATGCGCCGCCGCGCTTATGTGCCCATCGCGAAATTTCTGGAAGGCCGCGACGCTTCAAAGATCGCGCTGCTCGACATCGGTGCTGGCACGGGGCGGTTCCTGTCCTTCGTCAAATCCGTGCAGCCGGAATTGAACGTGACGGCGCTGGATTTGTCCGCGCCTTATCTCGCCCGCGCCAAGCGCGCGCTGCGTCACGCGAAAGGCGCGAAGTTCGTCGAAGCCGCTGCCGAAGACATGCCGCTGAAAGATGCGAGCGTCGACATCGCCGTCAGCATCTACCTGTTCCACGAATTGCCTCCGAAAATCCGCGCCGCTGCGGCGAAGGAAATCGCACGTGTGCTGAAACCGGGCGGCATCTTCATTCTCGCCGACACGATTCAATACGGCGACGCGCCGGAATTCGACGGCTTGATCGATGCGTTCCCGGAATTGCTGCACGAGCCATATTATAAGACCTACGCGCAGACCGATATCGCAAAGCTCTTCGCGCCGCTCAAATACGCGAGTGGCGACATTGCTTATCTGACGAAAGTTTCTGTTTTTGAGAAGCGAGGAATTGGATGCAAGTCGCGCCGATAAATAATTCGCTCAGTTATTTATGAGGGCAAATGACATCCACTCGCTCAATCAGGCCCTTGTTGGTAAGAATTACTATGCCGTTCTCATAGGAACATGGAAATCCATTGGAACCGAACATCCAATAAGTCGAAGTTGAGAACTCTCCCCAATCATCGCAGCTGAGGCTGGGCTTTGTTTGCGAGAAATCCTGTGTCTTCTCGATCTTTATGCTCCATTTTGCGTCAGGCATTTCTCTGCAAAGATTTTCAAAGGCGAGGTGTGCGGGCATGCCAAGAGTAATTTCGAGAAACGTCTTGCCTGGCTTCAGTAGACAATTAGAACCTCCGTATTTTTCCGAAGGTCTACAATCAAATGCCGTCGATGTTTTAGACGGAATTTCCGGAGATCCATCTGTTCGATCTATGGGTAGCGCCGCTAGCCCAATCAAGGTGGCAACCGCCATCCGGACCGAAAGGGCTTTATAGTTGGCAATACACCTAGGGTGCATTCAATTCTCCAACGAATGTTGAATTTCAAAGAAGCAGCTTTACTACCCAACTTGCCCGCGATGGCGCAGGGCGTGATCGGCGAGCACACAGGCCATCATCGCTTCGCCGACCGGCACCGCGCGGATACCCACACAAGGGTCATGGCGGCCTTTGGTCGTGATGTCCGTCTCCGCGCCTTTCTTGTCGATGGTTTTGCGCGGCGAGAGGATGGAAGAGGTCGGTTTCACCGCGAAGCGCGCGACGACGGGTTGGCCTGTCGAGATTCCGCCCATCACGCCGCCGCCATGGTTGGACAGGAATTTCGGGTTGCCACCTTTGCCCATGCGGATCTCGTCGGCATTCTCCTCGCCGGTGAGCGAAGCGACGGCCATGCCGTCACCAATCTCCACACCCTTCACGGCATTGATGCTCATCAACGCACCCGCGAGATCGGCGTCGAGCTTGCCGTAGATCGGTGCGCCCAACCCAACCGGAATGCCTTCGGCGACCACTTCAATGATCGCGCCGACGGACGAGCCCTTTTTTCGGATCGCTTCGAGATATTGCGTCCACGGTGCGATCGCCTTGGGGTCGGGGCAGAAGAAGGGATTCTTCGCCACTTCCTCCCATTTCCAGCGTGCGCGTTCGATGGTCTGCGTACCCATCTGCACCAGCGCGCCGCGGACACTGACTTTCTTGTAGAGCGTATTCAGAACCTTGCGTGCAATCGCACCCGCCGCGACACGGCTCGCGGTTTCCCGCGCGCTCTGCCGCCCGCCGCCGCGATAATCGCGCACGCCGTATTTGGCCCAATAGGTGTAATCGGCATGGCCGGGGCGGAACTTGTCGCGGATGTCGTTGTAGTCTTTCGAGCGCGCGTCGACATTCTCAATCAACAGCGCGATCGGCGTGCCGGTCGTCACTTGTTGCTTCATCCGCTCGTCCTGAAAGACGCCGGAGAGAATGCGCACCTGATCCGGCTCGCGCCGTTGCGTCACGAATTTCGACGTGCCGGGGCGGCGGCGATCCAGATCGGCCTGGATATCGGCTTCCGTCAGCGCGATGCCCGGCGGGCAACCATCCACCACGCAGCCGATGGCCGGCCCATGGCTTTCGCCAAAGGTCGTGACGCGAAACAACTGGCCGAACGTGTTGAAGGACATGCTAGTCGCCGAAATAAGCTTCCGTACCCTGCGACAATCGCATGATTCCGGCATGCGGAGCGTTGTAGCGCAGGGTGTCTTCCGGCGACAGGCCCAGATAGTGCCCCCGTACCATGCGCGCGGTACCGGCATGCGCGACGATCACGGCATCGCGCGTCAGCGTATCGAGGAAACGGCCGATGCGCGCATGAACGTCCGCCCAGCTTTCGCCGTTCGGGCGGCGATAGTCCCATGGCTGCAAGCTTCCGCGTGGATGTCCCGTGGCTTCGATGGCGCTGGAGGTCATCCATGTATGATCGCCATAGTCAATCTCCATGAGCCGGCGATCGGCAAGATAACCGGTGGGGGAAAGCCCGGCGCTTTCGCGAACCAATTCCATCGTGTTGCATGTTCGGTGCAGCGGACTTGCAAAAAAATCGAAACCGGAAAGATCGTCCGCCGCGCTCTTCAACAGCACGCCATTGCCGCGCGCTTGCGCGCGTCCGTTCGCGGTCAACGGGGAATCGTTTTGCGCCGCCGCGCGTCCCGCGACGTTGTGTTCGCACTCGCCGTGACGGATGACATAAATCGTATGCGCGTTGAAGTTGTTCGGTGTCTTCATGTCAGCCGTAAGGAACCCGCAGATTGCCGAAGCGTGAATCTGTTTGGAATTTCAAGACTTTTCGATGTTCCATCGCAACCCCTTCGCGGTGTTCCCCGTTTGCGCATGACCAGCCTCAGCAGAGGATGTCCCGCGGGTCGCGTTTTGGCCCGCCTTAACGGAGAGTATGTGATGAAGAAACCGATCCTGTCATTGATCCTTGGTGCATCTGTCCTTCTTACACCCGCATTCGCGTTCGCGGCGGGTTCGGGACAGTCACCATCTTCATCCACCGGCGCTGCGCCGCTCGCTCCGGGAGGCGCCGCCGGCATAACGAAGGCGCAGGCCTCGGGCATGACAAATACTGCTCTTCTCGTCGGTGGTGGCGTCATCGTTGCGGGCGGGCTTGCATTGGCGCTGAGCAACCATAGCGGCTCTCATGCGCCGGCCACCACCACAACCGGGACGACGGGTACGACCTCGACTCACTAGGCGGAAATCGATGGCGGTTCGAAGCGTTCGACGGTTACGCCGCGGACGCGGAAGAGGACGCCCTGTTTTTCGTCGAGGCCGGACATCTGCTTCCAGTCCATGCCCGCAAATAGCCCGCGCAGGATGCGGGTGGTCGCGCCATGGCTGACGGCAAAGGTGTCTGACATCAGGCCGTCAACCCAGTTTTGGACGCGCGCGGCCACGTCGGCGTAATCCTCGCCGCCGCCGGGCACGCGCACGTTCCATTTGTCATTGCCGCGTTTTTCGAACATCGCGGGATCGAGCGCCTTCGCCTGGGCATCGGTCAGTCCGTCCCATGCGCCGAGATTGATCTCTTCCAGCCGGTCGTCGGTGGCATATCCATCGCGCGGCAGGCCGATCGTTTCGCGAATGATTTCCATCGTCGCGCGCGCGCGGGGGAAGGGGCTCGACACATAGGAGAGGGTGGAAACATCGCTGCATTCTCTTTGGAGAGATGCGGCGATGGCGAGCGCTTGCGCGCGGCCCTTCGCGGTTAGCGGGGAATCCGCCTTGCGGCCTTGGAAGAGCTTTTTGACATTGGCTTGCGTCTCGCCATGGCGGCAAAAGTAGAGTGTCACGCCATCGCGAAGACGAAGCGGCATTACTTCACGACGCCGATATCCGGCGCATCTACCGCTTTCATGCCCACGACGTGATAGCCGGCGTCGACATGGATGTTCTCGCCCGTCACGGCGCTGCCCAGATCGGAGAGAAGATAGAGCGCGGTATTGCCCACTTCCTCGATCGACACCGCGCGGCGCAGCGGCGAATTGTATTCGTTCCATTTCAGAATGTAGCGCGAATCCGCGATGCCCGCGAAAGACAGTGTCTTGATCGGGCCGGCGGAAATCGAATTCACGCGGATGTTCTGCTTGCCCAGATCTTCGGCCATGTAACGCACGGTCGCTTCCAGCGCCGCTTTCGCCACGCCCATCACGTTGTAATGCGGCATGACTTTCTCGGCGCCGTAATAGGTGAGCGTCACCATCGAGCCGCCCTTCGTCATCATCTTCTCGGCGCGCTGGGCGACGGAGGTGAACGAATAGGCCGAGATGTTCATCGTGTTCTGGAAATTCTCAGGCGTCGTGTCGATGTAGCGGCCCTGAAGCTGGTTCTTGTCCGAAAAGGCGATGGCGTGAACCAGAAAGTCGATGCTGTCCCACTTCTTCTTCAATTCGGCGAAGGCGGCGTCGATGGAGCCCTGCTGTGTCACATCGCAATCCACGACGCAGGCCGGGTTCAACGGCGCGACCAGCGGTTCGACGCGCTTCTTGAAGGTTTCGCCTGCGTAGCTGAAGGCCAGTTCCGCGCCCGCCTTGTGGAGCGCTTCGGCGATGCCCCAGGCGATCGAGTGGCTGTTGGCGACGCCCATAATCAGGCCGCGTTTGCCCTTCATCAGGCCGCTGGTGGACATGCAAATCTCCGAAAGTATGACGGTGGGATATACAACACCCGGCTAAGGGGAATTCTGCCGGAAATCAAGCGGTTCCGCCATCATGACAGGGCCGTCACCCAACCGTTGACGGCCCCGCGCCCGGCTTCCACTCTTGGGACAGAGAAACCGGAGGATCACATGGACAAGCCCGCCACGCACAAGGGATTTGACGAAGCCCGCCTCGCCGCCGAGACCGCCGCGATGCAGGGCGTCGTGGCCGCAGGCGATCTGTCCGGCATCGTCTCACTGGTGTGGCGCGACGGCGAGGAGGTGCAACTCAACACCATCGGCAAGCGCGATATCGAGAACGACAAGCCGATGACGCGTGACACGCTGTTCCGCATCGCCTCCATGACCAAGCCGATCACGTCGGTCGGCGCGCTGATGTTAATGGAAGAGGGCAAGCTTCGGTTGGATGATCCGATCACCAAATGGCTGCCCGAGTTCAAGAACGCCGTGGTGCTGAAAGATCCGAAAGGCCCGCTGGAAGATATCTATAAATCCCCGCGCGATATCACTGTCGAAGACCTGATGACCCATCGCTCCGGGCTGGCGTATGGTTTCACCTCCAGTGGCCCGATCGCCAAAGCCTATGAGAAGGTTCTGGGCACGCCGCTCGACAATCCCAAGACGGCGGATGAATGGCTGAAGACCATCGCGTCGCTGCCGCTGTCCTATCCGCCCGGCGAGCGCATGCATTACTCGCATTCCACCGAAGTGCTGGGCTTCCTGCTCGGCCGTATCGAAGGCAAGCCGTATCGCGAAGTGATGAAGGAACGCATTCTCGATCCGCTCGGCATGAAGGACACCGACTTCTATGTACCGAAGGAAAAGCGCGACCGTGCCGCTGTCGTCTATCAGCAGGATCAGGAAACCGGCACGCTGAAGCCGGTGCCGTTCCCCAATTACGATTCCCCGCCGGCTTACACCGCGGGCGGCGGCGGCATGATCTCCACCTTGGACGATTATCTGCTCTTCGCGCGCATGTTGCTCAACAAGGGCGAACTCAACGGCCGCCGCTATCTTACGCGCGACACGTTCGAGATGATGGCTACCAACCATCTCACCGAAGCGCAGCGCGAAATTCCGTTCCTCGGCATGCCGATGTGGTCGGGCCGCGGCTTCGGCCTTGGCCTTTCCGTCATCATGGATGAAGCCAAGAGCGAATGGATGGGCGCGGGCTCTGTCGGCTCGTTCGGATGGCCCGGCGCGTTCGGCACCTGGTGGCAGGCCGATCCGCAGAAAAACATGATCCTGATCTTCCTCATCCAGAATTACACGCCGCTCACGCCCGACATGGCGGGGCAG
>Ga0153956_1002924_pt1 | contig 11772 bp, 11 predicted proteins | sample TSFL040MetaG_FD_104704 | JGI IMG/M metagenome (GOLD analysis project Ga0153956, IMG submission 104704) | Attine ant fungus gardens microbial communities from Florida, USA - TSFL040 MetaG | ecosystem: Host-associated > Fungi > Mycelium > Unclassified | place: USA: Florida, Wekiwa Springs...
CAATGACCAAAAGGTTAAAGCTATAACTTCCTCTGACTACGTTACGGAAAGCAATATCGAAAAGCTTTGCGAAGGAAAGCCTTTGCACCTCCCGATTAAAAATGACTATTTTGTTTATGATCCGAAGAGGCCTCTAAGTGAAGTCGTAAGCATTGATCGCCTGATCGTCTCATCAACCTTTGCCTGTTACACAGATAACCTTCCGAAGTTTTATAGTTCTATTGTCAAAATGGATAATGGATTGCAAAAGAAAATCATCATTACCAATAGCGAGTTATATACGCTGCTTAGTATTTTATTGAAGCGTAAATATAGTGCCAACCGCTTTATAATAAATGTCAGGGACTCCTCCAAACTGCTGCCCGTTCATCAGGATAAAAGCTGGTTTATCAATCACAGCTATTGCTATGAGATTACTGTCCCGGATAGTACACCCGATTCAGCAATAGTTCAATATGCGCTTAACGACATCGGAAAAGCCTTAAATCTGGAGATCAGAATAATCAACAAAGAAATGTCCTGCTATGAATTGATAAAGACAGCTGACAGGAGCATTGATCCAAAGACAAAAGGGGGCAACAAGACAGCTTCATTATTTCCAGCCAAAGGAAAGCATATCATGCTTAAGAATTATCCAATTTCCTTCTTGGTGAAGGCCATGAACTCCAGCCCTTTCGGGCATCCCGCTCCTGTTGTATTGGATGGCACCCATGACAGTGCAAATCTTGATATAGAACTTCCGTTGTCCGATATACACGATTTAACAAAGATCGATAAGGCCCTTCGTCCTTATGGCTACCGTATCATACAAACAAATAAATCAATAGACATGGTACTTATCCGCGATCTGCAAAACAATAAAAAGGAGGAATGAAAAATATGAAAAAATACGTTTATGCAATTTTATTATCCGTTGTCTCATTCTATGGCCATGCACAGTCAGCGATACAGAAAGGACAGGTCATTGACAGTTCGTCCGGTAATCCGGTGACCGGCGCATCCGTTTATACTGCCCATAGCGGCGGGAGAACCATAACAAATGACAGTGGATATTTCGGTATTGTTATTAACCCAGTGGACTCTGTTTTAGTTGAAAGGGTAGGCTACAAAGGTAGGCTGGTTCCGATTGGCAGCAACAGGTCATCACTACTGGTTATCAGAATGGCTGTTAAGGACACAACTGATTTGAAGGATGTTGAATTGAACACGGGATACCAAAGCATCCCGAAAGAAAGGGCCACGGGCTCTTTTGTGCAGATAGATAATAAACTGCTTAATCGCTCCGTGGGACCGGATATTTTGGATAGGCTGAAAGGTGTTACATCAAGCTTGCTTTTCGATGCCAATCCAAACCATCCACCAATTACCATCAGAGGTCTGGGAACGCTGACCACAGGTAACGGTGTATCCGAGCCGTTAATAATCGTCGATAATTTCCCATACACCGGCGACATCAGCAATATCAACCCAAATGACGTCGAGAATATTACCATTCTGCGTGATGCGGCAGCAGCAAGTATTTGGGGTGCAAAAGCAGGTAATGGTGTTATCGTGATCACGACTAAGAAGGCAAGGCAAAACCAACCGACACATTTATCCATTAACAGTAATATTACGGTGCAGGATAAACCCGATCTTTTTGACGTTTCCCAAATGACTACGAAAGATTATATTGATGTTGAAAAATTCCTGTTTGGCCAGGGCTTTTATGACGCAGCACTACAGGACAATAACCGGTATCCGGTTGTTTCACCGGTCGTGCAGATTTTAGAAGCGCAAAAACTGGGGCAAATATCTTCCAGTGATGCAGATGCTACTATCAGTAAACTGCAAAACATTGACGTCAGGAACGGCTACCTGAAATATTTCTACCAGCGGGCAACCATGCAACAATATTCTGCGATGCTATCTGGTGGCAAAGAAAACATGGCTTACACAACGTCCATTGGTTACGACAAAGACCTGTCTTCAAAAGTCGGCAATAAAAACGACAGAGTCACCTTACATTCAAACCTTACCATCCAACCGATACGGAAACTGAGTTTGCAAACAAATGCTATTGTTACATGGACAAGAGCCACTATGAATAATCCACTACCAATTAATCCTTCTACAAGCACGGCATTGTATCCTTACACGTCATTCGTAGACACAGACGGTAAACCTACTGCTATCGAAAAAGATTACAGTTCTGCCTTTAAGGACACAGCAGGCGCTGGACATTTGCTGGACTGGAATTATATTCCGCTGGATGAACTGCACAATGCAGATAACACAATCTCTGCTATGGATGTTCTTTTGAATGCGCAGGCAACGTATAGCTTTCTTCCGGTATTGAAAGGGGAACTGAAGTATCAGTTTGAAAGGCAAACCAGTAACAGGCGCAACTATTACAGCCAGTTGACCTATTATGCCAGAAACCTCATCAATCTTTATACCCAGATAAACGGCAATACTGTTACTTACGGCATACCGGTCGGCGGCATATTGGATTTATCGTCGACGCAGGCTACCACGCATAACGTAAGGGCGCAATTGGATTACACACAGGATTTTTCCAGACATCACATTACCGCGCTTGCCGGGTGGGAACTGCGGCAAACGAATACAACCGGCAACTCAAGCCGCACTTACGGCTATGATGATGACAACCTGACTTATATGAATGTTGATTTTGCAAGACAATTCCCTATTCTGGACGGACTGCCGTATTCCCTCACGATACCCAACAACAATTCTTTTACAGGATTGTTGGACCGGATATTATCCCTGTATGCCAATGCTTCCTATAACTTTGACAACCGCTATACTTTTTCTGTAAGTGCCAGAAAAGATGCTTCCAATATCCTAGGTACATCTACCAACAACAAATGGAAACCCTTATGGTCGGCAGGCGGTGCCTGGAACCTGTCCAACGAAAAGTTCTATCGTGTGGGATGGTTGCCTTCACTCAAATTACGGCTTACTTATGGTTACAGCGGTAATGTTAATAATACCATAGCTGCTTTGACCACTCTTTGGTATTGGCCGACCAATTCTACCGGTATCAGTACATTGCCTTACGCGATGATATCGAATTACCCGAATGCCGATTTAAGATGGGAAAAGATAGGAACACTGAATATTGCTACGGACTTTACCGTTGCCAAAAACATATTAAGCGGCACGATCGAATATTACTCAAAAAAATCAACCGACGTTATATCCGGCGTCCCTGCAGATATAACATTAGCGGGGATAGAAAGCCTTATGAAAAACGGCGCTGATTTAAAGGGACACGGGCTTGACGTCACATTAAATGCTGTAATTATTAATAAAGGCTTTCTGTGGAGCAGTAATTTCCTCTTGTCTTATGATAAGGTAATTGTCAGTAAATATAAACAAACTGCTACACCGAACAATTTGATAAATGCCGGTGGTGGTAGCATAACACCTGTTGTGGGACAGCCACCATACGTCATTGCAAGTTATAAATGGGGTGGCCTTGATGCGCAGGGCAACCCGCAAGGCTATCTGAATGACACCATAACGGAAGATTACAACTCGATCATAACCAAAGCGGGTTGGAACGATATTACGATCAATGGCTCCGCAGTACCGCAGTGGTTTGGCAGTTTGAGAAATACATTTTCATACAAACAGTTCCAATTGTCTTTTAATATCACCTATAAGATGGGCTATTACTTCCGAAAAAATACCATCAGTTATAACGGCTTATTCAATGGTGGCCCAGGCAATGGCGATTATGATAAAAGGTGGCAGAAGCCCGGTGACGAAAAAAGCACAAATGTCCCCTCCATGATCTATCCCGACAATAATTATAGGGACCAATTTTATACACAATCAACAGCGGCAATAGAAAGTGGAGACCATGTAAGGTTTCAGGATATTAGACTGAGCTACGATTTAAAGCATACTTCCAAACAGCCTGCTATTGAGTTTTACCTGTATGCCAACAATCTCGGCGTAATATGGCGAAAAAATAAAGACCATCTGGATCCGGATACTTTCGACAGTTACCCAGACCCTAAAGCATGGTCTGTTGGATGTAAAATCGATTTTTAATAAATAAATAAGACAATATGAATTGGACTAAAAGTAAAATATACATCCTTAGTGCCTTACTGGCCGCCGTTTCAGGAATGTCATCCTGTAAAAAATATCTGGATGCCTCACCGAATAAACAATTGACCGTTCCGGCAGTAGAGCAGGATCTGAGGGCAATACTAGATAACAATAATGCGATGAATACTGCATATTCTGCTTACGGCGCTTTCGCGAGCGATGAATATTATGTTTCCGACAAAAATTACCAATCGCTAACAGACATACCGGCAAAGGATTACTATGTGTGGGGACTAAACGGGGAACCAACAGATAAATATAACGACTGGTCAACAAGCTACTCCCGAATTTTTTCTGTCAATGTAGTACTTGATAATATTACATCGGTAAAGTTGAATGGGGCAAGCCAGCAGGATTTAAATGCTGTAAAAGGAGAAGCGCTGTTTTACAGGGCGTATAGCCATTTCCAACTTTCGCAGATATACGCTTTGCCATACAACCCGGCATCGGCATCAACAACATTAGGTATCCCTTTAAGGCTTACATCTGATATCAACGAAAAAATTACCAGGCCATCATTGCGGGAAGATTTCGGTAGTATCATAACAGATATGAAACAAGCCGTCTCACTACTTCCCGATATCAGCTTAACGAAGCTCAGGCCGAATCGTCCGGCGGCTTATGCTGCGCTTGCTAATGTTTACCTGGTAATGCAGGACTTTAAGGACGCTCAATTAATGGCGGACTCTGCTTTAAATATCAACGACAGCTTAATTGATTATAATACTGTTTCTGCAAGCCAAACAGCTCCATTTCCTCTCTTTAATAAAGAAGTACTGTGGCAGGCCGACGTTGCTTACAGCTCCATCCTCGCAACTTCAAGGGCTAAGACTTCTAACGATTTGTATGAACGTTATACAACTAATGACTTACGCAAAAACCTGTATTTTAATAACAGTAACGGGGTTATTACCTATAAGGGACACTACAACGGGCAATGGCAAGGCTCTTCGGTATATTTTGGTGGTCTGACAGTGGATGAGGTATATCTGATAAAGGCTGAAGCGGAAGCCAGAGAAGGAGATGTTCTCACAGCAATGAATGTACTGAATACACTAGCCAAGAATAGGTTTGTAAAAGACGGTTTTATTCCTTTTAGTGCACCGGATAAAGACAGTGCGATCCATATTATCATGGATATGCGTGAAAAAGAACTTTGCTTTAGGGGCATGTCCCGATGGACTGACATCCGCAGGTTTAACCAGATAAGCGGTGAAGAAGTAACAATTAATCGGCAGCTTCTGGGACAACCTTACCAGTTAAATCCCGGAGATGATCATTACGCATTTTTGATACCCCAGGAAGTTATTGACAACAGCGATATACAACAAAATACAAGGTAATCCGCTATTATGTTAAAACAGGCAGGATCATGCTGATATGTCCTGCCTGCTGTAGCATATCCGGATTTATTCATTGTCCTGATATGTAACTACCATCGACTGATCATAATGGCCGTCATTGTCAGAAGCCAAATCATTTAAATCAGTCGTCAGGTTGGTAACTGCTGAAATATTTGGCTCGCCCGATCCATTATCCGGTGCGGAAAAGCCGCAGAAATGGATTTGCTTACTGCAATCATTAGATCCCTGCTGATAGTCAGCAGGTGTCGTTGATCCAATATTGGCCGGATTTTTCAGAACCCAGAATGGATTCTGTTGACCTTTTGGTGCATCTTTAAATGCACTGGTGATGCCAACCAGGGCTACCGCAATGACGAATCCCATTGCAGGCAGCATTTTTTCTAATCTAGCCATGTGTTTAAAATTTAATGGCTTAATAAATAAACCCTACTTTTTTTCAGGCGTTAAGGTTTTTGCCTGTTTCCCTGGCCAGGAAAATATTTTTCAACAACAACTGTTTTATGTTTTACAAAATGATCGCCGCTATGTTTTTGAAGATAAACGCCGGTTATACTTATTGCGGTAAAGAAAATATTAAACACGAGGTGGCCTTTCCATTTGAGGGCCGAAATTAACCCCGCACACGAGCATGGAATTTCACCGAATGCACCGCTAAGGGCAAAGGCAACATACAACGTAAATGAGATCATCAGAAAAGCAGAAATGGTCAAGCCTTTCATCCGGGTTCTTTGAAAATAGATCAGCACAGCAGTAATCAACTCGACAACTGGCAGACCCCATTTGAGTAATGGTATTGACCAGCCGGGCAACGGCTGCCTCTGGAGTTGAAAAAAGAACATTCTAAATTCAGTCAATTTGCTAAGGGCTGCATACACCCAAAGGATGATCAGCAATGCACAAATGACAGATAAAAATAAATTCCGTTTCATAATGTATGAGTTAATAAAACATCCAGGAGTCTTTTTAAAAGCAACGGCGGCGCGCGTTACCGTCGTTGCTCAGGATGCCGTCTCGCCGCAGCCCACGCCCTTTCATATCGATACCGGTAATAAACGTTACCAACGCCGCCGGTACTCCAACAGATAATTCACTTAATTTCGGGGGTATCATCTGTCTTATCGATATGCTTCATTCCCTCCGGGCAGAGAGAATTTTAATACGGCGTTCCCCTTCTATAAATTCAATAAGTTGAATGCCGATACAAAGTTCACAGGGATTTAAATCAGGACGGTCGAAAAGTATGACTAAAAAATACCGGAAAACGTAACAAAAAAATACCGGAAAATGAACATAATCCGGCAGACGATTAAGCGCCTTGTTCAATTACATTTTTCTTCTGACGTCTTTTATATGGTAACCTTTAGTGTCGAAAAATGCTTCCTCAAGGTGTTTGGGTTCGTGATAAGGAAGCAGCCTGCAGATTTGGGAAAGGGTGTATCCTTGTAAAACCAGTTCTTCCACCCGTTTCATCCTGGCCAGCATTAAAAAATGCTTGGGTGTACAGTCAAACATCGATTTAAAACCTTCCCTGAATTTCGCTCCGTTGAAGCCGCTTTTGGCTATTTGCTTTTTCAGGATGTCTTCGTCGTCCATATGTTTTATAAACATTTGCGAGGCATTATCTATTCGTTCAATTTGTTCATAACTGTACCTGTATCTGAACTTTTCAGTCTTTGCAACTATCAATGCATGAATGGCCTTCATGGCTAAGTCTTTTACTTCCGGGCTTTTTCCTTCTCCCTTTTTAACCAGGGCCATTATCTTTATAAGCAGCAACATGGCTTTTGGGGAATCGGGATAGAATTCTGTATGAAAACTTGTTTTTGTCCCGTTTCGGAGATCTTCAGCAAAAGGTCTCAATATGGCATATTTCTTTGCCAGCCGGTACAACAATGCCTTGCTGATTTGAAAATCAATTGTGACGGCAGGTTGTATAATATGGACTTCGTTGTCTATTTCGTCCAAATAAATAATATTATACTCCCCCTCATTTATTCTTCTCCATTTGAAACCCTTCAAACGATATTGTACATATCCTTCCAATAAATTATGTACTTCCAGGGTATACCTGTTGGCAGTCGCGTAAAATTTCGTGTTACCATCCATTAAATAATGACTGATGCATATATCTATCTCGCCTAAATCTATACTGTGGAAAAGCATGACATTATTTTCGTCGATACGGGCATAACATTCTTCTGCATCCTTTATATGGTATTCCAATTTATTGGCAGGCAGGCCCTCCTGGACAGGTACTTCACGTCCGTCGTGATCGTAGATTTTTATAATTTTCGACAAGTCCATTTCCCATAAAATATTTGTTTTGTCTGATTAAAAAGATTCAGGCAATATGAAGAAAAATACGATAATTTTTTTAATAATATGGTTTGATATAAAGTTAAAAAATCTTGCGTTGCTGACATGGAAAATTTTTCAAAAACTACCCTTTTTGGTAGTTTTTAGAGAAAAAATTTCTAATTCAATAATAAAAACGGTTGGAAGGGTAAAACGCCGCCGGTTTTTTGGTGATTGCTATATTTGATCACCTCCGCAGAAAGAGGCATTGTTTTTCTTTTCAGCCGCCCCTATATTTTATAAGAAATTAAACAACGCTTACCAATGCGGCCTGCGTTTTTTCTTCTTCTTTCTGTGATGAAAATCGTTGCCGGTTGTCGGCGCTAAATGTTCATCGGACAGCAGGATTTGGATGATATTTGTCAGGTACTCCTGCATTGCATTGATCGTCCGGCCGATAAGAGTTGTTTCGATACTTTCGGTTTCGTCAGATAGGGTTCCCTCATAATGATAATTGTCGGTTGCTTCATTCAATCTTTTGATGACATTGGCCGTGAGGCTGTTGTTGGTGAACCATGGAGTGAGCTTGTGATCGATTTTATAAAATGTTTCTTTGGGATTGGTGTGCTTCCCAAGATAATACAGGGTCTGACCTGATTCGTTTGTGTCTGTCTTTACACGCAGTCCCTTTGCATACATCGCGGCAAGGGAACTCGGAATGCCTTTGGTGTGGTCGGTTTCTTTCAGGAGCTTTTCGGCAAAGGCTTTATTTTCTTTGCGTTGGTTTTGTTCTTTCCATCCATTAATACCGATACGTTCCATCATTCTTTTGGCGCTGTATTCCTTTCCGAGGTCACTGCCGTTGTATACCGTTTTGGAACGATGATCGATATAGGTTATGCCGTAAACCATCGTTTCGTTTTCTCTGAAGACAACATCAATGTTCTGTTTCTTCAGTTCTGCTCTGAGGATTTCTTTATTTGGGATGAATCCGTTGTCAACGATTTTATCAATCGTTCTTTTGAGGGGTTCTTTGTAAAGAATTCTTTCGCTTTTATTTTTTTCGAATAGTTTTTCCAAATTCCTTAAAATAGGTTTCGAATATATTTCGCTTGCTTTTATGGGTACTCCGACCCTTTTTCCTTTCTCGTCCGTTACGGAATAAACAAGTCCTTTGTTTTGGTACATTCTGGAGTTTTCTTCGCCTCTATAAGCTGATACATTGTAGAGGTTCAGTATGGCATTAAGTTCTGCCAGAGTGGTGAATTTGTACTCTTTTACAATAGCGGTTACAGTGTCGGAGACGGCCGCTTTGGTTTCTGTTTTGCCGTAAACGATTTTTTTTGCTGTTGGTTTTCTGTTTTCTTTTTGTGCTTCCTGCGTTGCTTTTTTGCTTTCTGGTGTGATTAATCGGAACTGTTTTTCTATTTCTTTCCTTGCTTTTTCGGATTGGTTCCTGCCGATGTTGTGCAGGGCAATCCGCTTTCCATCTGCTTTGATGTTGGTGGAAACGATGTGTATGTGAGGGTGTCCTGCGTCGGTATGCCGATAAACGAGGTACGGTTGTTCTCCGAAACCTGTCTTATCCATATAGGCATAGGCTATGTTTATGAGCTTCTTTGGGGTGAGGTTTTGTATTTCGCCTGGGTCAAAGTTAAGGGAGATATGTACGCAGTTTACTTTGACTTTTTCGTTCATTTCTGCCAAATGTTGCAAGCGGAAGAGTTTTTCTCCGTAGGATAGCAACATCCCGTCTTTAAGGTATTTGTCCGCATGGATGAGTTCGGCTGTCCCTTCTTTACATTTTTTTTCGTTGTAATTGAGCGTGCCTTTAATGCTTTTGCCTGTTATGAACCTGCATATCATTGTACGGAGAATTGGTTGATTTTTGATTGGATAATGTCTACTTTCAGGAGCAGTTGCTGCTGGAATCCTTGTGCGGTCTTTAACAAAAACTGTAACTGCGGCAGGTCGGGAACGCTGTTGATTCTTTTGACAACCTGGTTGAAGTTGTTGCCGAGTGCATTTAATTCTTTACGGAGTACAACCATTTCTTCGGTGAATAAATCCATGGATTGGTTACGCACTAACATCTTTACGGGCTTGCCTGACAGTAATTTTCTGGCATAGTCGCTGAGCTTTCGGTCAACTGACTGCTTTAGTCCCTGCAGTAATTTTTGGTATTCCTGCTCGGTTAATCGAATCGTTATGCGTCGTATCCGGTTTTTGTTGGTCATTTCTGCGTTCATTTTTTTACAAGATTTTTACTGAATAATTAAACCATCAAACACAACCAAAAAGGCAAGTCCCGCGGCCTTTTTGCCGTTCCCTGCCGACTCCGGAAGGCTGGGCAGATTCCGTTGTCCGACAACGGTACATCTGGCTCTTTCAACACGGAAAGTCTTCTGCCGTTTTCAACGCGTTTTCCGTTAAGAGAACCTGCTTAAATAAGTCTGCCGTTTCAGCGGATTATTCTGCCCGTCATTGCGATTGAAAAAAGAAAAACGGGCGTTATATTTTTGTTTGCTCAATTGTTTACAATCCCAGATCCATTCGTTGGCTACTGCCTTCCAGCGAGCTATCGGTCTGCCTCTTTTTGTTTTCCAGTTTGCTTTTTTGTAAAAGAGAAAAAAGTCTTCCGCATCTTTTTCGGACATCCCTTTCTGAATAAAATATATTTTCACGTACAGCCGGTTCGGCGGCGAAGGTTTAACGGAAACACTTTCTGTTTGCATGATTACAATTTGTTTGCTGTATGCTTCTCCATCATCTTCGTGATTTCAATGGTATTGTAATAAATAATGCTTCCTATTCTTGTGAACGGCAATACACCGGTGTTCCGAAGGTGCTGTAATGTCCCTTTGGAAAGTCCCAGCCATTTCACTAGTTCTTTGCTGTTGATCCATTGCTTTGCCGGGTAACCCGACACTTCTTTCTGCAACAATTTTATTTCCCTAAACAATTCCGTTTTAAATTCCATGAGGTCGGCAATTGTTACAACCCGGTACCGGCTTTGGTCAAAATCTTGTAAGGATTGCTGTGTTTTCATCATTGCTATTTAAGATTTCAAAAGTGAAAAATATCTGTGGACGGAAGGGGCAATCAATTGGGTACTACCCAATGATTTTTTGTACAGCCGGCAGAAAATAATTGGGACTGCCGGCAATTTTCCGGCAGTTATCAGAAAAATATATTGTCGGAAAATGTTTTTTTCCAACGGCTACATTTGTTTTCGGATTCGGATTTCATTGTATGTTGCTTATTCAGTCGTGAAATAAAATTTGATTTATGCTTGTTACTGCATAAATCATTAACCGAAAACAAAAGTCAAAATGCAGGTTGGATATTTTTGCTACTTTGGTATTATATAATAGAAATTATTTTTATTATAAACTATTATATTAGTTTTACTAATAGTTTTGAAACCATATAAAAGATCGGTTGGTAGATTGTTCCTGAAAAATTAATTGTTTAACGCCGTGGATATTCAGATAAAAAGGCTCTCTAATTATTAAAATAATTTCAGTTGTACATCTGAATGTGTTTTGTTGGTCGGTATAGGCAAACTGAAATTGGATAAGCCGACACCGAGCAGCCTTACCCTTTTAGTTTCCAAATCCGTTTTATCTAATATGGTTTTTATGGCGTTAATAAGATTCTCTTTGTCGTTAATTAATGCCTGCAAAGAAAAGCTTCGTGTCATAATGGTAAAATCGTGCAGCTTGAATTTAACCGTTACCGTTCTGCCTTTTAAACCTGAGCGCTGTAATCTTGCTGACAACCGTTCCGCAAGAACGGTTAATTCTTCCGACATGACGGACTTCTCGGTCAGGTCTTCCTGATAAGTGTCTTCTACGCTGACGGATTTTGTTTCCCGAAAAGACTGCACTGGACGGTTGTCGATACCTCTGACGATTTGATAATAAAATTTTCCAGTCTTCCCGAAGTGCCGGATCATTTCCTGTTCGGGTAGCTTCTTCAAATCGCC
>Ga0153956_1002925_pt1 | contig 11769 bp, 8 predicted proteins | sample TSFL040MetaG_FD_104704 | JGI IMG/M metagenome (GOLD analysis project Ga0153956, IMG submission 104704) | Attine ant fungus gardens microbial communities from Florida, USA - TSFL040 MetaG | ecosystem: Host-associated > Fungi > Mycelium > Unclassified | place: USA: Florida, Wekiwa Springs...
CGGGTCGAGCCGCCCGCGCCGTAGGTGACGGAGACGAAATTCGGATTGAGCGGCGCCAGCCGGGTGACGACATCCCACAGGCCGCGCTCCATCTCTTCCGTCTTCGGCGGAAAGAATTCGAACGAGATCGCCGGGCGGTTCGTCGTCGCTGCAGTGGTGGTCTCGGTCGTCACGCGTCTGAACTCCGTGAAGCGATGGCGGGTGTCTGGAATCGGGGCCGAAGGCGCGTCTCAATTTCGCCTCTGTGAAACGGACTTCGCCGCCGTTTCGCCCTTGTGGCTAAAGTAGGTGGAAACCGCCGATCTTGATAGCCCATCCTGCGCTGTTTTGTCGTGGGAAGTGGCCCAAAACGATCTGATTGGGCTGACAATGAATCGCCGGATATCTCTCCCGCGTTTGATAAAGATGGCAAAAATAGGCGATTTTATCGGGAATTAGCCCGAATGTTCGCAAATTGTCTGCTGGTATCGGTGGGCGAAATCGCATGGATATCTATCTGTCATGGTTTTGCCCACTGGCATATGGTTTCGCGGGCCAGGTGGGGCGCCGACTCCGCCTTTGCCGGGCGTTCGCGGGCCGTTTAGCTTGCCGGAATGATCCCAGTTTCCATCCTCGACCTCTCCGTCGTCACCACCGGCACACCGCCCGCGCAGGCGCTGCGCAACAGCATCGATCTGGCGCGGCATGCGGATCGGCTCGGCTACACGCGCTACTGGCTGGCCGAGCATCACAGCCTCGCCTCGGTCGCGTCCCCGGCGCCTGAAATCATGATCGGCCAGATCGCCGCGGCGACGCAGCGCATCCGCGTCGGCTCCGGCGGCGTGATGCTGCCGAACCACGCGCCGCTGATGGTGGCCGAACGGTTCAAGATGCTGGAGGCGCTGTTTCCCGGCCGCATCGATCTCGGTCTTGGCCGCGCGCCCGGTACCGACCAGACCACGATGCACGCGCTGCGTCAGCGCTTCGATCCGCGCGGCGGCGACGATTTCATCGAGCGGCTGATCGAACTGACACTGTGGGATACGCGGGAATTTCCCGAAGGGCATCCGTACAACAACGTGTTCGCGATGCCGGACGACACGCCGCTGCCGCCGATCTGGCTGCTCGGATCGAGCGACTACAGCGCGCAGGTGTCGGCGCAGATCGGCATGGGGTTCGCCTTCGCGCACCATTTCGCGTCTCACGATGCGGCGGACGCGATGATTCACTATCGCGCGCATTTCAAGCCGTCGCGCTGGCGCGACAACCCGCATGCGATCCTCGCCATCGCGGTCATCATGGCCGAGACCGACGGGGAAGCGGATCGCCTGGCGATGTCGGCCGATCTCAACCGCCTGCTGCGCGACCGCGGGCAATACCGGCCGCTGCCGAGCATCGCGGAGGCGCAGGCCTATCCTTATTCGGAGGCCGAGCGCGCGCATATCGCGCGCAACCGCTCGCGGCTGTTCGTCGGCTCAAAGCAGACGGTGATGGACAAAATCACGCCGCTGATCGAACTCTGCAAGGCCGATGAGGTGATGGTGATCACCGCGACCTACGACCACGAGGCGCGCAAGCGGTCCTACAGCCTGCTGGCGGAAGCGTTCGGGATTGGGACAAAAGCGACGGCGTAGCAACTCTTCGTAAAAGCGCTGAATTAAAGTTCGTCATGCCCGGCCTTGTGCCGGGCATCCACGTCTTCCTGGATGTTGGCCAAGACGTGGATGGCCGGGACAAGCCCGGCCATGACGGAAAGATGTTCGGGAGCGATCTACTCCGCAGCCCTTTCCGTGAAGGCAACACGGAACGGATGCGCCGGATAGACGCCGACGATGCGCAATTCCTTGGAGAAGAACTTCAATTCCTCCAGCGCGAAGGCAAGCCCGCGGTCGTCGGGATGGCCGTCGACGTCGGCATAGAATTGCGTGGCGAAGAAGTTGCCTTCCACCATGTAGCTTTCCAGCTTGGTCATGTTGACGCCGTTGGTCGCGAAGCCGCCCATGGCCTTGTAGAGCGCGGCGGGAAGATTGCGCACGCGGAAAACAAATGTGGTCACCAGCGGGCCCGAACCTTTTTCCGGCCAGACCGGCTCGCGCGCGAGGATGACGAAGCGCGTGGTGTTGTGGCTCTCGTCCTCGATGTCCTCGGCAAGGATGTCGAGGCCGTAAATCTCGGCGGCGAGGCGCGGCGCAATGGCGGCGCAGCTTTTATCGCCGCGCTCGGAGATGATGCGCGCCGCGCCGGCCGTGTCGGTCGCGATGATCGGCTTGATGCCGAGCTTGCGGATGATGTTGCGGCACTGGCCGATGGCGTGGACGTGGCTTTCGACGGTCCTGATGTCGCCGATCCTGGCGCCCCGCAACCCCATCAACTGGTGGCGGATCGGCAGAAACCATTCGCCGACGATGAAAAGTCCGGACTGCGGCAACAGGTGATGAATGTCGGCGACCCGGCCCGCCAGGGTGTTCTCGATCGGGATCATGCCGAGATCGGCCTCGCCCGAGGAAATCGCGGCCAGCGCGTCCTCGAAAGTCGCGCAGGGCATTGGCGTCGCGTCGGGAAAGGCTTCCGCGATCGCGATGTGCGAGTTCGCTCCGGGTTCGCCCTGAAAGGCGATCTTCAATGGCTTGGTCATGAGGTCTTTCCTGCGAGCATGGTGCGCGCGGTCTCGAGATCGTGAGGCGTATCGACGCCCAGCGGCACCGTGTCAACCACGGCGACATCGATCCGCATGCCGGCCTCCAGCGCGCGCAACTGTTCGAGCTTTTCGCGCATTTCCAGCGGCGAGGGCGGCAGGGCGACGAACCGCGCCAGCGCGGACCGGCGATAGGCATAAAGCCCGATGTGATGATAGCGCGGGCCGTCGCCGTAAGGCGCGGTGGCGCGGGTGAAATACAGCGCCCGCAGACGTGCGGGCCCAAGCTTTGAGCCGACCACCTTCACCACGTTGGGATTGGTATGTTCGTCGTCCTTGGCGATCACCGCGGCCAGCGTGGCGATGTCCACCTGCGGATCGTCAAACGGGGACAGCACCGCCCGGACGGCGGCCGGTTCGATGGTGGGCAGGTCGCCCTGCACGTTGATGACGGTCTCGATCTCGCCCGCGCCATCGATGGTCTGCAGCGCCTCGAAAATCCGGTCGGAGCCGGAAGGATGGTCGGCGCGGGTCATGACGGCCTCGCCGCCATGGGCGGTCACGGCGCGCGCGATCTCCGGGGCGTCGGTGGCGACCACAACCCGGCCGATCTGCGCTTCGGTGGCCCGGCGCAGCACATGGACGATCATCGGCAGGCCGCCGATGTCCAGCAGCGGCTTTCCCGGCAGGCGGGTGGCGGCCATGCGGGCGGGAATCAGCACCAGGGCGCGGGTTTTTGTCATGGTGTCGCTGGAGGGCGCAAATGGTCGAAATGGTGAGGAAATGACGGGACTTTTCAAGGAGTCGCGCGTTTATACGGGTTGCCAGAAGGCAGGCAAACCGTTATCTCGATCCCGCTGCCTGTATTGCGTTGCACGCCTGTTCCCGGTAGCAAATTCCATGGTCGCTTGAGGCGGCCCAACGTGACGATTTTCCGGCTTGGGGCCTGATCGAAAATGGACTCCTTCGAACTCAATAAGGTTATGGGCGCGGTGCTCGGCACCTGCCTCGTTCTGCTCTCCATGAACATGGCCGCCAACGCCATTTTCTCATCGAAGGCGCCGGAAAAGCCGGGCTTCGAGATCGCGGTGAAGGAAGAAGGCGCTGCCGGTGCTCCTGCGGTCGCTGCCGCGCCGAGCGAGCCGATCGAGAAGCTGCTGCAGACCGCTTCGATCGAGAAGGGCGCCGCCGCCGCCAAGAAGTGCGCCGCCTGCCACTCCTTCGAGAAGAACGGCCCGAACAAGGTCGGCCCGAACCTGTACGGCATCGTCGATGACGAGGTCGGCCATGGCCGCAACGGTTTCAACTTCTCCGCGGCGATGAAGGCCAAGGGCGGCAAGTGGACCTATAACGACCTCAACAAGTTCATCGCCAACCCGAAGGCGACCGTTCCCGGCACCGCGATGGGCTTCGCCGGGATTCAGAAGGACAGCGAGCGCGCCGACGTGATCGCTTACCTGCGCACGCTGGCCGATACGCCGGTGCCGCTGCCGACGGCGAGCAAGTAAACTTCCTCGGGTGACAGAAATTTAATTTGGAACGGCCAGGCTTGCCTGGCCGTTTTGCTTTGTGAATTCTGCGCGTTGCGGTGGGACAATTCGACCGCAAAGAACCTTGCCCGGCGGGCTGGCATCATATCCAAAAACCGACATAATCGGCCCGGACGTTTGCTTCGGTCGTCGTTTGGATCAGCAACAGGAATATTCGATTTGAGCATTTCCCGCCGTCGTCTTCTTCAGAGCGGAGCATTGGTTGCAACGGCCCCGATGCTGAAAGCGGCGGGCCTCGATGTGATCGCGTCCGCGCAGGCGCAATCTCCTGCGCCGGCGTGGCGGCACGCCCTGTCGCTGTTCGGCGACATCAAATATCCGGCGGACTTCAAGCGCTTCGACTACGTCAATCCGGATGCGCCCAAGGGCGGCGTCGCGCGGCAGATTTCCATCGGCACCTTCGACAATTTCAATCTCGTGGTCGCCGGCGTGAAGGGCAACATCGCGCCGGCGGTGGGTCTGATCTACGAGACGCTGATGACGCGCTCGCAGGACGAGGCGTCGAGCCAGTACGGCCTGCTGGCGGAAGCCGCGATGCATCCCGACGATCATTCCTGGGTGGTCTATCGCCTGCGCAAGGACGCGAAGTGGAACGACGGCAAGCCGGTCACGCCGGACGACGTGCTGTTCTCGATGGACGTGCTGAAAAAATACAGCCCGATGTATTCGTCCTACTACAAGCATGTGGTGAAGACGGAGAAAGTCGGCGATCACGACGTCAAGTTCACCTTCGATGCGCCCGGCAACCGTGAATTGCCGGCCATCGTGGGCGAATTGCTGGTGCTGCCGAAGCATTGGTGGGAAGGCACCGACAGCGACGGCCGCAAGCGCGACATCGGCGCAACCACGCTGGAGAAGCCGCTGGGCTCCGGACCCTATGCGATCAAGGAATTTGTCGCGGGCCGCTCCGTGACGCTTGAGCGCGTGAAGACGTATTGGGGCGAGAAGCTGCCGGTCCGCATCGGTCAGGACAATCTGGACGAACTTCGCTACGAGTTCTTCCGCGACACGACTGTCTCGCTCGAAGCCTTCAAGGCGGATCAGGCGGACTGGATTCTCGAATCCTCCGCGAAGAACTGGGCGACAGCCTACGATTTTCCGGCGGTGACCGAGAAGCGCGTGGTGCTGGAGGAATTTCCGATCAACGATTCCGGCCGGATGCAGGCGTTCGCCTTCAACATCCGCCGGCCCCTGTTCGCGGACAAGCGCGTGCGCCGCGCGTTCAACTATGCGTTCGACTTCGAGGAAATGAACAAGCAGCTGTTCTATGGGCAGTACAAGCGCATCAACAGCTATTTCGAAGGCACCGAGCTTGCGAGCTCCGGCATCCCGCAGGGCAAGGAACTCGAAATCCTGAAAGAGGTGTACGGCGACATTCCGCCGGAGGTGATCGCCCAGCCCTATCAGAATCCCGTCGGCGGCGATCCCGAGAAGGTGCGCGAGAATCGCCGTCAGTCGACGCGCCTGTTGAAGGAAGCCGGCTATGAAGTCCGCGACCAGAAGCTCGTAGACAAGGACGGCAAGCCGGTCGCCGTGGAATTCCTGGTGTCGAATCCGGCGACCGAGCGCGTGGTGCTGTTCTACAAGCCGTCGCTGGAACGCCTCGGCATGGGCGTGACCGTTCGCACGGTCGACGACGCGCAATATCAGAACCGTGTGCGCAATTTCGATTTCGATATCATCGTCGACATCTGGGGGCAGTCGCTCTCCCCCGGAAATGAGCAGCGCGATTTCTGGGGCAGCGAAGCCGCCAAGATACCGGGATCGCGCAACACCGTCGGCATCGAAAATCCGGTGGTGGACAAGCTGATCGACAAGGTGATTTTCGCGTCCGATCGCGAAACGCTGGTGGCGGCGACGCGGGCGCTCGATCGCGTGCTGCTGTGGCACTATTACGTGGTGCCGCAATACACCTATGGATTCCTTCGCTATGCGCGCTGGGATCGCTTCAGCCATGCTCCGCTGCCGAAATACGGCCGGTCCGGTCTGCCGAGCCTGTGGTGGTTTGACAAGGACAAGGCCGAGAAGATCGGCAGGCGTTCTTGACGGGCTTTTCGCGGCGACGGGTTCTGGTTCTGGGCGGCAGCGTGCTGGCTGCGGGATGGGCGCGCGCGGGGTTTGCGCGGTCGAGTGTGGAAAGCTCGCCCGACGTTCACGGCATGTCGGCGTTCGGCGATCTGAAATATCCGGCGGGGTTTGCCAATTTCGATTATGTGAATCCGGCCGCGCCCAAGGGCGGCGTGTTTTCATCGGTGCCGTGGGCGCGCGCCTACAACCAGTCGTTCCAGACGTTCAATTCGCTGAACAGCTTCATTCTCAAGGGCGACGGCGCGGTCGGCATGGACCAGACCTTCGCGTCGCTGATGGTCCGGGCCGTCGACGAGCCCGACGCGATGTACGGTCTTGTCGCGACGTCGGTGCGGATTTCGCCGGACAAATTGACCTATCGCTTCACGCTGCGGCCGGAGGCGAAATTCCACGACGGCAGCAGGCTCACCGCGCAGGACGTGGCGTTCTCCTTCAATGTCCTGAAAGAGAAGGGCCATCCGATCATCCAGCAGCAGCTCCGCGACATGGTGAAAGCGGAGGCGAACGACGATGCGACGGTGACGGTGACCTTCGCCGCCAAACGCGGGCGCGACGTGCCGCTCTATGTCGCGAGCCTGCCGATCTTTTCCAAGGCGTACTACGGCAAGAAGCCGTTCGAGGAATCGACGCTTGAAATGCCGCTCGGCTCCGGTCCTTACAAGGTCGGGCGCTTCGAGCCCGGTCGCTACATTGAATACGATCGCGTCAAGGACTGGTGGGCGAAGGATCTGCCGGTGTCGCGCGGCGCGTTCAACTTCGACACCGTGCGCTATGAATTCTATCGCGACCGCGATGTCGCCTTTGAAGGCTTTACCGGCCGCAATTATCTCTATCGCGAGGAATTCACTGCGCGGATCTGGAACACGCGCTACGATTTTCCCGCGATCAAGGATGGCCGCGTCAAGCAGGAAACCCTGCCCGACGAGACACCGTCCGGCGCGCAGGGCTGGTTTCTCAACACGCGCCGCGAACAGTTCAAGGACCCGCGCGTGCGCGAGGCGCTGATCGACGCCTTCGATTTCGAGTGGACCAACAAGACCATCATGTACGGCGCTTATGCGCGCACGGTCTCGCCGTTCCAGAATTCGGACCTGATGGCGAACGGCATGCCGCCTGCGGAGGAACTGAAACTGCTTGAGCCGTTCCGTGGACAGGTGCCCGACGAAGTGTTCGGCGCGCCGTTCACGCCGCCGGTGACCGACGGTTCGGGGCAGGATCGCACGCTGCTGCGCAAGGCCTCGCAGTTGCTCAACGAAGCGGGATGCCCGATCAAGGACGGCAAGCGGCGGTTGCCGAACGGCGATGTGTTCCGGCTGGAATTCCTGCTCGATGAGCCCGCCTTCCAGGCGCACCACGCGCCCTATGTGAAGAATCTCGCGACGCTGGGAATCGAAGCGAGCGTGCGGCTGGTCGATCCGGTGCAGCACCGCGCGCGCCTCGACGATTTCGATTTCGATGCCGCGATCCAGCGCTTCAGCATGTCGTCCACGCCCGGCGACGCGATGCGGACGTTCTTCTCGTCGCAGGTTGCCGACGTCAAAGGTTCGCAAAATCTCTCCGGCATCAGGAGCCCGGCGCTCGATGCGCTGATCGAGCGCATCATCGCCGCCAACGATCGCGACGAACTGCGCATCGCATGCCGCGCGTTCGACCGCGTGTTCCGCGCGGGGCGTTACTGGGTGCCGCAGTGGTATTCGTCCAGCCACCGCGTGGCCTATTGGGATGTCTTCGCCCATGCGCCAACCATTCCGCGTTATGCAGGCGGCGTCGGCGCGCCGGATCTGTGGTGGCAGGATGACGCCAAGGCGAGGAAGCCCGAGCAGGCGAAACCCGAACCGTCGAAATCCGGCCAGGCGAAATAGCCATGAGCGCCTATATCGCCCGCCGCATTCTTCTGATGATCCCCACCTTGCTGGGCATCCTGTTCGTGTCCTTCGTCGTGGTGCAGTTCGCGCCCGGCGGCCCGGTGGAGCGGGTGATCGCGCAACTCTCCGGCTCCGACACCGGCGCGAGTTCGCGCATCTCCGGATCGTCCGGCGGCGATTTCGCCTCGCGTCCGCAGGCCGGTGCATCGGCGGATGCCGTCAGTTCGAAATATCGCGGCGCGCAGGGGCTCGATCCGGACTTTGTCAAAAGCCTGGAAAAGCAGTTCGGCTTCGACAAGCCCGCGCCCGAGCGCTTTCTCCTGATGCTGTGGAATTTCGCACGCTTCGATTTCGGCAAGAGCTATTTCCGCGATGTCAGCGTGATTCAGCTCATCAAGGAAAAGCTGCCGGTTTCGATGTCGCTCGGCATCTGGATGACATTGCTGACCTATCTGATTTCGATTCCGCTTGGCATCCGCAAGGCCATTCGGGACGGTTCGACCTTCGATGTCTGGACCTCGGGCATCATCATCATCGGTTTCGCCATTCCGGGCTTTCTGTTCGCGATCCTGCTGATCATCCTGTTCGCGGGCGGATCGTTCCTCGACATCTTCCCGCTGCGCGGGCTGACCTCCGACGGCTGGTCGCAGTTCCCGTGGTATTGGAAGATCATCGATTATTTCTGGCACATCACGCTGCCGCTGGTCTCGATGGTGCTCGGCGCATTCGCGACCATGACGCTGCTGACCAAGAATTCGTTTCTCGATGAAATCCGCAAGCAGTATGTGATGACCGCGCGCGCCAAGGGCTGCAGCGAAAATCAGGTGCTCTACGGACACATCTTCCGCAACGCCATGCTGATCGTCATCGCGGGCTTCCCAAGCGCGTTCATCCACGCGTTCTTTTCCGGTTCGCTGCTGATCGAAACCATCTTCTCGCTCGATGGGCTCGGCCTGCTCGGCTTTGAAAGCGTGCTGAACCGCGATTATCCGGTGGTATTCGGCACGCTGTTCATCTTTTCGCTGGTCGGCCTCGTGGTCAATCTGATCTCGGACCTGACCTATATGTGGATCGATCCGCGGATCGATTTCGAGGCGCGCGACGTATGACCATTGCGCCGATCCCTCCCGTTGAAGCCACCGCGCAGGCGCCGCTCGGCGAGGCCGTGCCGCCGTCGCGCCGCCCGCTCGGTCTGTCGCCGCTCAACCAGCGGCGCTGGCGCAATTTCAAATCCAACCGCCGCGGCTACTGGTCGTTCTGGATTTTCTCGATCCTGTTCCTGATCTCGCTGTGCGCGGAGCTGATCGCCAACGATCGCCCGTTCCTGATCAAGTTCGACGGCAAGCTGTATTTCCCGGCCTTCGTCAACTACGCCGAGACGACATTCGGCGGCGACTTCGAAACATCGGCGGATTATCGCGATCCTTATCTGCAGAAGCTGATCGCGGAAAAGAACGGCACCATCGTCTGGCCGCTGATCCGGTATTCCTACAACACCCACAATCTCGATCTGCCGACGCCCGCGCCCTCGAAACCGACATGGCTGCTCACCGAGGCGCAGTGCAAGCCGGTGGTGGAGAAGAAGGGCCTCAAGAGTTGCCGCGATCTTGAATACAACTGGCTCGGTACCGACGATCAGGGCCGCGATGTGGTGGCGCGGCTGATCTACGGCTTCCGCATTTCCGTGCTGTTCGGTCTTGCGCTGACCATCGTGTCGTCGGTCGTCGGCATCGCGGCGGGCGGCATTCAGGGCTATTTCGGCGGTTGGGTCGATCTTCTGTTCCAGCGCCTGATTGAAGTGTGGACGGCGATCCCGTCGCTCTATCTTCTTCTGATCCTCTCGTCGGTGCTGGTGCCGGGTTTCTTCGTGCTGCTCGGCATCCTGCTGCTGTTTTCGTGGGTGTCGCTTGTCGGCCTTGTGCGCGCGGAATTCCTGCGCGGACGCAACTTCGAATACATTCAGGCGGCGCGCGCGCTCGGCGTGTCGAATGGCGTCATCATGTTCCGCCATCTGCTGCCGAATGCGATGGTCGCGACCATGACCTTCCTGCCGTTCATCGTGTCGTCCTCGGTGATGACGCTGACAGCGCTGGATTTCCTCGGGTTCGGCCTGCCGCCGGGTTCGCCGTCGCTCGGCGAATTGCTGTCGCAGGGCAAATCGAACGTGCAGGCGCCGTGGCTCGGCTTCACCGGTTTCTTCTCGGTCGCGATCATGCTGTCGCTGCTGATCTTCATCGGCGAGGCGGTGCGCGACGCCTTCGATCCGCGCAAGACGTTTCGGTGAGGTCCATGGACGCGATCAACCAGCCTCTGCTCGATGTGCGAGATCTGTCGGTGGCCTTCCGGCAGGCCGGCCAGCAGAGCGTGGCCGTGGATGGCGTGTCGTTCTCGATCGAACGCGGGCAGTGCGTGGCGCTGGTCGGTGAATCCGGTTCCGGAAAATCCGTCAGCGCGCTCTCGGTGCTGAAGTTGCTGCCGTATCCGACCGCGTTTCATCCGTCGGGCAGCATCCGTTTCAAGGGGCAGGATCTGCTCGGCATGAGCGAGAACGAGATTCGCGCCATTCGCGGCAACGACATCTCGATCATCTTTCAGGAGCCGATGACCTCGCTCAATCCGCTTCACACCATCGAAGCGCAGATCGGCGAGGTGATCTATCTGCACAGCGGCATGCGCGGCAAACTGGCGCGCGAGCGTACGCTCGAATTGCTCACGCAGGTCGGCATTCCCGATCCGGAATCGCGCCTCGGCAGCTATCCGCATCAACTCTCCGGCGGGCAGCGCCAGCGCGTGATGATCGCGATGGCGCTGGCCAACGAACCCGATCTGTTGATCGCGGACGAGCCGACCACGGCGCTCGACGTCACGGTGCAGGCGCAGATTCTGAAATTGCTGGCGGACATTCGCAGCCGGCTCGGCATGAGCATGCTGTTCATCACCCACGATCTCGGCATCGTGCGGCGAATCGCCGATGTGGTCTGCGTCATGAACCACGGCAAGATCGTCGAGCAGGGACCGGTGGAGCAGGTGTTCACCGCCGCGCAGCATCCTTACACCAGGGCGCTGCTGGCGGCGGAGCCGAAGCCCGATCCCGCGCCGCCGCGCCCCGATGCGCCGGTGGTGATGTCGTCCGACGATCTGAAAGTCTGGTTTCCGATCAAGCGCGGGCTGATGCGCAAGACCGTCGGTCATATCAAGGCGGTGGATGGCGTCAGCATGTCGGTGCGTCAGGGCGAGACGCTCGGCGTGGTCGGCGAGTCCGGGTCGGGCAAGACCACGCTCGGCCTCGCGCTGCTGCGCCTGATCTCGTCGAAGGGGCCGATCGTCTTCCTCGGCAAGGACATTCAGGGCCTGAACTTCAAGCAGATGCGTCCGGTCCGCCGCGACATGCAGATCGTGTTTCAGGATCCGTTCGGCGCGCTCAGCCCGCGCATGTCGGTGGGGGACATTATCGCCGAAGGCCTCGGCGTGCATCAGCCGTCCTTGACACAGGACGAGCGTGACGGCCGTGTGATCAAGGCGCTGACCGATGTCGGCCTCGATCCGGCGACGCGCTTTCGCTACCCGCATGAATTTTCCGGCGGCCAGCGTCAGCGCATTTCGATCGCGCGCGCGGTGGTGCTGGAGCCGAATTTCATCGTGCTGGACGAGC
>Ga0153956_1002926_pt1 | contig 11767 bp, 15 predicted proteins | sample TSFL040MetaG_FD_104704 | JGI IMG/M metagenome (GOLD analysis project Ga0153956, IMG submission 104704) | Attine ant fungus gardens microbial communities from Florida, USA - TSFL040 MetaG | ecosystem: Host-associated > Fungi > Mycelium > Unclassified | place: USA: Florida, Wekiwa Springs...
AGTATGGCGCGCGCAACGAACGCATCAACAACGCCACGCGCTGCAGCGACAACGACATCCGCCAGGCCGACCAGGTCATGTCGGGCGGCGGCCGTCCCGGTTTCGGCGGCGGCCCCGGCTTCGGCGGCCGTCCGGGCTTCGGCGGCGGCGCGCCGTCCGGCTCCTGGGCGGCGTCCTGCCGCGGCGGCGGCATGCGCGGCAACCTCTTCCATGCCGAATGCCGCACCAGCGACGGCCGCTGGAACGCCACCGTCCTGGACATGCGCAACTGCCCGACCGGCAACGCCGAAAACCGCAACGGCTCGCTGGTCTGCCGCTGACGCCGCTCAGCTTTCGCGCGGCATCAGCGGGTTGGGCGTCGGCTCGGCCACCTTCACCAGGGTATTCACGTCGCGGTGCGTGAAGGGCGCCTTTCGCCCTTTCACCACCGGCGTGGCGTCGCCGGGCGCGGCCTGGCCCGCCGCGATGGCGGTCTGGCCGCGCGGGATCGCCAGGGTCCGGGCCAGGGTGTCGGGATCGCCCCCGGCCGGCTCGGTGAAAATATCGTCGGGAAAATCGGCCATCTCGCATCCACGGTCGGCATGCCGCATCACTGCCACGGCGCCGCCGCCCGGGAAAAGGATGCACCGGCGGGACCGGGCCGCTATAGTGCCGCCATGCCCCCATCGCTGTCCGCCAACTGGCACCCCGTCATATTCCTGCTGATCGCCACCACTTTGGAAGTGAGCGGCGACGCCGTCGTGCGCATCGCCATCCACGACCATGCCGGACCGTGGCGCATCGGCCTGTTCCTGATCGGCACGGCCCTGCTGCTGGGCTATGGCACCTTCCTCAACCTGGCGCCGCTGGAATTCGGCCAGGTGGTCGGACTCTATATCGCCACCCTGTTCGTGGTGTGGCAGGCGATCAATTTCCTGTTCTTCCGCACGCTGCCCACCCTGCCGGTGCTGGCGGGCGGGGCGCTGATCGTCGCGGGCGGGCTGATCGTCAGCTTCTGGAAAACAACGCCTCCCATTCCCTGATCCTGCCCCTATAGTGGGCGCATGGAGCATTCCCCCCTCATCGCCGTACTGGTGATCGGCCTGGGCCTGGCCTTCGTGCTGGGCACCATCGCCCAGCGCCTGCGCCTGCCGCCGCTGGTGGGCTATCTGCTGGCGGGCGTGGCGGTGGGGCCGTTCAGCCCCGGCCTGATGCTGGACCAGCATCTCATCCTGCAACTGGCCGATATCGGCGTGGTGCTGCTGATGTTCGGCGTCGGCCTGCATTTCCATGCCAGCGACCTGTGGGACGTGCGCAGGACCGTGCTGCCCGGCGCCATCCTGCAGATGGTGGTGATCACCACCCTGGGCATCGCGGCGGGGGCGGCCCTGGGCTGGCCGCCGGGGCAGGGGCTGGTGTTCGGCCTGTGCCTGTCGGTCGCCTCGACCGTGGTGGTGATGCGCGCCTTGCAGGACCGCCGCCTGACCGAGACCGGGCGCGGCAAGGTCGCCATCGGCTGGCTGGTGGTGCAGGACCTGCTGACCGTGCTGGTGCTGGTGGTGCTGCCGCCGGTGGCCAGCACCCTCAAGGGCGGCGCGTTCGATCCGGGCGTGCTGGGGCGCGCCCTGGCGGTCACCTTCGGCAAGCTGGGCCTGTTCGCGGTGCTGATGCTGGTGGTGGGGCGCAAGGTGATCCCGGCGGTGCTGCATTACATCGCCCATACCGGCAGCCGCGAACTGTTCCGCCTCGCCGTGCTGTCGGTGGCGCTGGGGGTGGCCTTCGCCGCCGCCTATCTGTTCGGCGTCTCCATCGCGCTGGGGGCGTTCTTCGCCGGCATGATCCTGTCCGGCTCGCAATTGTCGCAGCGCGCGGCGGAGGAATCGCTGCCGTTGCGCGACGCCTTCGCGGTGCTGTTTTTCGTCTCGGTCGGCATGCTGTTCAATCCGCGCGTGGTGGTGGAGCGGCCCTTCGCGCTGGCGGCGGCCTTCGGCATCGTGCTGGCGGGCGGCTGCGCCGCCTATCTGCTGCTGCGGCTGTTCGGGGTGAAGCGGGCCTCGGCCATCACCATCGCGGTGTCGCTGACCCAGATCGGCGAATTCTCCTTCATCCTGGCCGATCTCGGCATCGGGCTGGGCCTGTTGTCGGACACCGCCCGCGACCTGGTGCTGGGCGCCTCGATCCTGTCGATCTTCCTCAACCCGCTGCTGTTCGCCATCGCCGCGCGCACCGAGGCCTCGCCCAAGGCCAAGCCCGAACCCGACATGCCCAAGCCCCGGCCCGAGCCGACCGCGCTGGCGGGGCACGCCGTGCTGGTGGGCTATGGCCGGGTCGGCAAGCTGATCGCCGAGGGCGTCAAGGGCCTGCTGCCGCTGCTGGTGGTGGAGGAAGGCGCGGTGGGCGATCCCGGCGTCGAGCATATCCGGGGCAACGCCGCCCGCGACGATGTGCTGGCGGCGGCCAACCTGAAGGCGGCGAAGATCCTGTTCGTCGCCATCCCCCAGGCGTTCGAGGCGGGGCAGATCGTGGAGCAGGCGCGCAAAACCAATGCCGGCCTGCCGATCATCGCGCGGGCCCATTTCGACGCCGAGGTGGATCACCTGATGTCGCTGGGGGCCAGCCAGGTCATCATGGGCGAGCGGGAAATCGCCGCCGCCATGCTGGATTTCGCCCGCACGGCCTAGGAAACACACGAACATAAAGAGTACAAACGGCCCATGCGCGGTTCGATTCGCATCCTGGGCCTGGACCCCGGCCTGTCGGCGATGGGCTGGGGGGTGATCGATGTCGCCGGCTCGCGCCTGGCGCATGTCGCGCATGGCGTGATCGCCACCCGGCCCGCCCTGGGGCTGGGCTTGCGGCTGATGGCGCTGCACCGCGGACTGGGCGCCGTTATCGAGGCCCATGGGCCGCGCGCCATCGCGGTGGAGCAGGCCTTCATCGCCCGCGACCCGCAGGCGGCGCTGAAGATCGGCCATGCCCGCGCCGTGGCGCTGCTGGCGGCGGCGCAGGCCGGGCTGGAGATCGCGGAATACGCCCCCAACCACATCAAGAAGTGCGTGGTGGGCGCGGGCCATGCCGGCAAGGAACAGGTGCAGTTCATGGTCAAGCGCCTGCTGCCCGCCTGCGGCGTCACCCAGGCCGACGCGGCGGACGCGCTGGCGGCGGCCATCGCCCATGCCCATTCCGCGCCGCGTGTGCGTATCGTGGTCGCGTCATGATCGGCAAGCTGACCGGCATCGTGGACTCGATCGCCGACGACATGGTGATCCTGGATGTCGGCGGCGTCGGCTATCTGGTGCAGTGCCCGGCCTCGACCTTGTCGCGGCTGTCGGCGGGGGCGCATGTGTCGCTGATGATCGAGATGAAGGTCAGCGAGGACGCCATCAGGCTGTACGGCTTCCTGGCGGCGGAGGAACGCGCCTGGTTCCGCCTGCTGCAGACGGTGCAGAATGTCGGCGGCAAGGTGGCGCTGGCGGTCCTGTCCACCCTCAGCCCGCGCGACCTGCAGCGGGCGCTGGCGCTGGGCGACAAGGCGATGATCGGCCGCGCCCCCGGCGTGGGGCCGAAGCTGGCGCTGCGCATCGCCACCGAACTGAAGGACAAGGCCCCGTCGATGATGATGGCGGCGGAAGATCACGCCGCGGCCGCTGTCGCCCATGCGCCCAAGGGTCCGGAAGCCGATGCGGTGTCGGCGCTGATCCATCTGGGCTACAGCGACGCCCGCGCCGCCGAGGCGGTGGCCCGCGCCGCCCAGGCCCTGGGCGAGCATGCCGCAGCAGGGGTCCTGATCCGTGAAGCGCTGAAGGGGATGGCGCGGGCTTGACGGAATAGGTAAGATGTCTTACTTCTTACCGTAAGAGGTAAGCCATGACGACCAGCTATTCCAAGGTGACCACCAAGGCCCAGACCGTCATTCCCCGCGAGGTGCGGGCGCGCCTGGGCCTGAAGGCGGGTGACCGGCTGGCCTATCGCATCACGCCCAAGGGCATCCTGATCGAGAAGGCGCAGGATCAAGGCGAGGATCCTTTCGCCACCTTCACGGAATGGAGCAGCGAAGCGGATGAGCGCGCCTTCCAGTCGCTCTGAGATGTTCGCGCCCTACGACGTGGTCGTGGTGCCGTTCCCCTATTCCGACCGGCTGGCGGAGAAGCGGCGGCCCGCCGTGGTGATAAGTTCTCCGGTCCTGGAACGGCAGCAGGGCCTGGTCTGGCTGGCCATGATCACCAGCGCCGAGAACCGCGCCTGGATCAGCGACGCCGCGGTCAGCGACCTCGCCTCGGCGGGCCTGCCCGCGCCATCCCGGGTGCGGTCCGCCAAGATCGCGACGGTGGACGGCGAACGCATCCTGCGGCGGATCGGCATGCTTTGCGCGAAAGACGCCCGGGCGGTCGCGGCGCAACTCAAGAAATTCCTGGGGTGACCATGGTGGAGCGCATCACCTCGCCCGAACGCCAGGACGACGACACGCTGGAAGCCTCGTTGCGGCCCAAGCGGCTGGCGGATTTCGTCGGCCAGCAGCAGGCGCGGGAGAATCTTTCCATCTTCATCGACGCCGCCAGGGCGCGCGCCGAGGCGCTGGACCATGTGCTGTTCCATGGTCCGCCCGGCCTGGGCAAGACCACCCTGGCGCAGATCGTGGCCCGCGAACTGGGGGTGAATTTCCGCTCCACCTCCGGCCCGGTGCTGGCCAAGGCGGGCGACCTGGCCGCCATCCTCACCAACCTGGAACCGCGCGACGTGCTGTTCATCGACGAGATCCACCGCCTCAACCCGGCGGTGGAGGAGATCCTCTATCCCGCGATGGAGGATTATGAACTCGACCTGGTGATCGGCGAAGGCCCGGCGGCGCGCTCGGTGAAGATCCAGCTTGCGCCCTTCACGCTGGTGGGCGCGACCACGCGGTCCGGGCTCATCACCACGCCGCTGCGCGACCGGTTCGGCATTCCGGTGCGGCTGAATTTCTACACGCCGGACGAACTGCTTTCGATTGTCGAGCGCGGTGCCCGCGTGCTGGGCTTCGAACTCACCACCGACGGCGCCCGCGAGATCGCCGCGCGGTCGCGCGGCACGCCGCGCATCGCCGGGCGTTTGTTGAAACGGGTGCGCGACTTCGCCGCCGTGGCGAAACAGAAGACCGTCGATGCCGGGATCGCCGACGCGGCGCTGACGCGGCTGGAAGTGGACAAGCGCGGCCTGGACGCCTTCGACCGCCGCTATCTGTCGCTGGTCGCCGAGCACTATCACGGCGGCCCGGTGGGCATCGAGACGCTGGCCGCCGCGCTGGGCGAGGCGCGCGACGCCATCGAGGAGATCGTCGAACCCTATCTGATGCAGCAGGGCTTCGTGCAGCGCACGCCGCGCGGCCGCATGCTGGCCGGCGCGGCTTACGCCCATCTCGGCCTGCCCGCGCCCGCGCAGCCGCCCCGCCAGACCGGGTTGTTCGGCGGCGAGGACGACACATGACCGTCATGAAGGATGGGCTCAGGGGCCTGGGCGTGTTCGACGGCAAGACCCATGTCCTGCCCATCAGCGTCTATTACGAGGATACCGACCTGTCCGGCGTGGTCTATCACGCCAATTACCTGCGCTACATGGAACGGGGCCGCACCGAATTCTTCCGCCTGGCCGGCATCTCCCGCGCCGAACTGGACGCGGAGGAGCCGACCGCCTGGGCCATCCGCCGCATCGCGGTGGATTATCACCGGCCCGCGAGGCTGGACGACCGGATCGCGGTGCGTTCGGTGCTGGCCGGCGTGACGGGCGCGCGCATCCATGTCCTGCAAAAGGTGGTGTGCGGCGATCTGCTGCTGGTCGCGGCGCGGATCGAAGCCTGCGTGATCACGTTAACTGGCAAGGCCCGCCGCCTGCCCAAAAACGTCCAGGAGACTCTTGCGCGCTATGTGACCGCGGAGGAAACTTGAGTCTATTCGTCATATTGCGGCCAAGATCGGGCTGCATTAGCCCCCTACCGGCCGCGAGCCTTTGAGGATCCGAGATGAACATCCGATACGCCGTCGCCGCCTTGTGCGCGATTCTCTTCATCGGCCTGGCCGCGCCCGCCTTCGCCCAGCAGGCGCCGCTGGCCGCGCCCACCGGTCCCGCCGCCGAATCCTCGGCCCTGGCGCCGCCGCCGGGCGCCGCCGCCACCAACGGCCCGATGGGCGGCGACACGCTGGGCGCCTTCTCGATCGTCTCGATGTTCCTGCGCGCCGACTATGTGGTGAAGGCGGTGATGATCGTGCTGCTGCTGGCCAGCCTGTGGAGCTGGACCATCATCTTCAACAAGCTGATGACGCTGTCGGCGCTCAAGCGCAAGGCGCGCCGCTTCGAGAAGCTGTTCTGGTCGGGCCAGTCGCTGGACGAACTCTACCAGCAGTTCGCCGCCCGCAACGACCATCCCCTGGCGGCGATGTTCATCGCGGGCCTGCGCGAATGGCGCCGCGCCTTCGACAACGGCACCCTGCGCGAGAGCATGCTGGGCGGCGTCAAGGAGCGCATCGAGAAGGCGATGAGCGTCACCATCCTGCGCGAGACCGACGGCATCGAGAAAAGCCTGGGCCTGTTGGCCACCATCGGCTCGGTGTCGCCCTTTGTCGGCCTGTTCGGCACGGTGTGGGGCATCATGAACAGCTTCTCGGCCATCGCCGCGCGCCACGACACCACCCTGGCGGTGGTCGCGCCGGGCATCGCCGAGGCGCTGTTCGCCACCGCCATGGGCCTGTTGGCCGCGATACCCGCCGTCATCTTCTACAACCGCTTCGTCGCCGAGATCGGCCGTTACGTGAACCAGCTCGACGCCTTCGCCGACGAATTCTCCGCCATCCTGTCGCGCCAGCTTGACGAGAAGGTCTCCCGCTAGTGGCGGCCGGAATCCAGCACACATCGGCGCGGGGCCGGGGCCGCATGCGCCGCCGCGCCATGGCCGAGATCAACGTCACGCCCTTTGTCGACGTGATGCTGGTGCTGCTGATCGTGTTCATGGTCACCGCGCCGCTGCTGACCGTGGGGGTGCCGGTCGACCTGCCCAAGACCAAGGCCCCGGCGCTGGGCCAGGACCGCGAGCCGCTCTCCATCACCGTCAAGCGCGACGGCACTATCTACCTGCAGAAGGAAGTGGTGCCGGAAGCCGGGCTGGTGGACCGCCTGACGGCCATCGCGAAGAACGGCTATGACCAGCGCATCTTCGTGCGCGGCGACACCGCCGCCAATTACGGCAAGGTGATGGAGGTGATGGGCATCCTCGCCGCCTCGGGGTTCACGCATATCGGCCTGGTGACGGATGTCGCAAAGCCCAAGCCCGGCGCGCGGTAAGGCGCGGGACCAGATGCTGCGGCGGGCCCAGCCCACCACGGCGGAGGGTCCGCGCTATGGCGTCTTCGGATCGCTGGCCTTCCATGCGCTGGTCTTCGCCGCCGCGCTGCTGACCTTCAACCGCAACCTGGCGACGCCGCAGGACACCCATGTCGTGCCGGTGGACCTGGTGACCATCGCCGACCAGACCAATGTCCAGGCGATGGCGCCCAAGCCGCAGGCGGAAGCCCAGCCCGAGAAGATGGACATTCCGGTGCCGGAGCGCGAGGCGCCGCCCGAGCCGGACATGACGGAAGCCGCGCCGTCGCCCGACGCGCAACTGCCCGACTACAAGATCGCCAAGGAAACGCCGAAGGACCAGCCCAAGACGAAGAAGGAGCAGAGCCAGGACTTCGCCGCCCTGCTCAACAAGCTCACCGCGCCGGAAAAGCCGGTCAAGAACGCCAGGCAGGGGCCGCGCGTGATCCGGCAGCAGGGCCTGGGCAACGCCATGACCGCCGACCTGGTCAGCGCGCTGCAAAGCCAGATCTACCGCTGCTGGAACGTGCAGGGCCTGATCGGTTCGCCCGATCCCGACGACCTGGTGGTGGATTTCAGCCTGACGCTCAATCCCGACGGCACGGTGGGGCGGGCGCAACTGCTGACCCTGAACGGCAACGGCTATACCCGCGCCGCCGCCGAGACCGCCAGCCGCGCCATCTATAGTTGCCAGCCCTACCACCTGCCGGCCAACCGCTACCAGGAATGGCGGGAGGTCAATCCCTTGCACTTCGACCCCCGACAGATGATGCAGTGATGGAACAATCCGCGCCTCCCCGTGTTTGAGGCCCATACCGCCCGGAGATTTGCATGAAGAAATTTCTCGCCGCTTTCGCCTTCCTGGCCGCGATTTGCGCCGGCTCTCCCGCCTTCGCCGCCTTGTCGGTGGACGTGACCCAGGGCACCGCCCAGCCGCTGCCCATCGCCATTCCCGATTTCCTGGGCGATCCCAATGCGGGCCCCAACATCGCCGGCGCGGTGCGGGCCGACCTGGAACGCTCCGGCCTGTTCCGCCCGCTCGACCAGCGCGGCTTCGCCGAGCACATCACCAACATCAACACCGTGCCCAACTTCCAGAGCTGGCGCGCCATCACCGCCCAGGGCCTGGTCTCCGGCCAGGTGACCCAGCAGCCCGACGGGCGCCTGCGGGTGGATTTCCGCCTGTGGGACGTGTTCGGCGAAAGCCAGATGCTGGGCCAGACCTTCGCCACCACGCCGGAGAACTGGCGGCGCGTGGCGCACATGGTGTCGGACGCCATCTATGAGCGCGTCACCGGCGAGAAGGGCTATTTCGACACCCGCATCGTCTTCATTTCGGAATCCGGGCCGGCGACCAAGCGGGTCAAGCGGCTGGCGATCATGGACGAGGACGGGGCCAATCCGAACTTCCTCACCAATGGCAGCTACATGGTGCTGACGCCGCGCTTCAACCCGACGGCGCAGATGATCGCCTATATGTCCTATATCTCCGCCAAGCCGCGGGTCTACCTGTTCGACCTGGAGACGGGCCGCCAGGAACTGCTGGGCAATTTCCCCAACATGACCTTCAGCCCGCGTTTCTCGCCCGACGGCAACCGGGTGGCGCTGACGCTGGAGAATGGCGGCAATTCCGACATCTATGTGATGGACCTGCGCACCCGCGCCATCCAGCGCCTGACCACCGACCCCGCCATCGACACCGCGCCCAGCTTCTCGCCGGACGGCCGCCAGATCGTGTTCGAGAGCGACCGCGGCGGCGCCCAGCAGATCTATGTGATGAACGCCGACGGCTCCAACCAGCGCCGGATCAGCTTCGGTCCGGGCCGCAACGGCACCCCGGTCTGGAGCCCGCGCGGCGACAAGATCGCCTTCACCAAGCAGAGCGGCGGCACCTTCGCGGTCGGGGTGATGAACGTGGACGGCTCCGGCGAGCGCGTCCTGACCAACGGCTATGAGGATGAAGGCCCGACCTGGGCCCCCAATGGCCGGGTGCTGATGTTCAACCGCACCCTTTCGGGGGGGCGCGGCAGCCAGATCTGGTCGGTGGACGTGACGGGACGCAACGAGCGGCGGGTGCCCACGCCCGGCTCGGCCTCCGACCCCGCCTGGTCGCCCTTGATTCAGTGAGGCGCGCGGGGCGTGGCCGCCGCAATTGACGCAGGTGCGTGAGATTTGTCACACCCCCTTGCGGAACTCGCCATTTTTTGGCTCTTTTTCGCCGTTAATGCGTTTGACGAATTGGTGCGACAAGATTTTCAAGCGTCCTTCCCGGCCCGTGCACCGCGGGCCCATCGCTGCCAGGAGATTCGTGATGATCCGTATTCCCGCTTCCGTGAAATTTGCCTGCCTGTCGGCCGTTCTGGTCCTGGGCGCCTGCACCCACAAGCAGGAGGCCGTGAACACCGCGCCGCCGCCCGCGCCGCCGCCGGCCGCGCCCGCGCCCGTGACCTCCAGCATCCTCCCCGGCTCGGCCGAGGATTTCCGCGTCAATGTCGGCGACACCATCCATTTCGCCTACAACGAGTACAATGTCGAAGACGCCGACAAGACCGTGCTGGGCCGCCAGGCCGCCTGGCTGCAGAAGTATCCGCAGGTCCGGCTGACCATCGAGGGTCACTGCGACGAGCGCGGCACCCGCGAATACAACCTGGCGCTGGGCGCGCGCCGCGCCAATGCCGTGAAGGAGTATCTGGTCAGCCAGGGCGTCTCCACCGCCCGTCTGGAAACCGTCTCCTACGGCAAGGAGCGTCCGATCTGCACCGAGTCCAACGAATCCTGCTGGGCGCAGAACCGCCGTGGCGTCTCCGTGGTGAGCGGCGCCGCCAACTCGTAAACTTGGCTTTGTGATTGCAGAAGGGGCGTGGGAGAATTCCCGCGCCCCTTTCGCGTTCTTGAGGAACCCGATGATGATCCGACACCGCCTGCTTGTTTCCGCTTTCGCCGCCGCGCTGGTGCTTTCCGCCGCCCCCGCCAGCGCCCAGTTGTTCGGCCCCAGCGACGAGGAGAAAGCGCACGAGGCGGGCCAGGACAACGCCATCCACGACCTGCAGACGGACAGCCAGCAGCAGGATGCGCGCATCCGCGAGCTGGAAGACAAGGTGCGCGGCCTCACCCAGAGCCTCAGCCAGGCCACCGGCGCCAACGAGGACCTGCAGCACCGGATCCAGGTGCAGAACGGCAGGATCGACCAGATGCAGCGCGATTTCGCCTACCGCCTGTGCCAGCTTTCGGCGCAGCAGCTGGGCGCGGGCGACGCGATGAACTGCGCCGCCGCCGGCACGCCCTCGGCGAACCAGCCGGCGGGCAATATGGGCGGCGGGGCCTATGCGCCGCCGCAGCCTTATTCCGGTTCCGGCCTGCAGCCCGGCGCGGCGCTGCCGCCGATCGACGCCACCGGCGATGGCGGGGGCGGCTTCACCGCGCCGCCGCCGCCCGATGACGGCCCGGTCACCCGCGGCCGCCCGCCCGGCACGCTGGGCACCCTGCCGATGGGGTCGGGTCCCGGCGGCGCCTATAACGGCCCGCCTCCGGGCGCGCCGGCGCAGTTGCAGGGCTCCGCCGCCGGCACCGCCGCGCAATACGACCAGGCGATGAACCTGATGAGCCGCGCCCAGTACAACGAGGCCAGCGCCGCCTTCGCCGCCTATGCCGCCGCCAATCCCGGCGACACCGACCTGGCGCCCCAGTCGCTCTACTGGGTGGGCAACATCGCCTTCGTGCAGCAGGACTATTCGGGGGCGGCCAAGTCCTTCGCCAATGTGATCAAGAAATATCCCAAGTCGGGCCGCGCGCCCGACGCCATGCTCAAGCTGGCCCAGTCCTTCATGGGCATGGGCCAGAAATCGGAAGGCTGCACCACGCTTGGCCTCATCAAGTCGAAATACCCCAACGCCAGCCCGCAAACGCTCAACCAGGCCGCCAGCCTCCGCAAGACGGCCTGCAGCAAATAGGCTGGACGACGCGTTCGCCGCCGCGATGGCCGGTCACGAAGGGCCGGTCGCGGTGGCGGTGTCGGGCGGCAGCGACTCCCTCGCCTTGATGCACCTGCTGGCGGCCCATGCGCGCGCCGCCGGGGCGGCCGCGCCCGTCGTGCTGACGGTGGACCATGGCCTGCGCGGCTCCTCCGCCCGGGACGCCGGGCAGGTGGTGGCCTGGGCCAAGCGGGCCGGGCTGAAAGCGCATCTGCTGGCATGGCGCGGCGCCAAACCCCGGAGCGGCGTCGAGGCGGCGGCGCGCGCGGCGCGCTACCGGCTGATGGGCGGCTGGCTGGTGAAGCACGGGATCGCCACGCTGCTGGTGGGCCATACCCAGGACGACCAGGCCGAGACCTTCCTGCTGCGGCTGGCGCGGGGCAGCGGGCTGGACGGGCTGGCGGCGATGCAAGGCGTATCGCCCTGGCCGCTGCCGGGATTCGAATCCCTCTGCGTCCGCCGTCCGCTGCTGGGCTTCACCCGCGACG
>Ga0153956_1002928_pt1 | contig 11748 bp, 13 predicted proteins | sample TSFL040MetaG_FD_104704 | JGI IMG/M metagenome (GOLD analysis project Ga0153956, IMG submission 104704) | Attine ant fungus gardens microbial communities from Florida, USA - TSFL040 MetaG | ecosystem: Host-associated > Fungi > Mycelium > Unclassified | place: USA: Florida, Wekiwa Springs...
AGCGCATCCAGAATGCGGCGCTTCAGATGCAGACGGCTGGCGTTGGCGAAATCGCCCTTGAGCTGCGTCTTTACGCGGTCGTTCAGCGTGGAGAGATTGTCGAAGCCGACTTTCTTGGCCAGATCGTCGTTCACTTCGATCGGATCGGCCTTCTTCACGGCATGAACGGTCACGGCGAACACCGCGTCCTTGTCCGCAAGCTTGGCTTCCGGATAGTCGGCCGGGAATTTCACCTTCACGTCGCGCTTGTCGCCGGTCTTGGCGCCGATGAGCTGGTCTTCGAAGCCCGGAATGAACTGGCCAGAGCCGAGCACCAGGTTGAAGCCTTCGGCTTTGCCGCCCTGAAATTCCTCGCCATCGACGCTACCGACGAAATCGATCGTGATCTGATCGTCCTTCTCGGCGGCTTCGCCTTCGGCGCGATCCGAATAGCTGCGCGTCTGTTCGGCGAGGCGCATCACGGCTTCATCGACTTCGGTCTGCGTCACGTCGCTGACCAGCTTCTCGACCTTGAGCTTGGAAACATCGGCCAGCTCAAAGTCCGGCATCAGATCCACCTTCACGGTGAATTCGAGGTCGGACTTGCCGTCCATCACCTTTTCGATCTCGCTGTCGAGATCGACGCGCGGCGGGAACGCCGGCTTCAGATTGTTGTCCTTCACGGCCTGCTGGCTGGACTCGTTGACCGCCTGCTCGACGATCTCGCCCATCATCTGCTTGCCGAACGTCTTCTTCAGATGCGCGGCCGGCGCTTTGCCCGGACGGAAACCCTTCAGGTTCATGCGCGGCTTCAGCTCTTCGATCTTGCCACTGAGGCGCTTGTCCAGATCGTTCGCCGGAATGACGACCTTATACTCGCGGCGGAGGTCCTGATTGACGGTCTCTGTGATCTGCATGGCGCGTTCCTAAATCCTCAAAACTCTTTTCCATCCGCGAGATGGTGCGGGCGAAGGGACTTGAACCCCCACGACTTGCGTCGCTGGAACCTAAATCCAGTGCGTCTACCAATTCCGCCACGCCCGCGCGCGGGCTCCGCCGTGCACCTTATTATGGGTGCGCGCCGGAAGGCGGGCCGTATAGCAGGGGTTTTTGGGCGGGGCTAGGGCCTTGGGCCAGGCCCGGTCCGGGGCTCAATCCATGTCCTTAAGGAACAGCCCGACATCCCAATATTTGCCGAATTTCCGGCCCACTTCGGCATAGGTGCCGACGTGGCGGAAGCCGAAACTCTCATGGATGCGGACGGAGCCTTCGTTCGGCAACGTGACCCCGGCATAGGCGCGGTGGATGTCTTCGCCTTTCAGCGCCTCGAACAGCCGGTTGTAGAGCTTGCGGCCAAGGCCCTGTCGCCCACGGTCCGGCGCGCAATAGATGGTCATCTCGATGGTCGTCTGATACGCCGCCTTCTCCTTGAAGCGGGTTGAGCCGGCATAGGCGATGACACGACCGCCCTCCTCCGCGACGAAGCATTGGTAGCGCCCGCTGTGTGCGAATTGCGCGAACCATTCCTCGCGATCCGCAAGCGAGCGCGGCTCGATGTCGAAATTCACCGAGGTGTGGACGGCGTAGTGATTGTAGATGTCGCGCAGCGCGGGAAGATCGGTGGGGTCAGCGCGGCGGATAAGAATCTCGCTCATACAGTTCGTCCTTCAGGGCGGAGAGCGCGTCCGGGATGCATTCCGGCAAATCCTCCGCGATCAATCCAGGCCCGAACTGAAACGCTGCTTCCCCGTGGAGCCATACGGCGCAGGCCGCCGCTTCATATGAATCGACTCCTTGCGCCATCAAACCACCGATCAGCCCCGCCAGAACATCGCCCGATCCGGCGGTCGCCAATGTTGCCGGTGCATGGCTGTTGACGATGGCACGGCTATCCGGCGCGGCGATGATGGTGTCGGGACCTTTGAGCAGCACCGTGCATTTCGCAGCGGCGGCGGCAGCGCGCGCAGCTTCCACACGCGATGCCGATTGTTTGAGCAGGCCGGGGAAGATGCGCTCAAACTCACCGTCATGCGGCGTGAGTACGCAATTCTCGCGCAACTGCATGAAGAGATTCTTGGTGTCGTCCTTGAACGATGTGAGCGCATCGGCATCCAGTACCACGGATGCTTTCGTGGCCAGAACCGCGCCGACCAGTTCCTGTGTCGCGCGGCCAACGCCGACGCCGGGACCGATGACGACGCTATTCAAACGCTCGTCCTTCAGCAGATCGGACAATCCACTCGCCCCGGAGAACGGCTTGAGCATGATCGCCGTGAGATGCGCGGCGTTCGTTGCAACGGCGTCTTGCGGGCTGGCCACGCTCACCAGCCCTGCCCCCACGCGCAGCGCAGCACGCGCTGCGAGACGCGCCGCGCCGGTGGCATGCGATGGGCCGCTGACCACCACACAATGCCCTCGTGCATATTTATGGCCGAGCGGATCGGGCCAGGGGAATTGCCATTGCGACGGATCGTTCTCAAACAGGTTCGGATGAAGACCGTTCACCGCCGCATCGGGGATGCCGATATCGGCAACGACGATCTCGCCGCAATGATAGCGCCCCGGCATCAGCACATGCGCGGGCTTCTTGCGGAAGAACGTCACCGTAAGATCGGCGTCGATATATTTGCCATCGAGCGGCTGGCCGGTATCGCCCGCAATACCGCTGGGCACATCGATGGCGACGACGGGGATCGGCGACTTGTTCAACAGCGCGGCAAGATCCGCCACGGCGCCGTCCAGCGGGCGCGACAGGCCTGCGCCGAACAGCGCATCCACGATCAAGGTCACGTCGTCGAATATCGCGGAGGACAAGGGCTCGTCGCTGCCGCTCCAGCGTTTGGCCATGGCGGCGGCATCGCCTTTGAGTTCGTCGCGGCGGCCTATGAGCGCGAGGCGCACATCCCAGCCGCGCTCGCGCAACAGACGCGCGACGACGAAACCATCGCCGCCATTATTCCCCGGCCCACATAGCACCGCCACTGTCAGGGGCGCCCAACGCGCTTCAATGGCATCGGCCACCGAGCGCCCGGCATTTTCCATCAACGTCAACGTCGCAATGCCATGCCTGGCGGCGAATTGGTCCGCTTCGTAGCACTGCGCGACAGTGAGGATTTCAGAGACCATCAGATCACTTCATAAGCGAACAGAACCATCGTAACCGTAAGCGTGAGCAAGCCCAACATGAAGCACACGTCCGCGATACGTTCCATGAGGTTCGGCGCATCGGTTTCCGCGCGTTCCTTGCCGCGCAACGACAAGTAGGAACAAAACGCGCTGGCGAGGAAAATGACGCCGGCGAGCGCGCAATACATATCCACGCCGCTGGGACCGAGATGCGCTTCCGCCACCTTCACAAGGCCCACGGCCGTGACGCTGACGCCGATCATCGTGGCTGCGTTCGGCAAAATGTGTCGTGAGAGCTTTTCCTTCGGCATGAATCCCTCCTGCTTCGCCCGCGCCATGCTACGCGCCGCGTCACAGAACGCGATAGTGATAGCGATACAACTCCCTCTCGAATCCCATGCTTTCATAGAGCTTAACGGCGGCCCGGTTGGCGGCGAGCACCTGCAGGCAGGCGCCTTCCGCACCGTGCCGTTCCGCCCACATCAAGAGGTCCGACAGCGTGGCGCGGGAAAGCCCCTCGCGGCGGCGCGCGGGATCGGTCGCCACCCATTGAAGGCTCACCAGCCGGTCGTGGACCGCGCCATAGGCGACGGAGACAATTTTACCCTTCTCGTCGCGCGCGGACGCGAATGCGACGGGCAGCGCCACGAGATCGAGCAAGCGGCGGCGCGTGTCGTCCTTCGGCGGCGGGCGGCCGCTGAAGCGCTCATGTGCGTCCAGCCATTCCTCGCTGGGGCGGCCTTCCTGAATCTCGATGGATAGCGGCGAAATCTCGGGCGGCGTCAGGTCGAAATCCATGTAGAGCGTGCGCGTCTCATCCTCCGCGCGGAAGCCGCGTGCTTCCAGCACATCTTCCAGCACCGGATCGTCATTCGAGCGGATGCGGAAATAGGTCGGCTGACCGTGCGCTTCGTAGATGCGCTCGCAATGGCCGATCTTCTCTTCCAGCGCGCGCGTGCCGCTGCCGATCACGTTGACGGAGTTGGTCCGGCGCGTCTCGCCATTGGCGAGGCGGATAAGCCAGCCGTCATAGAAGATCTCCTTCAGCGCCGGCCATGCGTTCAGGCACGCCTCTTCCGCGCTGGCACTCAGTCTGTCCATCCCAACCTCCGTTGGCCGGACACGCTGGGCAACAAAAAAGCCCCGCGTTTCCGGCGGGGCTTCGAAACAACTCGCGTTCACACGCGCGTCTACGCAACCCCTCTGGAGGAGCTACGGCGTCGCGCGGTGGTGGTCACGAAAATCATGGTGGCGGAGAATACGGAAAGAGCCTCGCCAAGCAAGTCTTTTGTTCCAGAAAATGTTAAACTCGCCGAGTTGAGCAGGAGGGGGTGTCCGGTGGGCCGAAAACTGGTTCTTCTATCAACCGCTCTTGTCGCGTTGGCTGCCGTAACAGTGATGTATTTCGCACACGTGCGAAGCCTGGACCGATATCGCGCCCGTCACTGGAATTGCGTTTCCGACGTGCAGCTTGCGCAGGCGCAGTTGTCGCTTTCCAAGGCCGATAAAAGCATCCGGCAGAAAAAATATTCGGATGCCTCCAGCATCCTGAAAACCGCGGTCGCGGATTTCCCCTATAGATATGCCGCTTCAACGCTCGACGACAGCGGCATGTATCTTCAAGTTGCGGAGTACGAAGAAAAGAACGGCCATCTGGAGCAAGCCGTCGTCAGGCGGCGCGACCTGTTCGAAGGGCGCATCCAAGCCTCCACAACTCCCACCTCGAGCGGCTGTTCTCGGCAGAACTGAGAAAAGCGCTCAGATGATCTCATAAGCGAAGAGCAGCGAGATCAGCGTCAGCCCGATCAGCCCCGCCATAAAGGCTATATCGGCGATGCGCTCCAGCATAAGAGCAGTGCGCGTCTCCGGATCGAGCCGCAGGGACGCATAGGAGAGCAGCGCACTGGCCAGGAAGACGACAGCCGCCAGCGCGCAATACTCATCCACATTGGAAGGGCCGATATGCGCTTCCACAATCTTCACCAACCCGATCGCGGTGACGCAGATACCGATCATCGTGGAAGCGTTCGGCAGGATCTGGAGGGAAAGCCGCGGCCGCATGGTCAGAACCCGTTCGGTGTCTTTTCATAATGCGGGTCGGCCATCTCGTAAGCCGCGCTGGCCGCCAGCACGCCCGCATCGTCGAACATGCGCCCCACGATCTGCAAGCCCACCGGCAAGCCATCCTTGGTGAATCCGCAAGGCACGCTGGCCGCCGGTTGTTGTGTCAAATTGAAGGGATAGGAGAAAGGCGACCACGCCATCCATGCCTTGCCGTCATCATCCAGCGGCGACAGCAGGCCGACATCGAAAGCCGGCGTCGCCAGCGCGGGCGTGAGCAGGAAGTCGTAGGTCTCCATGAACACGCGCAGTGCGCCGCCATACGCGCCGCGCGCCAGATTGGCGGAGAGATATGTCTTCTTGTCGATCTTCACGCCCTCTTCCACCATGCGGCGAAGGCCGGGATCGAGTTTTTCCTTTTGCGCGTCAGTGAGATCGCCCAGCGCGAAGCCCGCGCCGGACCACCACAGCTTCTGAAAGATGTCGCCCGTTTCGGCGGCGGGCGGATCGACCTGCTCCACATGGGCGCCCATCGCTTCGAAACGCTTCACCGCCTTGGCGACGATCTCCTCCACCTCCGGCACGATCTTCTTCACCCAGCCGAGGCGCGGCGAATAGGCGATGCGTTTGCCACGCATGCTCTCTTCGAGGCCTGCCGCATAGTCCGTCGGCTCGTAAGGCAGATTGAACCAGTCGCGCGGATCGGGCTTGGCGATGACATTCATCAGCATCGCGCTGTCTTTCACCGTGCGGCTCATCGGGCCGACATGGGCGAGCGTGCCGAAGGGCGACAGCGGATAGGCGGCGACGCGGCCGAAGCTGGGCTTCAGTCCATAGGTGTTCGTGAAGCTGGCCGGGATGCGGATGGAGCCGCCGCCATCTGTGCCCAGCGCCAGCGGACAGAAACGCGCGGCGAGCGCGGCGGAGGAACCGCCGGACGATCCGCCCGGTGTCTTGTTCTTGTTCCACGGATTGCGCGTGATGCCGGTGAGCGGCGAATCTGTGCAGCCCTTCCAGCCGAATTCCGGCGTGGTGGTTTTGCCGATGAGCACCGCGCCCGCTTCTTTCAGCCGCGCAACCGTAGGCGCGTCCTCATTCCATGGGCCTTTGGGATCGACGCTGTGCGAACCACGCCGCGTGGCCCAACTCTTGGTGAGCAGCAAGTCCTTCACCGCAACGGGCACGCCATCCAACGGCGACAGCGGATCGCCTTCCTGCCAGCGCTTCTCCGATGCTTCCGCCTGCGCCAGCGTGGTGTGCGGATCGATCAGGCAGAACGCATTGACCTCGCTGTCCAGTGCCTCGATGCGCGCGAGGAAGCCTTGCGTCACCTCCACCGGCGACAGATCGCCATCGTGATAGGCGCGGGAGAGCTCAGCGGCAGACAGTTCGTGGGGTTCTTTTGACATGGCGTGCCGAAAACTCCGTTGTCATCCCCGGCCGAGCGAAGCGAGGGGAAGAGGACCCAGGCATTTCAACAGGCACACTTGCGAAATTGAAGTGGGCAACGAGAAGATTCTGCCGGCACGGAGAGCTTTCACCACCTGGGTCCCCTTCCCTCGCCGCGTTCCGCGGCTCGCCGGGGATGACAGCTAGTGCAGTTGAATGCCGGGATACCAGCCGCTCTTGGCGAGGAAAGCGTGCGCGTCCTTGATCTCGATGATGTCACGGATCGCGGCGCGCTTGTCGGCGGCGTGCTCATAATAGGACTGCACGATGCGCCGGCCCACCCAGTAGCCCATGTCGCCGGGCTTCTCGAGCGTGCCGTTGAAGAACCAGGCGGAGAGATCGGTCTTGTCCTCATCCGGCACGAAGGCGGTTTCGATGTCCTTCTCGCGTCCGGCCGTCGCCTTCGCGAAATAGACGTAAGACGTTCCACCCGATGTCATGATGCCCATAAACTCGGCGGCGCCTTCGATCAGCGCCGATTCCAGCACCGTCGGATTCGGCTTGTTGTAGAAGGCGGGTGACGTCAGCGCCTGCTGCACATGGGTGTATTCATGCGCGATCACATCTGTGACGCGGGTTTCGAGATTGGCGGGCATCCACGATACGCCGCACAACGACTCCAATCCCACCATCACACCTGTCTCATCCGCAATCGCGACAGGCTTGCCGCGCCCGATAGCCACCGTGACAGGCGGGAATTTCGCTTCGGGATAAAGCGCGCCGAGTTTCGCCAGCGCCGCGCTCACGCGGGTTTTGGCGCGCGGCAGAACCGCCAGGCATTTGCGCGCGTTCTCATAAATCTCGGGATGATCCGCGATGGCCTGCACGATGCGATCCGCCGTTGTGCGGCGTTGCTTCAGGAAGCTGCGCAAACCGTCGCTGCCCTTATCGATATAATCGTGCTGGATCTGGTCGGCAGTGGGATGACCGCCCGCCGCATCATAGACCTGATAGAAAAGCGTCACGTCTTCGGTGTGGACGACCGGCGATGCCGCATAAGCACAGCTGCTCCACAACAGAACGGCCAATGCGGCGGCGAGACTCACGCGCATCAATTCACCTTCGTCAGCGGTGCTTCGTGGCCCTTCTCGACCAGACGCAGCAACGCACCATCGGCTTCGAACACCGTCACGGAGCAATTGTCCGGCGAGAATACCACGACGCGATCATCCTTCGTCGCCGCTCCGGCCAGCACATTGATCGCGACATAGTGTGAGAAGATCACCGTGTCTTGTGGAATCGCCGTTACGGTGGCGATGCAGTGCTCACGCCAGCTTGCCAGCTCGGGGTTCACATCGCGCCACGAGCCTTGCATCAGCTTGCGCAGCCAGACGGCGCGCTCTTCCAGCGAAGCGAGATTGGGCGACGGGATTTCCGCCACCGCATGCTCGATCACCGGCGTCTTGCCCCACAACTTCGCCAGCGGCGCGGCGGTCTGTTGCGTACGCGCCAGCGGGCTGGAGAGGATTGGCAATGGTCCGATGTCTTTCAGCTTCTGCGCGACGGCGTCCGCTTGTTCGCGGCCCAGCGCATCGAGGCCGGGGTCCATGGCGCCACCGAAACCGGCTTCGGCTTTACCGTGCCGGATCACGAAAAGTTTTGGCATAGCTGATCAACCCAAAATAGCGTTGCCGAACACTAGTGGTCCCCGATTAGGCTTTCCACCGCTTATTCTCCGGATCCGGCTTCCATGAATGTCGCATTGATCGTGAACAGCGCCATCGCGCCGCTGGCATTCCTTATCCTGTGCCTGCCCGCCCTGCGCGATCCCGATGCGCGCGGCTGGATACCGGTCGTCATATTGACGTCGGTGCTGGACAGCGTGGCGACGTTGCTTCCCACCTACGTCCATGCCCTGCAATTCCCGAATGTGCATTGGAATTGGGGCGGCAAAGTTCTCGACATCGTGGTGATGCTGACGGTGGCCGCGATCTTCATCGCGACAAAACGCTTCACCGCGAAGGATTTTGGACTGACATTCAAACAAGCGCCCGGAACATGGCGCGCGATCCTGTTCATGATGATCCCCTATCTGATCCTCATCGCGATCACGACGGCGTTCTGGTTCGGCGAGACCAAGCCGCAGTCCGCCGAGACGATCTGGTACGAAGCGACGATGCCCGGATTGGCCGAAGAACTCTTGTGGCGCGGCATCATGCTGGCGCTGCTCGACCGCATGTTCACGAGACGCTTCCGGCTCGCGGGCGCGGACATCAGCTATGGCGCGATTGCACTGACGCTGGTGTTCGCGCTGCTGCATGGCTTGAATTTCGGCAAAGACCTTGCCGTGCAGACCTCATGGATGGGTGCGCTGATGGCGGGCGTCACCGGCTTCGCGCTGGTGTGGCTGCGGCTGCGCACCAAGAGCCTCGTGCTGCCAGTGGTGTTGCACAACGCGACGAACGTGATCCTGGAGACGGTGCCGCTGATGCACTAGGCAGCCGATAATGCGATTGAAACTTTGCAGCGGATGTAAGAGATGACGATCAAGGACATTGCGGTCGCTGCAGGGTCTGCTGTCTGTCTCTTCTCAACCTGCTGCACGGCGGCGCCGGCCCGGTTCGAAGCTAACAACACCGTGGTTTCGCAACGCGATCCCGCCCTCAAAATCAAATTGCCGAACTCTTTTCACTATGTCGGCACGGATCGCTTTTTCCTGGCGCAGCCCAAGCTCGGGAATGTCGAGCAGGCTGAGCTATATGCCTTTGTGGACGCGCCCGATGGGCACCATGTTCGCCGCTATGTCTGGATTCAGTTTGAAGGCTATCTGCCGGGTCATCCGGAACTGCACATGACGTATGACTCGCCGCAGCATGTCAGCATTGGCGGTCTGGATTTTTATCAGGACGAAGGCGTGGGGTTCGCCGCCCATGTGCAAAAGCCGGGCTCCGATGGCGATCGTTTCTATTCCCTGCTGGCGTCTCACGGCTATCAGCGGGGCGATCTGATGTGGGTTCGCCTGGTGCATCTGCTCGATGCTTCGAAGCGCAAAGAGCTGATGATCATCTATGCCGAAAGCGTCGACGGGACAGGCTTCACCGCCACGCAGTTGGATAAAGGCGGCGCAGAATATTCAAAGTGGGCCGCTATCGCAGATGGCTTAGCGCGCCGGGCCGAACAAAGCATCAAGATCGCTGCGCCTCGCTAGCCCGCGGCGAGCGCTTGCCATGTCGCCATCGCGAGGCCCATGCCGCGCATGTCGCCGGTTGTCGTGCCGTGCATCACGTTCATCACATAAGAGAGTGTGGTGTGCGCATCCATGTCGATGATGATGATCGAGCCGCCATAACCGCCCCAATACATCGAATTGGGATTGGGCAGCGGCACCGCGCCACCCGCGAGGCCGAAGCCCAAACCGAAACGCGCGGGGATTCCCATCACCAGATCTTTGCCTTCGATCTGCAGTTCAAGCGCTTTGCGGCATCCGGCTTCGGAGATGAAGCGCTTGCCCTTCGCCACGCCGCCATTGGCGAGGATGGTGTGAATCTCCGCTACCGAACGCGCATTGCCCGTGCCGCCCGCAGCCGGAATTTCCGCGCCACGCCATGCGCGCTTTTTGGTTTCGTTCACATGGATGCCGGGATTGGTCGCCATGTTCTTCAGGATTTCACCGGCCTGCGGACCGTCCTCCACGCCTTCGCCCTTCGGCGGCGGAATGAGTTCGGCGACGCGATGATCTTCCGAAGCAGGCAAGCCGATCCAGAAATCGGCGTTGAGCGGTTCGGCGACTTCTTCGCGGAACACCCTGCCGATGGATTTGCCGGTGACGCGGCGGATCACTTCGCCGACGAGATAGCCTTGCGTCAGCGCGTGATAACCCGGCGCGGTGCCCGGCTCCCAGAACGGCGATTGCGCGGCGAGCAGAGACGTCGCTTTCTCCCAATCGTAGAGATCTTCTCTCGTGATCTTCTCTTTCCAGCCAGAAAGGCCAGCGGAATGAGACATCAGCTGCGCGACGGTGATAGCGCCCTTCCCGTTCGCGGCGAACTCCGGCCAGTACTTCGCGACCGGTGCTTTGAAATCGATTAACCCACGATCCGCGAGGATGAGCGCGGTGAGCGCCGTCATCGTCTTGGTCGTGGAATAGACGTTGATGATCGTGTCTTTCACCCACGGCTTCGTCTTCGCCGCATCGGCATAACCGCCCCAAAGATCGACCACCGTCTCGCCGTTCTTCGTCACGCAATAAGACGCGCCGAGGTCGCCAAGATTCTTGAAATTGTTCTCGAAGGTCTCGCGAACCTGCTCGAAGCCCTTGTTGGCGAAGCCATGGATCTCGGTCATCTACACTCCCCTCATCCGTCATCGCCGGGCTTGTCCCGGCGACCCATGAACACATCTGCTGGCAATGTTTGGCGCTTCATCCCAACCAAACCGGGAAAGAGATCATCCCAATATGGGTTTTCCGTTTCGATCAAATTGATCTTCCACTCGCGCGGATATTTCTTGATCGACTTCTCCCGGCGATTGGCGTTCGTCATGAGTTCATGCGGCTCATACCAAACCAGTCTGTGAACGTTATATTTTTTGGTGAACCCGGCAATCAACCCATCGCGATGTTCTGATATCCGCGAAATCAATCTGCTGGTCACACCGGTATAGATGGTGCCATGCCTACGGCTCGCCATCATGTAGACAGCGATAAAAACGTTGAAGGTATCACGCGAGACCATACTCGCAGCATGGGTGATCACGGGTCCCCGGCACAAGGCCGGGGATGACGGTTGTATTATTCAAACTCAAATAGATTCCGATCGCCGGGGGTGACTTTGCCAGAACGTCCCAACATTTCCTCGCGCATCATCCAGTCGAGCGTGGCGTCGTCGTCCGGTGTGTTGGCGAGGAAACGGCGGTTCTGTGCATCGCGGCCCACGATGATGCCGAAGCGTTTGCCCTTGCGGTCGGTGATGACGGTGTAGGTTTCCACCGTCGCTTTGCCTTCCGGCTTCTCGATCACCTCGGGCCGCGCGTCGGCATCGATCTCTTTCTGATAGGATTTCGGATCTTCGCGCTTCCACGCGCCGCTGGTCGGCGTGGTCGAATAGATGCCGGCGGAATGTTTGGTGACGTACCAGCCGTTGGCGGTGCACAGGCCGAACTTGCCCGGCGCGCCGCGCAGCTTGTCCATCATCA
>Ga0153956_1002929_pt1 | contig 11746 bp, 11 predicted proteins | sample TSFL040MetaG_FD_104704 | JGI IMG/M metagenome (GOLD analysis project Ga0153956, IMG submission 104704) | Attine ant fungus gardens microbial communities from Florida, USA - TSFL040 MetaG | ecosystem: Host-associated > Fungi > Mycelium > Unclassified | place: USA: Florida, Wekiwa Springs...
CAGATCCTTGCTGCCGTCATCGGGGGTGATAAAGCCGAAGCCCTTCTCGCCGTTGAACCATTTCACAGTTCCCTGTGGCATATACCAACTTCTCTCAGTAGCGGGATGTAGGAAAAACATCCGTCCCGCATGTTAGCGCAGGTCGGCGTCGCACACCGTGTAGAGGTCAATCTAATTTGATCGGGGCGATGTCATAGAACAGATCTCCGGGGCCGGGATTGCCCTCCGCGGTGCGTCCGCCGAAGTGATTCATCACGGCCCACACCGCGTTCAACGCGGTGGTCACGGCCCCTTCGGCCCATCCTGCGGTCCAGGACACGTCGTCACCGGCCAGGAAGAAGCCACGAAACCGTTCGGGCATAAAACCCTGCATGAAATGCGTATATAGCCGCCGTTGGTAGCGGTAGTGGCCGGGCAGATTGGCCTTGAAAGCCCCCATGAAGTCCCGTTCGGTCTCCCAGGACAGGGTCACCGGCGCGGCGATGATGTGCTCGCGGATATTCACCCGGGGATAAATCTTGGCCAGTGAATCGAGCATCAGGTCCATCCGCTCGGTGCCATCGAGTGCCAACAGCTTGAGCGAGTCGTCCGACCAGGTGTAGGACAGGCAGATCAGGGCCGGGCGGTCGTCACCGAACTCCAGCAAGTAGGTGCCACGACACATCCGGTCGGTCAGTGTCATGCTCATCACCTCGTGGCCGGTCCGCGGATCGATGTCCTTCCAGAACGGTCGGTCGACGAGCACGAAGACCTTCGATGAGCCCATGTAGTGGGTTCGTTCGATCGCCGTCCAGTGGTCGATCGGCAGCAGCGCCTCGTCGGAGCGGATGTTGTTGAGCAACATCCACACCTGCGCGGTGAACACCACCGCCTCGAACGTATCGACCTGTCCCGAACTATCGGTGACGTCGATGCGATTGTGGCCATCGCGACGCAGTCCGGTAACGCGGGGCCGGGGCACACCGCCGTCGTGCAGCGACTGCACCGAGGTGCCGACCGGCCAGTGCGCGGCGCCGGCCACGGGCGTGCTCCACAGTCGCAGTGGAAGTTGTTGGCTGCCACCGACGATGCCGCGGTGGCCGTCGTCGGCCGCGGTGCACACCACCCGTAGGACCTCCAGGATGGAGTTGGGGAAGTCGGTGTCCCAGCCACCGGTGCCGAACCCCACTTGGCCGAACAACTCCCGCTTGTCGAAGCTCGCGAAATCCGATGATTGGCACAGAAATCCATAGAATGTGACGTCGTCGTAGCGGCGCACCAGATCGCCCCAGAGTTCACGGATGCGGGCGACATCGCGGCGGCGGATCGCGTCATCGAGCGCGGCCCCGTCGGCGTGCTTTGCGAGCGTATGAGCCCAGGCATCGGATACCTCGCGGAAGATCGACGGCAGATCGTCGATACCGCGGGCGTAGTGACTGACGCCCTTGAGGTCGACGACGGTGCTCGACGTGCCGGCGGCCAGGGGATTGGGAAATGGCTCGGTCACCAGCCCCATCGCGTCGAGGTAGTGGAACAACGTTGTCGACGACGGCGGGAAGCGCATCGAGCCCATTTCCGCGGTGATCCCGGGGTGGCCGGCGAAAGGAACCGAGCGCATCCGGCCACCGATCTGGTCGGCCTCGTAGAGCACCGGCCGCAGCCCCATACGTAGGAGTTCGTGGGCCACCAGCGTTCCCGACACGCCGCCGCCGATCACCGCGACACGCTTGCCGTGCGCGGTGGTGGGCACCGAGCCGAGACCGTCCGGATGCCGTAGATAGTCGTCGTAGGCGAAGGGGAAATCGGGGCCGAACATGGTCAGTGCGGGCGCGTCCGGGGATACCCCGCCGCCGGGGCTGATCGGTACGGTCACGGCCGTTGCCGTTCTATGGGATACAGGTCGCCACGTCGATCTGCGCGATGGGTGTTGATCGATCGGCCCGTGGCCAGCGCTGCGGGATCGATGGTGGCGACCAGGAATTCTTCGCCCGCCCCGGCCCGCACCACATCGGCACCGTCGGGGCCGACGACGCAACTGAGCCCGCAGTAGGCCAGTCCGTCCTCGACGTCGCAGCGGTTGGCGTAGACAACGAACATCTGGTTCTCGTAGGCCCGCGCCGGTACCACGATCCGGCCGACCACCTCGAACGGTGGCATCAGAGCGGTCGGCACGAACAGCACGTCGGTGCCCGAATCGGCATGGGCGCGGACAACTTCGGGGAATTCGACCTCGTAGCAGATCGCCAGGCCGCAGGTGAATCCGTCGAAGGTGAACTGGCTGACCAACCTCTCGCCGGGCCGGAAGGCGCGACGGTCCAGTTCACCGTACAGGTGTGTCTTGCGGTGTGTGCCCAGTACCGTGCCGTCGGTACCGATCACCGACGCGGTGTTGTAGATGCTTTCGGGTGTGCGTTCGGGATAGCCGTAAATGATTGCCACACCGTGCTTTACCGCGATCTGGGCGATGGCGTCGCGCAGCGGGCCGACGGATGTTTCGGCGCGCTGGGAGACCGCGGCACCGATGTTGTATCCCGTTGCCGACATTTCCGGCGTCACCAGCAGATCTGCGCCCTCGGCTGCCGCGCACCGCGCGGCCCGATCGATCGCCGCGAGGTTGGCCCCGACATCGCCGCCGGCCGACGGGCCTTGGAACAATGCCAACCTCATCGGACGTCCTCGGCTCGATCCGGTGGTACCACGTACTTGTCAGGCGCACTCGTCAGACCATGATGAAGCCGTGGTGGGTGTTGTGCAATGTGAACTCGCGGCATGGCCGCGAAATGTTCTTGACTGACAACGCAGACGTGGTTGGCTGAAGTGATGGCCGACCCTGCTGCCATCGGTCCCGTCGACGCGACACGCGTGCCCCGCTACGCCGGACCGGAGACGTTCGCACGCCTGCCGCGGGTCGGCGAGGTGTCCCGACCCGACGTGGTCGTGGTAGGGGTGCCGTTCGATTCGGGGGTCAGCTACCGGCCGGGTGCCAGGTTCGGACCGGGACACATCCGTGGGTCGTCAAAGTTGTTGCGGCCCTACAACCCTGCGCAGGATGTGCATCCTTTCGGTGTGCAACAGGTCGCCGACGCCGGCGACATCGCCGTCAATCCGTTCGACCTGGACGAGGCGATCACCACCATTGCCGCCGGATCGGAGAAGCTTTGCGAGGACGGAGCGGCCCTGGTGACCCTCGGCGGTGACCACACCATCGCGCTGCCGTTGCTGCGCACCATGAACCGGTTGCACGGCCGGGTTGCGGTGCTGCATTTCGATGCGCACCTGGACACCTGGGACACCTACTTCGGCGCGGCCTATACCCACGGCACACCGTTCCGTCGGGCCAGTGAGGAAGGGCTGATCGATCTGGAGCGCTGTCAGCACATCGGGATCCGGGGACCGCTGTATTCATCGACCGATCTGGAAGACGATCGTGCGCTTGGCTTTCAGGTCGTGCGCGCCGACGACTACGAGGTCGACGGGGTGCGCGGCGCGGTGGACCGGATGCGGGCCCGGCTCGGTGACGCGCCGGTCTATGTGTCGGTCGACATCGACGTGCTCGATCCCGCGCACGCCCCGGGGACGGGCACTCCCGAGGCCGGCGGCTTGACCAGCCGGGAACTGCTCAACACCCTGCGCGGACTTCACGGGCTCAACGTGGTCGGCTGCGACATCGTCGAGGTGGCTCCGGCCTACGACCATGCCGAGATCACCGGCATCGCGGCGGCGCATGTCGCCTACGAACTGATTTCGATCCTGGCCGGCAATCGCTGAGCGGCGTCAGGGCAGTACGGTGTGCAGCAACATGACGTTGTAGTCCGACCACAGCGAGAGGTTGAAGTACAGATCCCGTCCGGTCGACCACGGGTGCAGGAAGGGTGCGTACACGCCGCCGGGGAACTGCATGGCCGAGACCACCAGTCGCTCCGGGCTCCACGGGCCCACCGGCGTGGGTGAGGTCCGGAACACCACGTCGGACATGTTGTTGCAGTACATCACCAGATATTGCTTGAGGTAGGTGTTGTACTGCACCGACATCTCGCCGACCGGCCCCGGGATGACCGGGGAGGCCGCGCCGGGGTTGTTGGGCACCCAGGACTGGCTGTCGTTGCTCCAGTACTCGTACTTGCTCAGGTCCGGCAGGAAGTTCGCCGGCACCCGCGAGATGTAGCCCGACCCGCTGCGTCCGGGCGGCGTGCCATACACGTAGATGTAGCCGTCGTTGCCCTTGAGGAACGCACCCTGCTGGAAGTTCTCGTTGCCGGGTGCGTACTGCACCTGGGGCACGTTGCCCGGCGCCATCGGCCGAACACTGGTCGGGTAGACGCCCCAGTTTTGGCCGTTGTCATTGGACACCGCGATGCCCGAATAGTTCGTGGTCCATGAACCGGCGCTGTCCCAGCTGCGGATCGACATGAAGCTCGCGTACTGCGTTCTGCCGACCGAGATCCCGGACGTCGGGATGATGCCCTTTTCCGGCTGAGCCCAGCGAATGGTGGGTATCACCTGCTTGGCCAGGTTGGGTTGCCACTCCGGCGAGCCCGAGTAGGGGTCGCTGACCGAGCCGTTCGGGACGCTGACGCCCTGGGACAGACTGCGGTCGCTGGTGCGTAGCAACGTGTTGTAGCGCCACTGTTGGTTGGCGGCGGTGCAGTAACCGTACGTGTCGCCGAACATCATCAGGACCTGGTGGTTGGCGGGGTCGCCGTTGTCCCACATGATGCCCAGGTCCGTGCCTGAGATGCCGAACCGCTGCAGCGTGCTGCCGCCGGCGGCGTGGTCGCCGGTGGTCCAGCCGACCAGCGAGGTGGTCCCGGCGTCGATGGCCGGCGCCGGTGGCGCCGCCGGGGTGACGGGGGCGGCGGCCGCGGCCGGCCGCTGGGCGGCGGGAACCTGCGGAGTCACCGGCTTGCCGGGGATGACGGCGGCCTGCTGGGACAGGGCGCTGGTGCCCTGGGCGATGGCCCCGATCAGCGAGCGGGACAGCTGGCCCAGTCGGGGGAGCGGCGCCTTCGAGTTGGCCTTGCCTGGGCGGTGACCGGTGATGGGCGCTGTGGCACCGGCGTTGGCGCCCTGGCAGGGATCGGCGGCCACGGGCGCCGCGATGTATACGGCTGTACCGGTCACGATCGCAGCGGTCAGTGCCAGCGAGGTGAAACGAGAACACGGCGACAGGCGAGCGCGGCGAAGGTCCGGCGACACAGTCACACCTTTCGAAGGGCAGACGCCGCAACGGGCGCCGACAGTGGACCCAAGTGACGATAGTGACTGGTGTGGTTGATGTGGTTACTGGATTATTGATGGGTATGTAAACGTGACCGCGTCGCAACGCATCCTGGGAGATCGGTCACAGTGGCATGTGGATAAACCAAAAACGCAGCCCGAACCGGTAGTCGAATCCTGGACAGAACGGGTCAACCGTCCAGGACTCGGTACCAGCTCGGGCTGCGCCCTAGCTGACGACCGTCAGAAGTTGTTGCAGGTGCTGACGACGGTCATGATCGTGCCGGTGTATGCAGCCACACCGGGGTTGGCCTCGGCCTGCTTGACCATCTTGGCACGCTGATCGGGCCCGGCGTTCACCAGCTGGTGCAACCAGCCGGTGGCGATCGGGTTGGCCTGCAGCTGGCCGGCCAGTGCCGGGTCCTGAGCGTTGAGCGCAGCAATGACCTGCGGGTAGGTGCAGGTCGAGTTGATGATCGGGCTGGGGTCCGGGAGTGCGGACGCGATGCCGGCGCCGGCGATCAGCGACAGCAGGGCGCCGCTGGTCCCAGCAATCATTTTGGTCGTGAATGCCATTTTCTATTCCCTCCCGCACCAGCTCTGATGCGAACAAAGTTACTGTTGACCACGTTAGCAGTTGTATCGACGCACTCCAGGTGAGCGTTACACCGCATGAGTGGTTCGTGGACCTGCATAGGTTTGGCGGTCCGCGGAACGCTGTCCACCATTGCCATGGTGCCTGCGTGAGCCGTAAAAACGGGCCCACTCGATTCGGCTGGAAGCGAAACCGGAAACCGCCAACGCATTCCAAGCTACCCGGGAGATTCCGATCGGGCCATTCCCGCCGACCGGCCAGCTAACTCATCGACGGTGTCGGCGCAGGTGTGACGGCCAGAACTGTCGGGTTGGTCACGCGACCGAACTCCCGGCCGTATCGTCGTCCGCGTGAATATTGTGCGGGTCGCCGAGGCGGTGGTGTTCGTCTGGCTGGGCATGGTCCTGGCCATCTCGTTCATGGAAGCGCCGCTGAAATTCTACGTGTCCGGTGTCAGCCGGCAGGTGGCCCTGCGCATCGGGCGCGTGGTGTTCTTGGCCCTCAATGCCTATGAGTTGGTGTTCGCCGTGGTGTTGAGTCTGTTGATCTACAGCCCGCAGACGACGGCGGCGGTCGATGCGGCCTGCGCCGTGCCGGTCGTGGCCCTGCTGACCCAGCTGTTGTTGATCCGTCCGGTGATGGCCCGACGCAGCGACACGGTGATCGCCGGGCCGGAGGCTCCCGGCGGGCAATCGGCCGGACACTATGTCTACGTCGGCCTCGAGGTCGTCAAAGTCATTGGGCTGGTCACCGCGGGATACCTGTTGGTGGGGGCGTGACGGCCGCGATCAGCTTCGCCGGGCCTGCCGGAACGGGATGTCGCGATCCACTTCGAGTTCTTTGGCCAGACCCAACACACGTTCGCCGATGATGTTGCGCTGGATCTGATCGGTCCCGCCGCCGATCGAGGTGAAGAAGGCATTCAGCGACAGGAAGTTGACGTCGTCCGCCTCGGGATTGTGGGGGCCGGTCAGCAGCGCTTCGGCTCCCAATATCTGGGTTTTCAGCCGGGCCTCGCTGTGCAGGATGCGTGACATCGCCAGCTTGCCCAGCGACATGATCGAACTCGACGTGCCCTGCCCGGCGTCGGCCTTGGCCCGGGCGTTGTTGAGTTTGTTCAACTCGCGCAGCGCCAGCACCGAGGCAAGCTCCTGCCGCATCGCCGCATCATCGAGCCGACCGTGTTCACGGGCCAATTCGACCAGGCTGTCGGCCTTGGACTTGTGGCGCGACGCCCGGCCGCTGTCGCCCATGATCGAACGTTCGTAGGCCAGCGCCGTCTGCAAGACCTTCCAGCCGTTGCCCTCGCCGCCGATCAGATGGGCGTGCGGTACCACCGCGTCGGTGATGAACACCTCGTTGAAATGCGACTCCCCGGTGATCTGCACCAGCGGCCGGACCTCGATGCCGGGCTGGCGCATCGGGATCAGGAAGAAGCTCAACCCCTTGTGCTTGGGGACGTCCCAGTCGGTCCGCGCGATCAGCAACGCGTACTGCGAGGTCTGAGCCCCAGAGGTCCAGACCTTTTGTCCGTTGACCACCCAATTGTCGCCATCGCGTACGGCCGTGGTGTGGACTGCGGCCAGATCCGAACCGGCTCCGGGCTCGCTGTAGAGCAGGCAAGCGCGGGCGCGCTCGGTCAGAAAGTCATACAGCACAGCCTCTTTGAGCTCGTCGCTGCCGAACTTCAGCACGGTGTTGGCCGGGATGCTGTATCTGTCCTGGCGGGCACCGGGTGCCCTGACTGCCGAGAATTCCTGCGCGATGACGTTGCCGAGTTCGCGAGGGTAGTCGCGCCCGAACCATCGGGTGGGATAGCTGGGTGCGGCGTAACCGGCGTCGACGGTCTTCTCCAGCCACGCAATGCGCTCGGGTGAACTGACCCAGGGGTCAACGGTTTTCGGCAGTCCGGTCCAGTTCTCGGTGAGCCATTGGCGCACCTCGGCGCGAAGTTGTTCGGCGCTGGGCAAATCGGTCATGGTCAGGCTCCCTTCGCGGTCAGGTAGCGTTCGCGGTACGCGGCGGGGCTGCCGAACAACTGCAGACCGCTGCGAGCGCGTCGCACGTGCAGATGAGCCGGATGTTCCCAGGTGAACGCGATACCGCCGTGCATCTGGACGGCGTTCATGGCGGTGCGCACATAGGCCTCCGCACAGGTGAATCCGGCCAATGCTGTTGCGTCATCGGCGCTTTCGGTATCGGCGAACATTGCTGCCGCGTGTTGGGCCGACGAGGTGGCCGACTCCACCTCCAATAGCAGATCCGCCGCCATGTGCTTGAGCGCCTGGAAACTACCGATCGGTCGACCGAACTGGATTCGGGTCTTGAGGTAGTCCACCGTGATGTCGAAGATCCGGCGGGCGCCACCGACCTGTTCGCCGGCCAGGGCCACCGTTGCGAGATCCAGGGCGCGCTGCGCTGCGGTCCAGTCGGCGGTGCCCAGTCGGCGAGCCGGGGTGTGCTCAAAGGTGAACGTCGACAGTCGCACCGTCGGGTCGAAAACTGTTGCGGCGGTTCGGGTGAAGCCGTCGGCATCCGGGTCGACCTGGAAGACACCGATGTCGTCGCCGAGGCGGGCGACGACCAGGACTATATCCGCGATCTGCCCGAAGAGGACGTAATGCGCTGTGCCGCTGAGTGTTCCGTCGGCCTGGTACACCACATCGACACCCTCGGCCGTCCAGGTGCCGCTCTTGCCGGTCACGGCAACGGTGCCAACCGACGTACCGGCGGCCAGGCCCGGCAGCAGGCGGGCGTGGTCCTCGGCGCTCCCGGTGGACTGGATCAGTGCGGTGGCCAGGACCGCACTGGAGATGAAGGGGGCCGGCAGCAGGGCCGCGCCGGTTTCCTCGGCGATCGACTCCACCTCGAGCGCGCCGAGCCCGACACCGCCGTACTCGGCGGCGATCAGCGCGCCGGTCACGCCCTGATCGGCCAACCGGGCCCATAGAACGCGGTCGAACCCGTCGTCGCTGTCCATCACCCGGCGGACATCGGACTCGGTGCAGCCGTCGCGGAGCAGGTCGCGGACCGCGGCTCGTAGCTCGGCCCGCTCGTCGGTGCTGATCGCCATCGGGCCAACCGCCTCTTCACTCGTCGTCGTGCGCCGATTCGGATTCTGGCACTGCGACAGAGATGCACTCGTCCCGGGTAGGCAACTGGGTTAGACAAGAGCGCAGACAATGAGCAAGGCTACCCTTATTTGGTCGGGTAGGCTCGCCGCTGAGATGACAGATATTGACGACCAGATCGCCCCTGTGCCGGTGTTGCCGCGCGAATTGACAGCACTGTCCGCCGAAGTGGCGGCGGTGGGTGCACCGCCGATTCCGGTGATGGTGCAGCCGTGGGCGATTCGGCTGGCCGACGCGGAGAGCGACGCCGAGCTGTTGTCGGAATGGATGAATCGGCCGCATTTGGCCGAAGCGTGGGAGTACACCTGGCCGCCACAGCGCTGGGGCCGGCATATCCAGGCGCAACTCGACGGCCGGTACTCCAGGCCATTTGTCGTCACCTATGAGGGGCGCGGGGCCGGGTACATCGAGGTCTACCGGGCCGCCAAGGACTCCATCGCGACTCGGTACGACGCCCAACCGCACGACCTGGGCCTGCACGTGGCGATCGCCGAAGACGAGTTCATCCATCGTGGTGTCGCGCTGAGCCTGGTCCCGATGGTGCTCGGCAGCCTGCTGGAACTCGATCCCGAGTGCACCCGCATCATGTTTGATCCAGACCATCGCAACCGCGGTGCACGTGGGGTGTGTGAGCAGGCCGGATTCGAGTTCCTCGGTGAGCACGACATGACGAATCGCCGTATGGCCCTCTACGCGCTGAACCGCTGATCGGTCGCCACGACCTGTATATAGGGGGAGTGGCAAAGAGGCTCCTGCTGTTGTTGACCTTGGTGGCGTTGGTCGGTCTGATCGGCGGTCCGTGGCTCTACAGCCGCTACCTCGAAGGCCCGGCCGACCCGGAGTTCGCGTTGCTCAGCGAACGGCGTCCGGCCACCACCGGTATCGACGGACATTGGTCGTTGGCCCCGAAGATTGGCGACCCGAGTCGGCGGTCGCAGGTGGGGTATCGGGCCGACCAGAAACTGCTGTGGCAGACCGTGACGGTCGACGGCCGGACCGACGAGGTCCGCGGCGACGCCGTAATCGATGGAAAGGTGCTGGAGGCAGCGAAGTTCGTCGTCGATGTGGCATCGATGCACTCGTCGCATCATGGGCGTGACGACAAATTCCGCGGCGCCGACGCGATGGATGTGCAGAAGTTCCCGACGGCCCAGCTGGCCGTGACCGAATCGGTGGACTTGTCCGGGCTGTCGGCCGCTGGTGCGCCGATGTCGATCGAGATACCTGCCGACCTCACGCTCAAGGGCGTCACTCACCGGGTGGCCGTGCAAGCCAATATTCAGCGTTCGGGGGACCGGGTCTTCGTGGCCGGGCAGACCTCGGTGGTTTTCGCCGACTACAACGTCAGTCCGCCGGCGCCGTTCGCCGGGCTGCTCGCGGTGCAGCCGATCGCCACCGTCGAATTCCTGATCAATCTGGCCAAGCGTTGATGGTGAGTCAGTCGAACCGAGCCAGTGTGGTGCCGCCCTCGCGGCGGCCGCCGTCGATCGAGACCAGTGCCGGTACCCGCTCGCAGGTGATCACCCCGCGATCGGCGGTGATCTGGTCGATCAGCTCGAACGCGGCCGCGATGTTCGTCGGTGAATCGACCACGATGGTCGTCACCGGAACCTGACGTCCCAGCTGGAAAAACTTGTCGCCGTGTGGTTTTCGCTCGTCACCGAAGCCCCAGATGCCGCGCAGTACGGTGGCGCCGCGACTGCCCGGGATCTGGCGCAGCCGCTCGACGATCTCCCGGTGGATGGCCCGGCCGTCGTGCAACATGTCCTCGGTGGTGTGCACCATCAGTTTCTGCCACAGCGGCACGCCCCGGGCGTCCAGCGGCGGCAGCGCGACCGGGTACGCGCACCGTCGCCCGCCGGTCTTGCACAACTGGACGCGTTCGGTAGTGATCAGCGGATCTGGGAGTAGCCGCTCCAGTTCGCCGCGGACATCGACGGCCGCGGGGCCGGCGCCAACGGCGATGATCATCACCGGCACGTCGATATTGCGGCTCACGAAACGGGCTCGTTCGCGTCGTCCGCGCACCGTGCCGTCCACGCCGAGGAACACCGATGCGCAGGCAAAACCCTTGCGGTGCAACAGATCGCAGACAGCAATGTGGGCGGGTCGGCCGTCGATCCGGTGTTGGCGCCCCACGTAGATGCTCAGTTTGATGGTGGGCTCGCTGGTGCCGGTGCGCTCCAGGGTGATCAACCCCCGATCGGTCAACTCCACGGTGCGCGCGGCCAGGCTGGTGATCTTGTCGGTTGTGTCCACCGCGGCGATCGCGATCGGCAGGTCTTCGGACTGGCTCAGGGTCTGGTCGGTGCGCAGCTGATGGCGCGGCCCGAACCCGGCGATCCCGCGCAGCACCACGCTGGCGGCCACGTCCTCGGCTGCGAACAGATCCAGCAGCTCCTCGGCCAGCAGGCGATTTCCGGCGCGTAGCCGTTCGCCGAAATAGGCGGTCAGCTTCAGGCGGTCAGTGTCGGACACACAGACCTCCGATCCACAGCCCCAGCGTGGCTGCGGCCAGGCCCAGCAGCACGCTCAGCGCGATGTTGGCGAGCGCGAACCCGACCTGTCGTTCCTCGCCGAGTCGCTGGGTTTCCAGCATCCATGTCGAGAACGTTGTGTACGCGCCGACAAACGCGGTACCGGCCGTCAGCGCGATATCCGGACGCAACGCCAGCCCGCCGAGGAACCCGAGAATCCACGCGCCGCTGATGTTGATCACGAACGTGCCCAGCGGAAAGCTGTTGGGCCGTCGTTTGGTGACGGCGCGGTCGATGACGAATCGCAGGACCGAACCGACACCTCCGAGGAGCACGACGGCGATCCA
>Ga0153956_1002930_pt1 | contig 11745 bp, 9 predicted proteins | sample TSFL040MetaG_FD_104704 | JGI IMG/M metagenome (GOLD analysis project Ga0153956, IMG submission 104704) | Attine ant fungus gardens microbial communities from Florida, USA - TSFL040 MetaG | ecosystem: Host-associated > Fungi > Mycelium > Unclassified | place: USA: Florida, Wekiwa Springs...
GGTGCTGTCACCGGGGCGCGGGCCGGAGAACTGGTAGTCGAAGGTCGCCACCAGCCCGGAAATCATCGGGATGTGGTATTCCACCAGCACATTGCCCTTGACCTTCGCGGTGCCGACGTACGGCCGGCCGTTGGTCAGCGCGGACGGGGTGTTCTCCATCTTGGACTGCAGCAGCGTCAGGCCGCCGTACACTGTCAGGCCGTTCACGACCTGCCCCACCGCCGACAGCTCCAGGCCCTTGTTGACCTGGTCGCCGATGATTTCATAGGTCACGAGGTTCGGATTGCCGCCCACCGGGAAGGTGTTGGCGAACGGGCGGTCCATGTCGAACAGCGCGGCGGTGAAATAGATCTTCTCGAAGTCGATCTTGTAGCCGAGCTCGTACTCCTTGCTGCGGTACGGCGCCAGGCTCTCGCCGGCGTTCACCACCGTGACGGTCGTGGTGGACGCGGGCGCGGTGTTCGCGTCGGACTGCAGGCTGCTGACGTAGGTGAAGTACAGCGTGGAGTTGCCCGTGGGCTTGAAGATCAGGCTGCCGCTGGGGCTCAGGCCGTGGCTCGCGAACTCGCCCTTCTGCACGCTCTTGTTGTTGAAGTTGACGGTCCGGAACCAGTCCTGGCTGACGCCGGCGCGCAGCATCCACTGCTCGGAGAACTTCAGGGTGTCATTGATGTTGACACCCTGCTGGTACTGGTCGGACGAGTCATAGATGTAGCCGCGGCTGACGTTGGGCGGACCCTGCACCGGCTCCGGGAAAATCACGGGCGCGGCGAGGCTTGCCGTGCCCAGGCAGGTGCTGGCCGCGCTCGGCGGGCAGGTGGTGGTGGCCGCGGCGATCGGCGAATAGGACGAGGCGCGGTAGCCGGCCGAGCCGATGGTGAGGTCATGGCCGATGCCGAAGGTGTCGAAGCTGCCATTCAGGTACGCGACATCACTGGTGATCGCGAAGCGTGGCGCGAAACCGCTGCCGTAGTTGGTGTTGTAGCTGCCGGTGTTCGACGTCAGGTTGTTGACCGCCGTGTTGATGTTGCGCTCGACGGTCTCGTTGAGGACGCCGGCCACCAGGTGCCAGTTGCCGCCGAAGTCCTGCTTGATGCGCGCCTCGGCCATGTCCGTGCGCAGGTACACGCCGGCATAGGGCTGGCCGATGCCCGCCTGCTGCGGATCCGGGGCCGGCGGCAGCATGATGTACTGGCCGTTCTTCTGCTGCGCATCCGCGTAGGTGAACCAGCCCTGGAAGCCCTGGGTCAGCAGCGTGTTGCTGCTGTAGTTCAGCTGCAGGGTGGTGTGTTCCCAGGGCCGCACGTCCACGCCCAGGTCGAACAGCGAGCGCCGTTCATGGCTGTCGGCGACGTAGCCCTGGCCGTCCCCGTACAGCGCGTTCAGGCGGTAGCTGACGATGCCGTTGGCGTCGATCTTCCCGCCCAGGTCGGCCTTCGCCGTGCCGATGCTGTCGCTGGCGTAGGTCGCGGTGAACTCGCGCAGGTCGTAATCCGTGGGCCGCTTGGAGACCATGTTGAACACGCCGGACGGCGGCACCGGGCCATACAGGGAGGAGGAGGCGCCGCTGACCACCTCGATCTGGTCGAACTGCTCCATGGAGGTCACGCCGGTCATGAAAATCGTCATGCCGTCGATCTTGGTGTTGGTGAAGTTGCTGCCCTGGTAGCCGCGCGTCATCGGGCGCAGAATGTCCGGGCCCTGCTGCTCCTGGAAGGACACCAACGGCATGTACTTGGAGACTTCCTTGAAGTTCACCGCCTGGGTGTTCTCGATGAGGTCCGAGGGCAGCACCGAAATCGAGTACGGCGTGTCCACGATGGGCGTGCTGCCCAGCGGTCCCACCGAGTCCAGGGTCTGCACCCGGTAATCGCCCTTGTCGCGGGAAGTCTGGATCACCACTTCGTCGTTGCCGAGCGTGCCGGGCGTCACATCGGTGTCGGCGGCCTGTGCGACCGGGGCGAGCGCCAGCGGCACCAGCAGGGTCATGAGCGGACGGTGGTACTTGATCATGGCTTGAGAGACTTCCAGGTCTTTGAATAAGGGCTGGCGCGGCCGCAAGGCCGGACCGGGCGCGGAAATTAACACCGTTGGAATGCCGCAACGATATGAACCAAAAAGCATAACTGCCGCTGCGCCCGCACCCGCGCGTGGCGCCGACCCTGGGGCTGCGTCCCGGCCCGGCTATACTGCGCATGCCGGTTGTACTCAAGAACGCCGCACCCCGCGGCGGCCGGCCAGGCGAGGTTTTACGTCGATCACACCCCGGGCGGCCCAGCAGGTCATCGACTCCCGCATGCCCGCGATGCAGGCTGAATCCGTCCAGCTGGACCACTGCCTCGGTCGCGTGTTGCGTGAAAACATCTTTGCCGAACGCGATAATCCGCCGTTCGACCGGGTGTGCATGGACGGTATTGCCATCGCCAGCAGCGCCGCGAACGGGGGTGCCCGGCATTACCGGGTGACATCGACCCAGGCTGCGGGCGCCCCGGCCGTGGACCTGGCGGACCCGGCCGACGCGGTGGAAGTCATGACCGGCGCAGTACTGCCGCGCGGTGCCGACTGCGTGGTGCCCCTGGAGGAGTACGACCTCAGTGCGGGCGTCGCCACCTTGCATGCCGGCTCGCTGGTGCAGCCGTACCGGAACGTGCAACGCCGCGGCGCGGACAGCCAGCCGGATGTCCCCATGCTCAACACGGGCGCGCGCCTGGGCGCGCCCGAGATCGCCGTCCTCGCCTCCGCGGGCCGCACCCGCGCCAGCGTGTCGCGGCTGCCGCGCATCGTCGTGGTGTCCACTGGTGACGAACTGGTGGAACCCGGCCTGCCGATCGCGGCTCACCAGGTGCGGCGCTCCAATGCCCATGCCATCACCGCCATCCTGCGCGCCCACGGTTACTCGCAGGTCGCGGACGATCACATCCACGACGACGCGCAGGCGCTGCGCGCCCGCCTGTCGCACCACCTGGACACGCAGGAGGTCCTGGTGCTGAGCGGCGGCATCTCCAAGGGCCGCTTCGACCTGGTGCCCGGCGTGCTCAAGGACCTCGGGGTGCGCGAGGTATTCCAGGGCATCGAACAGGGGCCCGGCAGGCCCATGTGGTTCGGCACCGGCCCCGCGGACCAGGTGGTGTTCGGCCTGCCCGGCAATCCCAACGCCACCCTGTTCTGCCTGGTGCGCTACGTGCTGACCGCGCTGGCGCGGGCCTCGGGCGCACCGCTGCCGGACCCCGAGCCGGTGGTCCTGGCGGTACCGGTGAAGCGCGGCCGCACAGTGACCTACTTCCTGCCGGTGACGCTTCAATACGACGCCCAGGGCCGGCACCTGGCGCTGCCGCACAACCCCAAGGGCTCGGGGGACTTCCTGGCGCTGGCCGGCACCGCGGGCTTCCTGGAGCTGCCGCCACAGTCGCAGGGCTACCCGCAGGGTTTCGTGGCGCCCCTGTACCGCTGGTGATCAGGGCTTGCTGACCTGAGCCCGGCGCGGGTCCGCCCGCGCTTCCAGCTGCGCGAGTTCAGCGGGGGTATTGACGTTCGTGAAGGCCGCGGCGTCTTCAAAGCGCACGCGCACCGCGCCCAGGCCATCGAGCACGCGCCACACCGCCGGGTGCGCACCCTGCGCCAGCGCCTCAGCCAGCATAGACAGCGCCGTCACCGGCCACACCGCGCACAGCGGCTGCAGGCCTTCCGCGGTCTCCACCAGCGCCGCGCCTTCGCCGGCCGCGGCGATGAGGCGTTCAAACAGATCCGCCGGCGGCTGAGGCACGTCACAGGGACTGACCGCGATCGCGCGCCCGCCCTGTTGCTGCGCCCAATGCAACCCCGCCCGCACCCCGGACAACGGTCCCAGCGGATCGCCCGAAAAATCATGCAGCACCGGCAGGCCCTGCGCGAGCGCGAGCGCTTCCGCGCCGGTGCCGGGACGGACATTGACGGCAACCGCCGCGCAGCTGCGGCGCAGGCGCTCCACCGCCCACAGCAGCAAGGGCCTGCCCCGGAACGGCGCCAGCGCCTTCTCGGAACCGAAGCGCACCGAGCGGCCGCCGGCGATCACCACACCGAATACATCCGACATTCTGGCACTATACAGCGATCACCCTCTGCAACGGTCGCGCCATGAAATCCCTTGCCTACCTGACTGCCTGCATCGCCGTCGCCAGCGCCACGGCCACCGCCACCGCTGCGGACAGCGTCACCATCTATGCCGCCGGCAGCCTGCGCGGCGTGGTCACCGAACTTGCGAACGAGGCCGGCCCCGCGCTGGGCATCGAGATCAAGCCGAGCTTCGGCGGCTCCGGCTCCATGCGCGAACGCATCGAAAAAGGCGAACCCGCGGACCTGTTGATGTCCGCGGATGTCGGTTCACCCCGCAAACTGGCCGCCGAGGGCCATACCGTCGTGCCCGCCATTGCCTTTGCGCGCAACCGCATCTGCATCGTTTCGCGCCCGGCCGCCCGCATCACACCGAAAAACCTCGTGAACCGCCTGCTCGCCAGGGACGTGAAACTCAAGACCTCCCAGCCGGTGCTCGATCCGGGCGGCGATTACGCCTGGTCCATCATCGACCACATCGACGCCGCGCACCCCGGCGCGGGCGCGGTGCTGAAAGCCAAGGCGCAGGCCTCCTGGGATCTCAAAGCCACCCCGGCGCCCGGCCAGAGCGCGACGGCGGCACTGTTCAGCAGCGGCCAGATCGACGTGCTCATGACCTACTGCAGCGGCGTCCCCTCCCTGCTCAAGGACGTCCCGGAGCTCAAGAGTTTCGAGGTGCCGCCGCGGTTTGATCCGCATCCGCTGTATGGCGTCGCCGTGGTGAGCAGCAACCCCGCGGCCCAGCGCCTGGCGCTGTACCTGCTGTCGGACAAGGGCCAGGCCATCATCGAGCGCGAGGGACTGGTGCCGCTGACCGGGCCGGCACCGACTGCGCCATGAACCCCGCGCGCGTGCTCGGACTCGCCGGCTGGAGCGGCTCCGGCAAGACCACCCTGCTGGTCAAGCTCATCCCGCTGTTGAAGCAGCGCGGACTGAAGGTCGCGACCATCAAACATGCCCACCACGCCTTCGACGTGGACCAGCCCGGCAAGGACTCCTATGAGCACCGCCGGGCCGGCGCCTGCGAGGTCATCGTGTCCTCGGCCCGCCGCTGGGCGCAGATGCACGAAGTCGGCACCGGCACGGAGGCCACGCTGGCGGAACTGCTGGCGCGGGTCTCACCCTGCGACATCGTGCTGGTGGAGGGTTTCAAACGCGAGCAGCACCCCAAGCTGGAAGTCTTCCGCGCCGCCGTCGGCAAGCCGGCGCTGCATCCGGATGATCCGCGCATCGTGGCCGTCGCCAGCGACTGCGCCTTTGCCGGCAGCACCGTGCCGGTGATCGACCTCGATGACATTCCCGCGATCGCGGACATTGTTCAGGCATACGCCGCGCCGATTGCGACGGTGCTGCGGCACTGAGCCAGCCGAATCAGTCCCTGCGCGACGTTCACTCGTTCTGAGAACCTGGCTTCAGCCTGGATCGACTCTTTCGGTTATCGGATAGGCTGCCTGAAGTAAATCTCGAACGTATTCGGAGGGGTACACGCTCCGCATGAAACAATGCCTTTAAAAGTAGTCGCAACCAAATCCAGCGCCTGATCGACAGTAACGTCAGTAATCTCCGCTGGTAAATGTGGGAGACCCTCGAACGAATGTGGCATAGGAGCACTAAAGATAGTTCTATCCGGCAATCGTGCGTTGAATTTCACCATCGCCGACTTCACCTCGGGCGAGCTCTCAATTGCCCTGATGGCATAAAAGGGAACATATTGCGAATTCGTATCCAAATGCAGTTTCAATATGTGGGTTTGCAGAATGTCGTTTGGAATTTTCCCGATCCTGATCCGGATCATTTCATCCCCGCCTTGACTAACTTTAACCCCTGCGGCGCCACTGCACTCCGCACTGAACTCAACGCCGAACCCTCACCCAACGATGAGTGCAAGTTCAGCTTCGGGACTGCCAATGGAAAATACTCCGTGGCCGGACAGACCGATTCATAGTAAATCCGGGCCGTATTATTGACTTGCACGAGGGGTCGAAAGAGGGACTTCAATAGGGCCTCTTCATGGTTCTCTGGCTCCCTCACCGCTTCCGATACGCCTCCCAAAACAGGGCTCGATGCAGAAATCAGCCCCACTGAAAAAAGGCCGAGAGAGAACAATTCCGCCAGAAATCGCAATTTAATCGAAATTTATTGCGCCCCTTTATAATCGTCTAATCGATTTTTTATGACATACTGAATTTCACTCAAGAGCCGATCAATCGGCCGTCGCTCCGTTTCAGTCCAATTGACACCAGGAAGACTTAAGACAGCCATCAAATAGTCACGCCCAAAAGTAATTGGAAATGAGCACGTCTGTGTGCCTATTCGAGCATGATTTACTATTTGCACTTCATACAAACGCCAGTCTTTTCTTAAACCACGTAAGCACTGAGGCCGGCCCATCTGTGCACGCGTGTATGTCGCAACAATTTCATATTCTCGTCTGGGTAAAATCGAAATAAATTGGTGCCACGGTACATTCACATCCTGCTGAACGATGTACACAACCGAGAATGGCTGGGTCGCAGGCCCAACAATTGAGTACCCAATCCAATCCTTTACCCCTATGTCCTGCATCCCGCCTTGCGCGAACGTACTTTCTATAGAAAGCAACGAGAGCAGCAGAACAAGTAGGGTTCGCAATAACTTCACTGCAACAACCTCGGAACGTTGAGGACAGCCTGTCCCCATTGTATAAGCGATTGCCGGGCAGGCCACGGCCTTGCTGGATAAGGCCGTAACATGCCGCGGCATACATCGAAACTTATTGCGCCCCTTTATATCGTGACCCGCTACTTACTCCTCGGTCCTACGGCCCTCATTCGTTCCGCGCCGATCAATGCTCTCGCACACCACTTCCCGGAACGTCAGCCAAAATAGGCTGCTAACTGATCTTGTAGATATAGAACTCACCGGAGTTCTGGCATACCCCATATGCAACCATGCTTTTCCAAGTGGTTGCCACCAGATCCAAAGCCTGATCCAGTGTGACCCCTTTGATTTCCGCAGGAAGGTGCGGGCCAGCTGATCCCCCCTTCCCGGTCGGAACCGGCTTCTCATTAGCGGCAACATGCATATTCAGGCGCTTCATTTCAGCTTGAAGTTCCGGCGCTCGCATAATGGCAGCCAGCGCCAGCGTTTCATCAAACCGCGCAACGTGGCGGAATTTCAAACGGGATATCTTTGTGTTGAGAATCTCACCCGGGTAGCTGCCTATCTTGATGCGAACAATCCCATCCTTCCCCTGAGAAGCGTTGACGCCAGGCTCTTCCCTGAAAATACTCCTGATTGAATCCAGCCATGAATTACCCAATTCCGGCGACCGCAGGTTCAAACGCGGGAACAGCCGTGCCGCTCCGTTCTCCGGCGTGCAGGTGGATTCGTAATAAAGCCGCGCCGATAGATGTCCATGCGAAAGAACGGGCGCGACCGTACCAAACATGCGCTGCTCTTGTTGCCTCCCACCAATAGCTTCCATCTCAGCAGCGGGCGACGCACAACTCCATGTGACCGTATATCTGATCACATCGGACATACCACCTTCTATCAGTGGTATTTCTCGCTTTTTTCCGCAGAAATCACTCGCCAGTTTCATGGCTTGGTTATCAACAATATCAGCGTGATCGGCGCGTCCGCGCACCTCGTAAAGATTCGGGCCGACTGTAATAATCCTAGCCTGGTAGTCTTGCGCAGCACTACCCATACCAAAGAAAGTGGAGGAAATCGCCGCACAAATGACACCCACCCGCGTCATGGGAAGGATTTGAGCAGATCGGGCGGCGAATCCAGCGGCGGCAGCTCCGGCTTCTGGATCGTCACCGCCGTGGTGGGCGGCGGGGTCACCAGCGCCAGAGGCGGTTCTTCGATCAGGCTCACCTGGATCGCCGGCTCCACATCCACGCCGGCCACCGAACCCATGGCGTTCGTCACCTTGTGTGGATGGCCTGAAGCCGGCAGCAGCGGCGTGACAATCAGAATGTGCATTGCAGCAATCAGCACGCCACATGCCACGCTGCCGACGCGGCCCCGCCGTGGGAACAGCAAAACCCAGTCAGCGCGGGACTGGCGCCGCCGTAACGCAAGCTCCCGGGTCAGCGCTTCCGCCCTCTCCGGCGTGAAGACGGAGACCTCGATGGGAGCAAGCGGTTTCTGCCCCGGCTGTTCCGACGCGTCCATGCCTGCGAAGCATCATCAAATTCCACGCCGGTTTCAACAGCGGTCGATTCCCAATGACCGGCACGCGACCTGAACGCACTTCGCGTCCAGACAAGACACCGGCCGGCGCCTGTAGCAGGCTGGCGCCATGACTGACACACCCCGGCACCCCGACCGCGCCTACGAGGCCCGCCTGGTCAGCGTCCTCACCGTGACGTTCGGCCTCGCGTTCTTCGACCGCAACGCCATCAACCAGCTGATGCCGTACCTGGTGCCGGCGCTGAAGCTGTCCAACACCCAGGTCGGCCTGCTGTCCTCCGCCCTGTCGATCAGCTGGGCGGTTTCCGGCTATCTCGTGGGATCGCTTTCGGACCGCACCGCCCGGCACAAGGCCATCCTGCTGCTGTCGGTGCTGGTGTTCTCGCTGTGCTCGTTCCTGTCCGGGCAGGCCGGGACCTATGGCGCACTGCTGCTGGCACGCATGCTCATGGGCGTTTCGGAAGGTCCGTTGCTGCCGGTGTCCCAGTCCCTGGTGGCCATGGAGGTCGAGCCCGCCCGCCGCGGGGTCACCATGGGGGTCTTGCAGACCTTCGGCGCCAACCTGCTGGGCAATTTCGCGGCACCGCTGGTGATCGTCGCCATGGCGAGCGCCTTTGGCTGGCGCATGGCCTTCAACCTCGCGGGCGTGCCGGGACTGGTCATGGTGGTCATCATGGCGCTGGTCCTGCGGGCACCCTCACGCGCGGCACCAGCGCCAGCCACCGACACTGCCGCCGCCAACAATTCCGGCAGCTTCCGGCAGCTCATCGGCAACCGCAACATCCTCATCTGCCTCTGCATCAGCGTCATGATGGTCGCCTGGATGACCATCGTCTGGACCTTCCTGCCGCTGTACTACGTGCAGGTTGCGGGGGTGTCCCCACGCACCATGAGCATCCTGATGGCGCTGTTCGGGATTTCCGGCATGGCCGTGGGCTTCGTGGTGCCGAAACTGTCCGACCGCCTGGGGCGGCGGCGCCTGGTTTTCGGCGCCACTGTACTCGGCGGCTGCATTCCGCTGGGCGCCCTGCTCACCCACTCCCCGGTCGCACTGGGTGCCTGCGCCCTGCTGGGTTGGACCGCCAGCGGCGGCTTTTCCCTGTTCATGGCCACGGTGCCCACGGAAAGCGTCAGCCGGCACCTGACCACCCGGGCCATGGCGCTGGTCATGGGCGCGGGCGAGGTGCTGGGCGGGTTCTCGGGACCGGCGCTCGCCGGGCTCGCCGCGGACGCCACCGACCTGCGCGCGCCCCTGTACATCCTGCTGGTGCTGTCGAGCCTGGCCAGCGCGGCGGCGCTGCTGCTCACCGAGACCGCGCCTTCGCAGACCGCACCGGTGCGGCGCCGGCAGGACGCCGCACCAGGCTTCCCTGCCGGCTAACCCGCGACAGCCTCGCGCACGGCTGAGACGCGTGCCGCGCAGAACTTGAATTCCGGGATCTTGCCCGCGGGGTCCAGCGCCGGATTGGTCAGCAGGTTCGCCGCCGCCTCGGCGTAGCAGAACGGCATGAACAGCATGCCCACCGGCACGTCGCTGTCGGCACGCACCTTGATCTCCACCGCGCCGCGCCGGGTTTCCAGCTTCAGCATGTCGCCCGGCTCCACTTCCAGGCGCACCAGTTCCCGCGGATGCAGGAACACCGTGGCCTCCGGCTCGATCGCATCCAGTACGCCGGCACGGCGGGTCATGGACCCGGTGTGCCAGTGCTCCAGTACGCGGCCAGTGGACAGCACCATCGGATAATCCGCATCGGGCACTTCATCCGGCGGCCGGATCTGGGCCGGTACGATCTTGGCGCGGCCGCTGGCGGTCGGGAACCGGTCGGTGAAAATGATGTCATTGCCCGCTACGTCCGGTGCATCCACCGGGTACGTCACGGCGCCCTCGCGCTCCAGGCGTTCCCAGGTGATGTTGTTGAACGATGGCATGGTCATGGCCATTTCCGCGAACACGTCCGGCGCGCCGTTGTACTTCCAGTCGAGCCCCAGGCGCTGGCCGATCTGCTGGATGATCCACAGGTCCTGGCGCGCGTCACCCGGCGGTGACAGCACGGGACGCGCCAGCTGCACGCGGCGGTCGGTGTTGGTGAAGGTGCCGGACTTCTCGGCAAAGGCCGACGCCGGCAACACCACGTCCGCGTGGAAGGCGGTTTCGGTCACGAACAGGTCCTGCACCACCAGGTGCTCCAGCATGGCGAGCGCCTGCCGGGCATGGTTGAGGTCCGGGTCCGACATCGCGGGGTTCTCGCCCTCGATGTACATGCCCTTGATCTGCCCGGCGTGGATCGCGTTCATGATCTCCACCACCGTGAGGCCCTTCTTCGGGTCCAGGCTCATGCCCCAGAAGGTCTCGAACAGCTTGCGGACCTCGTCCTTTTCCACGGACTGGTAGTCCGGGTACAGCATCGGGATCAGGCCCGCATCGGACGCGCCCTGCACATTGTTCTGGCCACGCAGCGGGTGCAGGCCGGTGCCCTTGCGCCCGATCTGGCCGGTGGTCAGCGCCAGGGCGATCAGGCAGCGGGCGTTGTCGGTGCCATGCACGTGCTGGCTGATACCCATGCCCCAGAAAATGATCGAGCCGCGCGACTTTGCATACAGCCGCGCCACCTCGCGCAGCGTGTCCGCATCGATGCCGCACACCTGCGCCATCTTCTCCGGCGTGAACTCCACGATGCTGGCCTTCAGCGCCTCGAAGTTCTCCGTATGCGCGCGGATGTATTCCTCGTTGTACAGCCCTTCGGTAATGATGACGTTCAGCATCGCGTTCAGCATGGAGACGTCGGCGCCCGGCTTGAAGGCCAGGTGCTTGTACGCATGCCGCGACAGCGCCTGGCGGCGCGGGTCCATGACGATCAGCCTGGCGCCCTTCTGCTTGACGGCGTTCTTGATGAACGTCGCCGCCACCGGGTGGTTCACGGTGGGATTGGCGCCGATGACGATGATCACCTCGGCGTCCATGGCGGCCTCGAACGGCGCCGACACGGCGCCGGAACTCAGGCCTTCCATCAGTGCCGCCACCGAGGAGGCGTGGCACAGGCGGGTGCAGTGATCGACGTTGTTGGAACCGAAGCCGGTGCGCACCAGTTTCTGGAACAGGTACGCCTCCTCGTTCGAGCCCTTGGCGGAGCCGAAGCCGGCGAGCGCCTTGGCGCCCTGGCCATCGCGGATCTTTTTCAAGCCCGACGCGGCGCGCTCCAGCGCCTCATCCCAGCTCGCCTCGCGGAAGTGCGTCCAGGGATTGGCCGGGTCCACCTGGTCGTAGGCACTCTTGGGCTTGCCCTCGATGCGCACCAGCGGCCTGGTCAGCCGGTGCGGGTGATGCACGTAGTCGAAGCCGAAACGTCCCTTGACGCACAGGCGGTTGTGGTTGGCCGGGCCATCGCGGCCTTCGGCGTAGACGATCCTGTTGTCCTTGACCTTGTAGGACACCTGGCAGCCGACGCCGCAGTAGGGGCACAGCGAATCGACCGA
>Ga0153956_1002931_pt1 | contig 11744 bp, 7 predicted proteins | sample TSFL040MetaG_FD_104704 | JGI IMG/M metagenome (GOLD analysis project Ga0153956, IMG submission 104704) | Attine ant fungus gardens microbial communities from Florida, USA - TSFL040 MetaG | ecosystem: Host-associated > Fungi > Mycelium > Unclassified | place: USA: Florida, Wekiwa Springs...
AGGTCGACTTGCACAGCAGGCGGCGAACGAGGTCCGGGCGGCAAAGGAAGCCGAACGTGCGGCGACCCGACAGGCAGCTGCCGAAGCGAAGGCTGCGGCGGCGGAGAAGCGGAACGCCGAACGTGCGGCAGCTGTTGCTGCGCGTGAGGCGGCGGAGGCAACTCGTCAGCAGGCCCGTGCAGAACTCGAGGCACAGGCTGCCGCTCAGCAACTGCGCGCGAGCATCGACCCGGTCTTCGCGGCGCAGCAGCGCTACAACCAGGTCATGCAGCAGGCCACCCAGCTCCTGATGCAGAACAAGCTTCAGACGGGTGAGTGGACGCGCATCCAGCAGCAGGCGAAGGCGCAGATGGACGTGAACGTCCGGTCGATGGGCCGGATGAACTCTGTCTATGTGCAGATGGGCTATCAGGCTCAGGACGTTACTGCATCGCTTGCCTCCGGGATCAATTGGCTTGTCATCCTCGCGCAGCAGGGCGGTCAGACCGCCTCGGCCCTTGCACAGCTGGGCGGCACTGTAGGACGTGTCGCTGCGTTCATGGCCGGTCCCTGGGGTGCTGCAATCATCGGCTTTACCTTGCTCATCGGCTTGATGATGGGTAAGACAAAGGAAGCCGAGAAGGCAACCCTCGACCTGATCGACGCGGAGAAGGTTCGTAAGGCAACCCTCGACGATCTCCGTAAGGCACTGGAAGACTTTAACCGCGAGCAGGAACGTGCTAACACAAATAGCCGTGAAGCTCTCGAGCTAGATCGTCAGCGCGCAGGTGTTGGCTATGCAGATGCACTCCGTCGGGTGCAAGAAGCTCAGACTGCCCTTAACGCTGCTGTGGTCGCCGAACGGGAGGCGGGTCAGGCGCAGATGCGCGCTACAGGCCGGGGACTGGACGCCGCTGCTGGTCAATATGCGGCAGCAAAGGTCCGGCTCGATCAGGCTCGTGCTACTCTTCAGTCTGCACAGGAGACTTTGCGGATTGCTCGTCAGGCTCAGCAGCAGGTCGAGATCAGAACTGTCCGAGGTCGTGCAGAGGCATCGGTCGATCCTCGTCAGGCTATCCGCAATGCCTATGAGGACGAGGAAACTCGTCTGCAGCGTATCTATGAGCGCGAGACCGCTCTGCTTGATCCACAGCGCGATCAGGTAGCCGTTGCCCAGGCACAGGCTCGACTTCAGACGGGCCTTGCTGCAGCGCTTCGCACTAGGGAGGCTGCTGAGAAGCGATTACAGGATGAAGCCCGCACGACGAACAATGTCTATGGTGAGGGTGTCCAGGTCTTCCGCTCGCGGATGCAGGCCCTTCAGATGGCCGGTCGTGAGTTGCAGGGTCAAGGACTGAGTGTTACGGAGAATCCACTATTCGGCGGTATCACCCCGGGCGCTCATCGTAGCAGTCACCAGAACGCTATCGACGTGAATATTCCGGGTGTCGGGAACGAGGCTTCGGACAGTGGATCTTCAGCTCGCTTTGATGCTATTGCCCGATCCTACCAGAACCGTGGCTACCGCGTCCTGTGGAATGGTCGCATCTATGAGCCTGGCGGTGATGGTCCTGGTCCACTGATCCCGCGTCGAACGGGAACGGCGTCGGAGCAGCATACTAACCACATGCACATTGAGGCACCGGCCTCCATTGTGGGTAAGCCGACGAACGCAGGCTCGACCTCGCAGATGTTTACCGAGGAACGTCAGGCTCGGCGGGATGCGATTAACTCCTATGTCGAGGACATCGAGTACCAGCAGTCAGTTGCACAGGATGATTACGCGAAGCAGCTTGAGTTGCAGGATCAGAAGATCGCTGCGCTCCGGGCATACTACGGTGACACGTCTCGCGAGGTGATCCGGGCGAACCGGGAGCGTCTCGTAATCGAGCGTAGGCAGCAGCAGGCGTTACTTGCCGAACAGCGCCAGGGCATCCAGGCTCGTCTCGAGGCTGACAGCACCGCGGAGAATACTCGCAGTCAGATTGCCGACATCAATCGAGGTCAGTCGGGAGACAACTCGGACTTCAATGCTCAGAACGGGTTGATTTCCGAACGTGAAGCAATCCTCGAGAAGGCCGCGTTGCTTGACCAGGAGTATGCGGATAACGTAGCTCATGAGCAGCGCATGTATGAGCTTCGGGCTCAGGCAGTCCGCGATCAACTCACACTAATTCAGCGGTCTATTGAGGCTGAGATAGCACAGAGAGGTAGCGCAGATCCACAATTGATCCAACAAAGGATCACCCTTAACCAGGGCCTAGAGCAACAAGAAGCCGAGCATAACGCTCGCATGATGGTGATGAACCGTCAGTATGCTCGAGACGTCAATACACTCGCCAATCAGATGGCCGCGATGCAGGCGCAGAAGTGGCGTGAGGTTGCATCAACCTTGACGCAGGCGATGGGTTCCGCGTTCCAAGGCCTATGGACCCGGTCGATCACGTTCCGTGATGCAATGGTTCAGGTGGCCGACCAGCTGGTCTACAAGTTCATGGACATGGGCTTGAAGATGGTCGAAGACTGGATCGTCTCCCTGTTCACCCGCAAGGCTGTGACCGAATCCGTTATGCGGGCTGAGGGTCAGGCTGCTGTTGCTGCTGAGGCCTTAAAGTCCCAGGCAGCAATCGCGGGGGCTACGACCTCAACCGAAGTAGCTGCAGCCGCCGGTATGAAGAACATTGGTACCTCAGCTGCAGAGTCAGCGGCGGGCGCATATAAGTCGACTGTGGTTATTCCCTTCATTGGTCCCGTCTCGGCTCCCGCGGCCGCTGCGCTTGCCCTTGCCACAGTACTGGGGTTCGGTGCGCTTATCTCCGCCCGTGGGGGTCAAGGTGAGGTGGGCCAGGATGGTCAGCTGTCACTGCTTCACAAGAAGGAGATGGTACTTCCCGAGAAATTCGCCTCACCCCTTCGTGCGGCCTTAACCGCTCGTAATTCCTCGGGTATGATCGGTAGTGTTTCCGCGGCTGCTACTTCTGTTCGGGAAAGCATGACGAACCAGCAAGGCGGGGACAGCGCTAACTTCTATTATCAGCCGCGTCACACCAACATGGGTGCGAGCATGGATCAACTGCTTCGTGAAGATGGTCGTACCCTTCGTAAGTGGATTAAGAATGAGGTTCGCAACGGGGGGTTGAAGTTCCGATGACAGTCAATTACGTAAATGGGTTCGATTGGATACCCTCCAATTCTAGCCAAGTTACCATGAAAGGGTACTTGGCTGCGGAGAGGTGGTATATCTCTCGTAAGCCAAATAATGATACCTATGTAGACCTTGCCTGGCCCACGGCTACCACTACAGGCCGCTTTGGCTTTGGTAATGCTATGTTCTTCGGCGCAAGCATAATCTCCTCCGGGGGTCCTTACTTTCTTGGAATTGTCCATCCCATCACCTATAGTGGAAGTACCATCATCCTCAACGCCGCCTGTAGGCGACTTTCCAATTCGGTGGTTGCCGGTATTCCGGGGGGTGGAGCTATTGGTATCTACGATGGTGTTTATGGGATTTGCCGGATTGCAGTAACTCTGTCGCCCAACGGTATCATCCGGGTCTGGACGGGTGATCCCACAAATATCGGTGTTACGGTATCTCAGCTAATAACCTCGGTAACCGGGGTATTCTTGGAAGATGTCTGGTTTCATCTTCAAATCAAGATTACATTCGGTCTTAGTAATACAGGTGCTTTGGAAATTAGGGTTAACAATGAAACAGTAATCGATGCACCCGCGACTAACATCGCTGCCGGTGATTGTATCTGCCTCGGGGTAGTCCAGGGTATTAACCTAAACTCGTACTATAACGGATTTGTTATAGATGATCTATCGGTAAATGACAGTTCGGGGGATATCCATGATAACTTCCTAGGTAATCTTCGAGTAAAGACCCAGGCTGTAATAGCAGACGGCACCCACATTGATAGTTCAATAGGAGGTACTGCTCCGGCTGCTACCCACTGGCAGTCTGTTAATGTGGTTAGGACAGATGATACTAAATATGTCTATACTCCTACCGTAAGCGACTATGACCTATACGATCTGGCTGCTAACCAAACGGGGCCCTTTGCTAGGGCTGTTCAGGTTCGGCTAGTTGCTCGTCAAGACGACGCGACCCAGCGCACTATTAAGGCAGCCCTCAAGACTAGCACTACCCTTTCACTGGGCACTCTTGAGTTCCATCTTAACCAGGACTACTCACATTGGACAGATGTATGGCAAGTTAGTCCGGATACAGGAACAGACTTTACTACCGCTGAGCTTAATGTCCTGGAGGCGGGCTTTGAGGTGCACTCATGAGTGAGGTTCGTGTTCCCCTTGTAATCAATGAACCTCTTGTTGAAGGGGTTCCCAATGTTAGAGTTCCCTACATTGTTACGGAACCCCTATCTGAGGGATCACCCAACATTAGAACTGCCTTTGTGGTTACGGAGCCCCTTATGGAGGGAGTTCCCAATGTCCGCATTGCCCTAGTTATAGTTGAAGCCCTTGTTCCAGCCCCGGAGGACCTACCCGTGAGTACTAATCCCTTCCCCGGCTTCGGCAACTCGATGTCCAATCCGTCGATCCCTCAGGCCCTCGACCCCTTTGACTCGGCTCTGCCGGGTCTTTCCTTCTCAGTTCATAAGAAGCCGATGTTCAATACCAAGATCAGCGAGGCTCCTTCGGGCAATGAAATCCGAAACGCAATGGCGGAGTTCCCGCGCTGGGACTTCACGCTTACCTATGAGTTCCTCGAGGATCGGTCGGGAGCGGAGAGTTCTCTGAAGACGATCATGGGATTCTTTCTTGCTCGCCAGGGATCATACGACTCCTGGCTGTTCAAGGACCCTGATGACTACCTTGTTGTCAACGGCGTTTGTTCAGGGTCGGATGGTCTCACGACTACCTTCCCCCTTTGCCGGAACATGGGAGCCTTTCGTGAGAAGGTTGGTCAAGTGGACATGGACAACACTATCACTGTCTACCTGACCACCGATGAGGCCGGGACTATTCCCGCAACCGGCCCCTATACGATAACCGTTGCTCACGCGGGGGCGTTCATCGAGGACATCGGAGTTACCAAGGGCGGTACTCCCATGACCAGGGTGACGGGTGCCCCGACTGCGGGCCAGTATGCTGTTGCGGCTGGTGTCTACACCTTCAATGCGACCGACAATTCCGACAATGTGGTCATCCGCTATCGGTATACGGTCGATCCCGCGGATTACACGATTACACCCCCCAATCTGGTGATCTTTGATAGCGCACCGGCGGCCGGCGTAGTGTCCGCGAGTTTCCAGTTCTTCTTTGCCTGTAGATTCCTTGAAGATCAGATGGACTTTGAGAAGTTTATGGATAAGCTCTGGTCCTTGCAAGAATGCAACTTCAGGAGTATTATCCAATGAGGCCTATTACTCCCCAGCCCGGATACATTGAGGCGGACACTGTTGCGGCTATGGAGTCGACGCAGTTTGTCTACGCGGATTGTTTTACCATCTTTCCCAAGGTGGGAAGTCCCCTTCGCTATACAACTGCACAGCAGAATATCCATGTGGTTCCCGTGGGTGAAATCTCGAGGCAGACCTTCTACGCGGATACTGTCCTCATCAGAGGCCTCCGGGTCAGGAATAACCTGGGCGTCGAGGTGGATGAGCAGGAAATTCAGGTGGACTACCCCTCGACGATTGCCTACCAAGGTGCGCTGACCTGGTCTCAGGCTTTGCTCCAGGGAAGACTTGATGGTGCCTCGATCCGACGTGACCGTTATATCGCCACGAACTGGGGACAGCCCTGGCTCGGGGGTTTCCCCATGTTTCTTGGACTTGTATCTTCTCTCAACAAGGTGGGAAGGCAGACTGCCACGATCAACGTCAAGTCTGACTTGGTGCTCCTCAACCGACAGGCACCGGCGTTCCTGTGGGAACCCAACTGCAAGAATACTTGGGGCGACCAGGCCTGCGGGGTGATCCAGGCAGACTGGGCGGTCAACACAACCATCGACGGGGGTACTCCCTCCCGAACTGTTATCCCCTGGACGGGTGCAGGTCCTGACTATAGTCTTGGGAAAATACATATAGAGAATGGCGATTCGGTAACTCGTGTCCGCACTATTGCCCGTGCAACCTCCTCCGAGCTATACCTCGCTTACCCACTGGACTTTGATCCTTCATCGGGAGACCCCTTCGTGGCATATCCCGGCTGCACCCGAACTGATGATGCCACTCATGGATGTCCAAAATACCATGGTGTAGGCTGGGTCGAGAAGTTCAAGGGCTTCCCGTTCATTCCGGTAGCGGAGACGGGTATATGACCGAGACTGAGCAGCGCGCGCTCGTTCGCGACATCGCGAGGACCTGGAATGGTACGCCATATCGTCACCGGGCAGCGATCAGGGGTAGCGGCGTCGATTGCGCGCGGATACTCATCGAAGTATACGCCGAGGCCGGGCTAATCGAGCGTTTCGACCCCGGCAAATACACGCGAGACTGGCACCTTCATCGCGATGAAGAAAGGTACCTCGGTACTATTGAGTCGTTCTGTGGTCCGCCCATCAAGGAGGGTACCTCACTGCACCTGTGGGAAGCGGAAGGGTATAAGCCCCTAATGGCGGATATCTTAGTATGGCGAGTGGGACGAACCTTCAGCCATAGCGCGATTGTTACCGAGTGGCCTTTCGTGATCCACGCTTCCGCACCCGCCGAGAGGGTCGAGGAGATACAGGTCAGTGAAGGTGTCCGTAATGCCACTCACAGTCGACCCGTTAGGGTTTACTCATTCTGGAGGGCAGTATGAGTTTTTTCTTTGGTGGTGGCGGAAGCAAGGTTAAACCTCAGTTCACGGGGCTTGCTGTCCAGACGTCCACTTCAGCTGTTCCCATTAGCCTCTGGTATGGCAAGAACCGAGGCGCGGGTAACATCATCTGGCAAGGTGACTTCCAGTCCCACAAGCAGAAACAAGGGGGTAAGGGCGGCGGCGGTAAGGGTGTAGACTCTTATACCTACTCCGGGTCTTTCGAGTTGGGTCTATGTTGGGGCCCGATAAACGACATCACCCACGTATGGAAAGACCAATCAAAGGAGACGAGCTATGCGGCGCTTGGCTTCTCTCTGTTTGTGGGTACCAATCCTCAGGCTCCTTGGGGTTACCTAACCTCGGCTCATCCCACAGAGGCGTTGGGATATCCAGACATTGCATACCTCGCAGTCCAGAATTATGACCTTGGTGCATCGAACGCTTTCCCGCAGCACAGCTTCGAGACTGAGGCATTGCTGTGGAATACTGGAGTTGGCGGAACTGTTCCCGACGCTGATCCCGCGTTGGTCATCGAGGACTTTCTTGCAAATAATATTCACGGGGTGGGCTTCAATACAGATATCCTGTCGAATCTCCTCTCCACGGTCGATGCACCAACGACTGGCGACAGTACCTTCCAGACTTATTGTCAGGCGATGGGTTTTGCCATCTCGCCCTTCATGTCCGATCAGCAGCAGTCGGGAGAAATCCTTCAGCGCTGGGCGGACCTGTGCAATACGGCAATCGTCTGGACGGGCTACTCCCTGAAGTTCCATCCCTATGGCCCGGATAACATTACGGCAAACGGGGTAACCTACCTAGCGAACTTTCCGATCCGCTACTCGATCAGCGACCGGGACTACGTCTATCAGCAGGGCGAAGACCCTATCCAGTTTAACCGAACAGACCCCGCAGACGCCTTCAACGCCTTCTCCATCATTATCAATAACCGGAACAACGAGTACAACGAGCTTCCCGTTCCTTGGAGGGATCAAGGACTGGTCGATCAGTTCGGTCTAAAGAACGAAGACACGATGAATGCCAAGGAGATTACTGACCCGGATATGGCCGCGATCATGGTCACCTTCATGGGACAGCGGAAAGCGTATATTCGCAATACCTTCGAGTTTACTCTCCCCGTCTCCTTCTGTCGGCTAGAACCGATGGACGTTCTTGAATGTACCGATCCTCGGTTCGGGACCTTCCTTGTGTTGATCCGGGAGGTGAACGAGAACGACGACGACCAGTTGAAGATTGTTGCGGAGGAATACCCCTCGAGCATATCGACCAACAGCTCCACGGTGTCTCAGCCGACGACTAACACGCCGGTCAATACGGCAGTCTCGCCAGGACCCGTTAATCCGCCAATCCTGTTCGAGCCGACGTCTTCACTCGCCAGCGGTCCTCAGGTTTGGGCTGCTGTGTCGGGCGGTGACGGAACGAACTACAATCCCAATTGGGGCGGCGCATATGTCTGGTTGAGCACGGATAACGTCACCTTCAACAAGATCGGCGAGGTCGACCAGGCTGCTCGTCAGGGTAAATTGACAGCAGTCCTTGCAGCCTATGCTGGTGCAAATCCGGACACGACCCACACGCTTAAGGTCAACATGGCGATGAGCAAGGGGGAACTCGAGGATGCAGCAAGCGGGATAGATGCAGCAAACGGCGTAACTCGCAGCTACGTGGATGGTGAAATCCTGTCCTATGAGAATGCGACCTTGACGGGGACCGACCTCTACGATCTCGATGACCTCTACCGCGCGCAGTATGGCTCAACTGGGGGAACTCATGCTATCGGCACAAACTTCGCCCGATTGGATAGCTCGATCTTCAAGTATGACCTTCCTGAAGAGTATATCGGGGTTCCACTCTACCTCAAGTTCCAGAGCTACAATATCTTCGGCGGAGGCGTCGAGGATATTTCCACGGTCGCAGTCTACACAATTACGCCGACCGGCAAGGGTTTCGGTACTGGGACAGGAGGTACCCCCTCGATGCCGACCGGACTTGCTGGCTCATCGGGTTCGATCTTCGTCAAGCTGACGTGGAATGCTAACTCGGTAAACGACAACGTGACGGGCTATCAGGTCTGGCGAGCGACGGGTGTGTCTCAACCGTTCGGCTCGGCATCGCTGATCGGCACTTCCGCGGCATCTGCGCTTGAGTATATGGATACTGCTGTGACGGGAGGCCAGGCCTACACCTACTTTCTTGTCGCGATCAACGGGGTGGGCTCAAGCACAAATACCGCGGGCATCAATCTGACGCCGACCGCGGTGACGATTGTCTATCCTTACGGGTTTGCCTTCACGAAGAGCCCCGTTGCCTCGAAGATACTTGCTATCTTCGATACTCCATTGGCCTGGACACTGCCGATCAACCTTCCCGATTGTCAGGCTACTATTGTCGCCAATGATATTCAGGCCGCGGGTGCACCATCCGCACAGACTGACTTTGACATTCAGTCACCCCCGGGGATATCTGTCGGTACTCTCCGATTTGCCCTCGGTGCGACGACCGCAACCTTCATCAAGGCAGCCTCGACTTCAGTATCGCTGGGGCAGATAACTCAGATCGTATGTCCCCCCAATCTCAACGGTATAACGGGATCGATTACCGGCTCAATTAAGGGAACTCGCTAATGGCTACTCCTGACCATGAGTTTATCGACGGCTTCGATAAGTACGGTCCAATCGCCGCACTATACCCCCCGCTCAACACCGAGATGCTCGGCAGCGAGTGGACGGGTGTCTCCCCCAACGGCTATTTTATAGTCTCCGACTCCCTGGCCTTCGGGGGGACCTCATTGAAACTGATCCACGAAGGTAACAGTACCGAAGAGCAGGGGTACTACAAGTCGTTGCCAGGTAACTATGCCCGGTCCATCGGCGGCGTGACCATAATGTGGGAGGGAGATAGTCGAGAAGTCGCCTCCTATCGATGCTGCATCGGGTTTTGGTCGGGCGTTGGTTCGCAAACGACTATCGGGATTAACCTCCTTGGTCAGATAGTCGTCATGAGGGGTAATCCGCAGAACAGCCCAGTGGTGTTGGCTACCTCCGTGGAAGTCGTAGCCATGGAAACACCCTGCTGCATCGAGTGGGACATCACCTTCAACAACACGACCGGCTCTGTGGCAATCTACCTCAACGGGGTTCTCACGTCCATCAATCTCACCGACGTGGATAACTGTGCTCAGGCGGATAACTCCTACAATCGTTTCCGGTTGTTCGGCTATAATTCCGGAAGTTACCCCATCGGCCATTACTTTGACCATCTCTATCTGTGGTCTTATCTGGTATCGGGTGGCCCAGATACTCCCTGCCTTACGAACCCGATCATTGAGACTCAGAAAGCTTCCTCTGACTCCACCGTTGCCTTCACCCCAGGCAAGGCGATCATCGGTGACCCTTACTATACCTCAGCCAACCCCACCTCCCTTAGCGGGCCTATCATTACTATCTCAAGTAACTCAGTGGCAGCCAACAGTCTATTTCTCCGCAAGTTCATCGCACCAGTTGGCGGAACCTTGACGGAGATAAGGATAAGCTCAGCTGCCCAATTATCCCAGGCGAAGCTCAAGGGTGTAGTCTACTCAGACAATGGCTCGGGTAGTGCTCCCAACACTCTGCTCTCTACGGGTACTGAGGTTGTGGGTATCAATGGTAATCAAAGCCTCCCGCTGTCAACTCCTCCCACAGTCGTGGCCGGAACGATCTACTGGATTGGGTGGATAACGGACACCGCGATCAACATAAGGAACAGCGAACTTCTTACCAACGGATACCGCGCAGCCAATACCTATACGAGTGGTGCGCCGGTAACTGCGCCGGCGATGACCGCGGGTCAGAACTCCGCAATGATCTATGGCGTTATCACCTCAACGGGTCCCAACTCAGGATCGTTAGGCATCGATGTCTACAATGACAACACTTACGTTGCTTCGGGAACGGGTTTGGCTGAGGACCTTTATACCCCGGTGAACTTCCTGTCCGTGCCCTCGACAGTCTACTCCGTCGCTGTGAAGGCGAAGGTAAGGAAGCTGGATGCGGGTGCCCGGACACTCAACCTCCGAATGAAGTCTGGTGCAATGACGGTCAGCGGTAGTACTGTGGATCAGTCTGCCCCCGTTGCCGTCGATTGGATGAGCTCTTACTTTGACACTGATCCCAACACAGGTGTAGCCTGGGTGGGCTCTGATCTCGCCGCCGCTAAGATCGGCTTCAAGTTAGGAAATCCGTAATGGCCGCAGGACCCTGGACACCCTTCAACATCGGAGTCGAGAAGTTCTCAAAGGGACTGATCGGCCTCGACAGTCACAACTTCAAGATCGTCCTGCTGACTTCCACTCAGGCGCTAACGCCGGGGTTCGCCGGAACATCAACCGACTGCCGGTACTCCGACCTCACCGCGGAGCTTGATACAGCGAGCGGTTATACGGCGGGGGGTCAGGCACTATCCGGCATCACCCTAACCCGATCCGGTGCGCTGACAATATGGAAGGCCACGAATCCCTCCTGGACCCTGAGTGGTAGCCTTGTCTTCAAATATGCGGCGATCTATGATGATACGAATGCTAACAAGGACCTATGGTGCTATGTGGACATTGACCTCACGGGCGGAACCTCACTTACGGCAAGCACCAGTCCGCTGACGTTCGAGACGGTTAACGGCATCCTGCAGGTTAACTCATAATGGCTGGCTTTAGCCCCCCCGGTTCAATACCCGTTGCATCCGTACCAGTCGGATCGCTCGTTCCCGGACGGGTGTATCCCCTTATCGGGGCAATTCAGGTTGTAGGCATCACGCCGCTAGTCAATGGGGTAACTGAGACTAACGTCTCGCAGATTGTTCGAGAAACACTATCAGTAAAGTCTCAGCCGAGCACCGCTATCCATCAACTTGTTCGAGAAACACTATCAGTAAAGTCTCAGCCGAGCACCGCTATCCATCAACTTGTTCGAGAAACACTATCAGTAAAGTCTCAGCCG
>Ga0153956_1002932_pt1 | contig 11725 bp, 7 predicted proteins | sample TSFL040MetaG_FD_104704 | JGI IMG/M metagenome (GOLD analysis project Ga0153956, IMG submission 104704) | Attine ant fungus gardens microbial communities from Florida, USA - TSFL040 MetaG | ecosystem: Host-associated > Fungi > Mycelium > Unclassified | place: USA: Florida, Wekiwa Springs...
CAGCACATGCACCTTGCCGAAGGTGGCAAGGGTCTCCTGCGCAGCCTTCTCGAAGCCCGGACGATCGGTGACGTCGAGAGCGATGGCGTGGACGGTCGCCGGATCGTTACCGAGCACCGCCAGCGCCTCCTCCAGGTGGGTCTTGCTGCGGTAGGTGATGACGATCTTCATGCCGGCCGCCTTGAACGCGCGCGCAATCCCGAGGCCGATGCCGCTGTCACCCCCGGTGATGAAGGCGACCTTGCCGGCGACATCCTTCATGGGCATGGGTACTGAGGGGCACTGCGCGGGGCCGGCCACCTTCTGGGCCGCCAGGCTCAGCCCCGGAATCATGGTGGCCGCGGACACCCCGGCTGCCAGCGCGGACCCCTCCAGGAACCGGCGGCGCGCCTGCCCGTCCGTGGTCAACAGGGCCTGACCCTGGATTTTGTCTTGCGTCATGGCGTCCCCTCTTTGAATCTCTTGAGAAAGCAATCTTTGCCGGCACGGCACGCGCCATACCGCTAACCTGCCCATTACTGTTGCACAACCGCGGATGCGTGTCATGACGCCAAGGCATCCAGGCCGGAAAAAATCCTTGAAGGGGAACTCATGTCGATACAGGAATCACCGCAACCGCCCGAGCAGCTGGACTCCCTGGCGCAACAACGCCGCCGGTTCCTGGCCCAGGGCGGCCTGAACGCCGGCCTTGGCATTCTGGCGGGCCTTGGACTCAGCCAGTACGCACGGGCACAGGCTGCCCCGGGACCCGCCTCCCCGCCGGCACCCCCCGCTGCCGGCGGACGCGTCCCCATGCCGCCGGAGCCCGCCGTTTCACAGCCACCGCCACTGGCAGTGCTGGCCGGAAAAGTCGCCTATGTCTCGGCCGCCTCGGATGGCATCGGCCTCGGGATCGCACGAGCGGCGTCGAACGCCGGCATGAAGGTCGTCATCGGCTATCGCAACGAGGAACGCCTCAAGGCGGCGCTGCCCCTGTTCAAGCCCGGCGCCGAGGTCCTGCCCGTGAAACACGATGTCACCGACCGGGCCGGCTGGCAGGCCATGCTCGACGCGGTCAAGTCGAAGTACGGCCGCCTGCACCTGGTGGTGAACAACGCCGGCATCAAGACCCTGCGCCCCGCCAGCCAGGCGAAGTTCGACGAGTGGGACAACGCGGTCGCCGTGAATTTCACCGCCATCTATAACAGCGTGGCCATCTGCCTGCCGCACATGCTCGAGCACGGTGAGGGCGGCCAGTTCGTCACCACCGCCTCGATGGGCGGGCTGTTGCCGGGCGTCAACGCAGGCGTATACACCGCCACCAAGATGGCCGCGGTGGGCATCATGGAAGCCCTGCGCGTCGAGCTGGAAACCACCTCGGTGGGCACCTCGGTGTTCTGCCCGGGTGGCGTCGATACCGACAACTACTTCGGCAGCGGCGAACCCAATCCGCTGCGCCAGGGCCGCCCCGCCCCGCCCCCCGGCGCCGCGCCCCGGGTGCGCATGATGGACCCCCTGGAGGCCGGCGAGCGCGTGCTGAACGGCGTGGTCAACAACGACCTGTTCATCCTCAGCCACCCGGAGTTCGCCCCCGGCATGAAGGAGCGCTTCGACGCCATGCTGGCATCCGAGCCCAGGGAAGTCCCACCGCCGGACCGTGCGCGGGCCGAGGCCCGGGTCCTGCATTGCGGCATCTACAATCGGGAAATCGAGCACCGCCGCAAGCAGCGCAGGTCCTACACCAGCACGTGAGCGTGCCGATCGGGCGCGCTAGACGCGCGCCCGATAGTCGCGCAGCGACGCCCGCTGGCGGATGCGCGCCACATCCATCAGCATCCGGCCGGCCCAGCGGTACACATTGCTCTCCGAGACCGTGCGCCGCATGAGCTGCATGCGCTTGCGGCGCTGTTCGCGCGGCATTTCCAGGGCCGCAACGATGGCCTCCGCGGTCGAGCCCACGTCATAAGGATTCACCAGCAGAGCCTCCACCAGCTCGCGCGAGGCACCGGCAAAAGTGCTCAGGATCAGCACCCCGTCGCAATCGTCGCGTGCGGCCACGAACTCCTTGGCCACCAGGTTCATGCCGTCATGCAGGCTGTTGACCAGGCAGAAGTCCGCGGCGCGGTACAGCTCGAACACCTGGGCCGGCTGCTGGTGGTGCGCCACCAGCACGATGGGCTGCCAGTTGGCGGTGGCAAAGCGGCCGTTGATCCGCTGCAGTTCCTCCAGGGTCTGGGCCTGCAGCGCCTGGTATGCCGGCAGTTTGGAACGCGACGGCGCCGCCACCTGCAGAAAGGTCAGGTGCCCGCGCCATTGAGGGTGCTTGTCAAAGAGTGCTTCCAGCGCCAGGAAACGCTCGAGGATGCCCTTGGTGAAGTCCCAGCGCTCCACGCCCACCCCGATGCGCACCTCGGGCCCCAGACTGTATCGCTCGCGTACGGCGGCCTGGCAGCTGGCGACGTCCGCCACGTTCGCCAGCCACACCGGTGGCCACTCGATGGAGATCGGGTAGGCCGTGACCCGGCAGACATGCCCGCCGCGGGTGACGCGCATGTTCTCGTGGTCAATCTTGCATTCGATGTAGCGATCCAGCGTGTCCAGGAAGTTCTGGCAGTGATGCCGCGTGTGGAAGCCCAGGATATCGGCGCTCAGCATGTGGATCAGGATGTCCTGCTTCCACGGGCACACGCCGAAGGTCTCGGCATTGGGCCAGGGGATATGCCAGAACAGCGCGACGGTGGCCCTGGGCGCGCGTGCCCGGATCAGCTTCGGCAACAGTGCGAAGTGGAAGTCCTGGATCAGGACCACCGGATCAGGTGCATCGGTCTCGGCGACCACGGCATCGGCGAATTTCTCGTTGACATGCACGTACTGCCGCCAGTCGCTGTCGCGGAACGCGGGCCGCACATAGGCCAGATGGCACAACGGCCACAGCCCCTCATTGGCGAAGCCGTAGTAATACCCCTCCTCCTCTTCCTCGGTCAGCCACACCCGCCGCAGGGTGTAGCTCGGGTCCTCCGGCGGCACGCGCACGTGATCCACCGCATCCACCACCATGCGATCGGCCGAACCCGACCCATGCGCAACCCAGGTTCCGGAGCACGCGCGCATGATGGGCTCGATGGCGGTCACCATGCCGCTGGCCGGGAACTCCACCACCGGGGCGCCGTCCGGCCCCAGGTTGTGGACATAGGGTTCGCGGTTGGAGACCACCAGCATCGCGGGTGACTCCAGCTGCTCGCGCACCACCTGCTGCAATGCCTGCGGCGTCCAGTTCTCGCGGAAATCGATTTCCAGCCGCTGGCTGGCCTCCAGTTCCTCCAGCGCCTCCCGCACCCGGGTCAGCAGCGGCAGGGAGAACTTCGAGGTCTCAGCCTCGTCGTCGAGGCGGCGCTGGCTGATGTCACCGACCAGCAAGCGGATCCAGCGGTTCAGCAGCTGGCGCACGGCCAGTCCGCCCATCAGCGCCAGCAGCGACGTCAGGATCACGATGGACGCCAGCGCATAGTTGTGCGCCGCGGTCTGGCGCCGGTCGATGAAGCCCAGGTCGTGCACCATCAGCAAGGCATAGCGGCTGCCGGCGTGCGTGCTGAACGGGAAATGCGAGATCTCCAAAAGCCCGGTGGCGGTGCGGGTCACCGCCCGGTCCGCCGGCTGCTCCGCCACTGTCGGTGAACAGCGCGCGATCTCCGGCGCCTGCGCGGTCGCCAGCACCTGCTCTCCCAGGCGGCCGCAGACCACCATGCCCAGCAGGCGCTGGTCCCCGGCCACGCTGTTGAGATAGCTGCGGGCCCGCGCCACCTGCCCGTCATCGAGCAGTTGCCCCAGCGGCTCCTGCACCAGGTCCATGACCAGCCGCGCGCGCTGGTCGAGGTCGGTGCGGAACCAGCCGCTGAGCACCCGGTCGATGTAGGGCACGCCCACGAACGCCACGAGGCTGACCGCCGCGGCGACCGGCAGCACGTAGCGGATCAGAACGCTGCGGAATGCCGCCAGGCCGTCAACCATTGGTCCTCCCGCAAATCACGTCAAAGCGCCTCGTCCCAGCTGCGGCTCAGTCGCACCGCGCAGCTGATGATGCCCACCATGCTGTAGGTCTGCGGGAAATTCCCCCACAGCTGCCCGGTGTCCGGGTCGATGTCCTCCGACAGCAGGCCCAGCGCATTGCGCCGTTGCAACAGCCGCGCGAAGCGCTCCCGCGCCTCCTCCTTCCTGCCGATCGCGGCCAGCGCGGACACATACCAGAAGGCGCAGACCGTGAAAGCCGCATGCGGCTTGCCGAAGTCATCACTCTGCCGGTAGCGGAACAGGAGGTCCCCCTCGGTGAGCTCCCGGCCGATGGCTTCCACGGTGGAGACGAAGCGGGGATCCATGGCGTCGATCAGACCCAGCTCCGGCAGCAGCAGCGCGCTGGCGTCGAGGTCCGTGCCACCATAGGTGGCCGTGAACGCGCCGCGTTCCTCGCTCCAGGCGCGCGCGATGATGGTGTCGCGCAGTTCGTCGGCGGTCCGCCGCCACTGCTCGGCCGCCGGCGCCAGGCCCAGCCGCCGGGCAATGCGGGCCAGGCGGTCGCAGCCGGCCCAGGACATCGCGACCGAGAACGTGTGCACGTGCTTGGAACCGCGCAGTTCCCAGGGCCCCGCATCCGGCAGACCACAGACCTGCACCGCGCGCCGCCCCACGTTTTCCAGCTGGGCGAACAGCATGGCATCGCCGGGATGCACCAGGCGCTCGTCGAAGAACAGCTGGCTGACCGCCAGGATGATGGCGCCATAGACGTCGTGCTGGATCTGCTGCGCCGCCTGGTTGCCGATGCGCACCGGCCCCATCCCCAGGAACCCCGGCAATGCCGGCACGATGCGCTCCGTAAGCACGCCATCGCCCGTCAGCGGATACACCGGCTGCAGCTCCACTTCATCGGTGCTGGCGACGATGTTGTCGATGAAGTGCAGGTAGCCTTCCATGGTGCGCGTGGCGCCCAGGCGGTTGAGCGCCTGCACCACGAAGTAGGCGTCGCGCAGCCAGCAATAGCGGTAATCCCAGGTACGGCCGCTGTCCGGGCTTTCAGGGATCGAGGTGGTCAGCGCCGCCAGCACCGCGCCGCTGTCCTCGAAGGCGCACAGCTTCAGGGTGATGGCCGCGCGGATGACCTCCTCCTGCCATTCGAAGGGAATGGCGAGCGAACGCACCCAGTCCTGCCACCAGATGCGGGTCTCCTCCAGGAAGCGCGCCGACAGGCCCGCGGGCATCTCGTTGACCGTCTCATCGGGGCCGAGCACGAAGGTCAGCGGCTGGTCCACCACCACCGGACGCCCGCGCGTCAGCGCGCTGATGGAGGCATCCGCCGTGACCCGGAACGCCACCTCCCCGGTGCTGAAATGCACGTGATGGCTGCCGGGCCGGACGTGGGCGGCGCGCGCCCCGTGGTCCGCGCTGGGGCGCAGGCGGATCTTCACCAGCGGCCGGCCACCCAGCGGCCGCACCATGCGCACCAGCATCATGGGACGGAACATGCGCCCGTGGGTACGGAAGCGCGGACAGAAATCAGTGATGGCGATGCCGCCGCCATGACGGTCCCACAGCCGGGTCTCAACGACCGCGGTATTACGCACGTAGTGCTGCTCGCTGCGTTCGAAGTCCACCAGGTCAAAGGCGAACACCCCCTGCTCCGCGGCCCCCAGTTCCGGGGTCAGCAGCGCCGAGAACACCGGATCACCGTCCGGACGCGGCAGGCACATCCACACCAGGCTGCCGCGGGCGTCGATCAGCGCCGACACCTCGCAGTTGCCGACAACCGCCAGATTCAAAGGATCGATTGCAACCATGAACGTACTGCTCCCGTATCAGGCAGACGGTCCCGGGCCACGGTCGGCTGCCGTTCACCAACCAGGATCGATCTGCCGCCAGCCCGGTTCACGGATTCAAAACCGGACTCGTCCGTGAGGTCATCGCCGACATAGACGGGGCGGCGCCCCCGGAACGGTGCCTCCTGCATGAACTCATCGATCGCCGCGCCCTTGGAAACCCCACGGGGGTGGAGCTCCACGACGCAATTTCCAGGCTGCAACACCAACTCCGGCCCCGCTTCCATCGCGATCTGCTCCATGGCCTCGAGGACGTGTACCCCCAGTCGCGGCGCGCGGCGGTAATGCAGCGCCAGCAGCAGCCCCTTGTCCTCCAGCTGCAGCCCGGGATCGAACGCCGCCAGGGCCCGCATGGCGACGCGGGCCGTCGCAAGCTTGGCTGCCGGTGGATACGGATGGCGGCGCAACTGGCCATCGGCGCCCCGGCGCTCGAACCCATGCAGCCCCGCCGCCGGCAGGCGCAAAGGGTGGAACAACGAATCAATGCTGGCGACGGATCGACCGCTGACGAAGGCCAACGCACCGGTAGTGCGCCGGGACAGTTCCGACAACAACGCAACCAGGGGCTTATCGACCCGCACCTCGCGCGGTGTATCGGCAAAAGTCAGCAGAGTGCCGTCAATATCGAGGAACAAAGCCATCGATTCCAGCATCATCACCTCGATCAAAGCCATACAGCCAGTGGATATTGTTGGCCTCAAAGCTGCGGCACAACCTGAAAGGCCGCAGGGGTAATGTCCCTAACCCCTGGCAAAAGGCGCCGGCGACGCTTGTTGCTCACCCGGCAAAAGCGCCGTTTTACCGCTCTGGCCTGCATCGTAGGCCTGACGGTACGTCCGGCCTGTACACTTACAGGATACTGCGAGGAAGCCATATGCCGGCTGAAAATTCCTGGCTCGGGATCCACTCTGCGGATTTGCACGCGGCAATTGATCCCCTTGGCGCCCAACTGTCCGTGCTGCGCGATGCGCACGACCGCGATCTGCTGTGGGACGGTAATCCGGCCGTGTGGAACGGGCGTGCGCCGATCCTGTTCCCCATCGTGGGCATGCTCGTGCGGGGACAGTACCGGCTCGGCGAGCGCCACTACACCATGATGCGGCACGGCTTCGCCCGGCACAGCCTGTTCACGGTGCTGTCCCACACGGCAACGGCAGCTGTGTTCCGGCTGACGCAGAACCCTGACACGCTGGCGGTCTACCCGTTCCGCTTCGCGCTGGAGCTCGAATTTGCCATCCAAGGACCCCGGCTTGCCATCAACGCCGAGGTCCGCAACACCGGCGACGCACCACTGCCGGCAAGCCTGGGGTTTCACCCCGCCCTGCGCTGGCCCCTGGCCGGCAACGCGTCACGCGCCGGACACTTCATTGAATTCGAGCAGGATGAACCCGAACCGCTGCGACAGCTGGATGACAACGGCCTGCTGCAAACGGCACGGATACCCACGCCGGTACGCAATCGCCGGCTCGACCTGGCCGATGCGCTGTTCACTCATGACGCGCTGATTTTTGACCGCATCCGCAGCCGCTCGGTGATCTATGGCGCCGCTCACGGCCCCCGGGTCCAGGTGTCATTTCCCGGCGTGCCGTATCTGGGCATCTGGAGCAAGCCCGGCGCGGGCTTTGTCTGCATCGAGCCCTGGGCCGGTATCACCGACGAGGCAGGTTACGATGGGGACATCTACGGCAGGATCGGCGGCTTCGTCGTGCCGCCGGGTGGCACGCACAGAGTGGGTATGACTATCAGTCTGTCGGGACCGGAAGGCGCCTGAGTCCTGTTGTCTGGTGATGCAGCGTCACCGTCGCTGTTTGGCGACGATGGCTGGCGTATATATTGAACATAAAAATCAAGGCCTTGGTGAACACTCTCGCGGATCACCACCCGGTCACTGTCCCCGATAAGAGACATAAGTAAATACCTGAGTCGACCTTAACCAAGTTTAACCATTTTGCTAGCCATTGAATTAAAACAAAATTTTAAACCTGGCACAGTATCTGCATAACCCCAAGCACGAACAGGAAACCTTTGGCACACCCGGTGCGAGCCGGGGTCGCAAAGCTTCCGGTCTCAGAGCCTGCGGCATAGAGACAGCGGAGTTGCCTCAACCACGGCGTGGTTGTGAGTACACCAGAACGGGCAAGCCCTGCCCCACCGTCAATTCTGTCCGCAGCTTCCAGACCGGAGGCAGCAGCCAGGGCCTTACTGCCTTGATTTCAGTGTACGGAGCAATAGCTGGATGACCTTGTTTCCCAACCGCCCGATGCTGCTTGCCAGCTGTGTGATTACGATTTCTTTGACCCTCAGCGCCTGCGGCGGCAGTGGGAGCTCAGACTCCACTTCCATACCGGTCAGCGGTAACACCGTTTCGGGCAGCACGGGCAGCACGGGCACGGGTACAACCTCCGCCTCCAGTGGCTCAACCGGCCTGGCTTTCGATTACTCAGGCGGATTCGCTTCGGCGAGCCCGAGCATTCATACCTCTCACGAGGCCTCGTTCCAGGGCTCCGCGATCCAGCTGATCGGCGCCTCCGCGGTACACCAGGCCGGTGCGGCCTGGTACACCCAGCAGCAGAACATCCAGTCCTTCACCACGGACTTCACCTTCCAGATGGCTACGACAGCCTACGGCATGACCTTCACCATCCAGAACTCCGCCGCCGGCCTGGATGCCACGGCCGATGCCAACGGCCTGGGCTACGGCGTTTATTCCACGCAGACCGGCGTCGACCACAGTGTCGCCATCAAGTTCGACACTACTTCCGACAACAGCCAGACCTATCTGGGGGCCACGCCCAGCAGTACCGGCCTGTATTTAAACGGCGGCCCGCTCATGGACCTGGGCTTCGTGCCCGAGAACGACCTGGTGCCCGCCAGCATCAATCTCGCCAGCGGCCATATCTTCGCGGCGCATGTCGTCTACGACGGCAGCATCCTCACCATGGTGCTCAAGGACACCTCTACCGGTACGCAGACCCGGGTGAGCTGGCCGGTCGACATCCCCACCGTCGTGGGCAGCAGCACCGCTTATATCGGCTTTACCGCCGGAACCGTCACGGCCGGCGCGGTGGACCTGCTGAGCTGGAGCTACTCCAGCAGTTATGCCACACAACTTTCCAGTCCCACCTTCAGTGCCACCCCGGGCCGGTACTCGTCCGCGCAGACCGTATCCCTCAGTGCCGACTCCGGCGCGACGATCTACTACACCACTAACGGCCAGGCGCCTACGACGTCGTCGACCAGGTACGCCGGTCCGATCTCCGTCGATTCCAGTGAAGTGGTGCAGGCGATAGCCGTGGAATCAGGCCACACCGACAGCCCGGTGGCGGTGGGCAATTACCAGATCGCATCGGCCGGGACGCCGATCATCAACTTCCCCAGCGGTTTCGCCAGCGCCTCGAATTTCATCATCCCGGTGGGAACCGCGAAATTCAGCGGCTCGCAGCTGCAGTTGACGGACGGCACCCGGAATCTGCAGACCGCGGCCGCCTGGTATGCGGTTCCAGTCAACGTGCGGTCGTTCACGACCAGTTTCACGCTGCAGATGGCGCCGGACATCCATGCCGCCAATGGCATGACCTTCGTCCTCCAGAACCAGAACCCGGCATCGACAGACAGCAGCAGTCTCTACGTCACCGGCGGCCCGGCTGCCGTCGGCTACGGCCAGGGCGGGCTGGGATACCAGGGCCTGCTCAACAGCGTGGCCATCAAGTTCGACCCCTGGGCGGGGTCTTCGAGCGGCAACCTGAGCGCCACCGGCCTGTACTTGAATGGGGCGACGCCGGGCACTGCAAACCTCAGCATGATTGCTTCGGGCCTGTCGCTCTGGAGCGGGAATCCGTACTCCGTGACCATGACCTATGACGGGACGACGCTGGCGATGACCGTAACGGACACCGTGACCCATGCGTCCTTTTCCAACAGCTGGAATATCGACATCCCCGGCAATGTCGGCGGCAACACGGCCTACGTCGGCTTCACGGCTGGCATGGGATACGTGTCAGCGGCCTACAACGTCCTGTCCTGGACCTACGCCGGCTGAGCCGCCACTGCAGCCGCGATCCGGGGCGCCACCCGCAGCGCATTGGCCGCAATGGTCAGGCTGGGATTGACCGCGCCGCTGCGCGGCATGAACGAGGAATCCACCACGTAGAGATTCTCGATGTCATGCGCCCGGCAGTTCCGGTCCAGCACACTGGTCGACGGATCATCACCAAAGCGGCAGGTGCCGCTGGGATGGCCGTAGTTCATCGGCAGATCGTCGGACAGCCGGTACAGCTTCCAGGGGTGGAGGTTGCGTCGCAGCAGGTCGTGCAAAGCATTGGCGCGCTGCCGGAGGTCCTCCCTGATCACGTAATTGAAGCCGGCGCCGTTGGGTTCCTCCGGGTCGAGGAAAATCCGGTTCTCGGGATCAGGGTCATCTTCGGTCGCACCGACAAACAGGCTGGCCTCCCCCAATACTCTGGCAGCCACCAGTACCGGAAGCTTCACCAGGGCCGACAGCAGCCTTTCATGACGCACCCCCCGGCGCCTGAGCTGGTTCTTGAAGTGTACGGCAATCAAGCCGGCGCCGGCATCAAGCCCCAGACTCTGGACGTATCCCAGGCGTCGCCCTTCATGGACATAGAAGTCCCGCAGCGAGATGGATTTTTTCTGGCGCGCCCTGCGATCCAGGCGCCGGGGTGCGAACACCGCAAATATATCCGTGGTGTGAAACATGAGGTTGCGGCCAACCTGATCGGATGAATTTGCCAGCCCGTGTGGCCAGTGGGCATTGGCGGACTGCAGCAGGATCTGGGGCGAGTGCATGGCACCCGCCGACAACACCACGATCCGGGCACGCACTTCGATCTCCCGGCCGTGGCGTCTGGCGCGCACACCCGTCACCCGGCTTCGATCAGAATCCAGCGCGAGAACTTCACATTCATCCAGCACCGCGCAGTCGCGCTGCCGAAGAGCCTCATCCAGGCACACCGTCCGCGCGTCCGCCTTGCACCCCCTGGGACACACCACCCCGATGCACTCCAGGCATCCCTCGTCGTACTGCATCGCGACATGTAGCGGCTCGGGATTCAGGCCGCGTTCGCGCAGACGCTCCATCAGTGCCCTGTCCCAGGCGCTGAACCTGAGCTCGCTTCCCGTGCCCGGCAGGCCACTGACACGGAACAGCTGCTCGGCGCGGTGGTAGTACGGCAGGAACTCATCGAAGCTCGTCACCCAGGGGGGCAATACCCCATGGGCCGTCGGCAGCGCGTCAAAGTCCGACGGCGCCATTCTTTCCAGCGCGGCCGCATAGTGGATGGAAGACCCGCCGAGCGCACACCCCACCGGCGCGAAGAACCGGTCACGAGTCCCATCCTCGCGTCGCTGGCTTACCGGATGGGGCCACCATCCGGCGGCCACGCGTTCCTCCGGCGCCACCGGCGCATCACTGATGGCGCGCCCGGGCCTCACAGCCTTGCCGCGTTCCACAAAGAGCACGTTCAGGCCCCGCAGCGCCAGTTCCCGGCCTACGGTCGCCCCACCCATTCCCGTCCCGATGATGACCACGTCCCAGAGCCGGGACAGATCAACCGCAGAGTCAGTCATGCATCGCCAACGGCTGCCGACCGGGACCGCCTGTGCCGGACGGACTGCTCATCCCCTCACCAGCCGCATCGGCGTGGCAGGCGCTTCGGCCACCACGCGGCCTTCCTGCATGTTGATGCTCTTTTTCACGGTATTGACGTGCTCACGCAGGAGGAACTCGGCCCGTGTCGCCTGGCCGGCCTCCAGCGCTTCATACACCGCGTGGTGCTGCTGATGGGCAAAGTGCAGTGCCGTAAACATGGAACCCAGGTCAGTGGCGTCGAAGGCCACGGCCGCCGCCGCCGCGAACGGCAGGC
>Ga0153956_1002933_pt1 | contig 11719 bp, 9 predicted proteins | sample TSFL040MetaG_FD_104704 | JGI IMG/M metagenome (GOLD analysis project Ga0153956, IMG submission 104704) | Attine ant fungus gardens microbial communities from Florida, USA - TSFL040 MetaG | ecosystem: Host-associated > Fungi > Mycelium > Unclassified | place: USA: Florida, Wekiwa Springs...
AGCGGCAAAACTAAGGACGGCATGGCACAGAAGACAACCGCTCCCCGCTCCCGAACCACCTCCCGCGACGACGAACGTCTCGCCCGTTTCCGGCGCATGCCGAAAATCCTGCGCATCATCTATGCAAGGCCGCGCTTCTTCATCGCGGTTGCCGTCGGCTTTGCCGCGCTGTTTCTGCTGCCAACCACGCTGCGCGCAACGACGCGATTGCTGCTCGGCTGGGATATCGCGCTCGTGTTTTATCTGACGCTCGCCTACACCGCGATCTTTCTCGGCGAACGCACCAGCCTTCGCCATATCGCGGCAATTCAGGACGATGGGCGTTTTCTGATTCTCGCATTGACCTCAATCGCAGCCTTCGCGAGTCTCGCCGCCATCGTGTTCGAACTCGGCGCGCCGCATCACGGGCCAATACAGATGATCCTCGCGGTGGTGACCATCCTGCTGTCATGGGCGGCCATCCACACGACCTTCGCGCTGCATTACGCGCACGAATATTACCGCGGCGACAGCGCCGGGGGCCTCGCCTTCCCCGGCGAAGAAGCCAACCCGGATTACTGGGACTTCGTGTACTTCTCCTTCGTGATCGGCATGACGGCGCAGGTCTCCGATGTCGGCATCACCGACAGGATGATCCGGCGTACGGCAACCGCGCACGGAATCGCTTCCTTTTTGTTCAATACCGCACTGCTCGCTTTGATGATCAACATCGCGGCCAGTGCGCTCTCATCGGGATAACCAACGGCAGTGATCCACGGCTTTCTCACTTTCCTTCTGGTTCTGAGCGTACTGGCGGCGTCCGCCACGCTGGCGCGGCGGCTGCAATTGACGCCCGCTATCGTGTTTCTGCTTGTCGGCATCGTGCTCGCCTTCGTGCCCGGCTTCCCGCCGATCGAGATGCAGCCGGAAGGCGTGCTGCTTCTGGTGTTGCCACCGCTGATCTATTCCGCAGGCGTGTCGATGAGCTGGCGCGAATTCAAATGGAATTTGCGCCCCATCACCCTCCTCGCCGTCGGCTGCGTGATTTTCACGACCTGCGCCGTCGCCGTCGCCGTGCACTACACGCTCGGCTTGCCATGGAGCATAGGCTTCCTGCTCGGCGCCATCGTATCGCCGCCGGACGTTGTGGCGCCGCTCGCGATCGCACGCAGGCTCGGTCTGCCCCATCGCATCCTCGTGGTGCTCGAAGGCGAAGGACTCGCCAACGACGCCACCGCGCTCATTCTCTATCGCTTCGCGGTGATGGCGGTGTCGACGGGCTCGTTCTCGCTGCCGGACGCCACGGGCACCTTCGCCGCTATCGTGACCTGCGAGATTCTGTTCGGCATTTTCGTCGGCTGGCTCAGTCTGCAGCTGCGGCAATGGGCGCACGATCCGCGCGTCGAGATCACGCTGTCGCTGCTGACCCCCTATCTCGCCTTCTGGGTGCCCGAGCATGCCGGAGGCTCCGGCGTTCTGGCGACCGTCGTCGCCGGACTTTACGTCAGTTGGAATGGACCGTTGCGAATTCCGGCAGCGACGCGATTGCAGGGCATCTTCTTCTGGGACTTCTCGACCTGGCTGATCGAAGGCGTGCTGTTCCTGATCGTCGGTTTTCAGACCCGCGCGCTGGTCGAGAAGTCGAAAACGCTGCAACTCGACACGGTTCTCTCCGCGATCGCCATCACCACAGCCATCGTGATCATCGCGCGTTTCCTCTGGGTGTTTCCCGGCGCATATCTGCCACACCTTCTCAGCAAGCGTCTTCGCGCGAGAGAGGAACCTCCGCCATGGCGCGGGATTGCCGTCGTCGGCTTCACCGGAATTCGCGGCGTGGTCTCGCTCGCCGTGGCGTTGGCGCTGCCGTTGACGTTGAACAATGGCGAGCCGTTTCCGTACCGCGACCTGATCCTGCTGGTGTCGTTCGGGGTAATTTTCATCACGGTGGTGGGAATCGGCAGCACGCTGCCATGGGTTGCCCGCACGCTCGGCGTAACGGAGTACGGACATTTCGAGGCAAAGCACGAACGCGAAAAGGAGATCGCGGCACGACGTGAACTCGTTGCCGCCTCGCGCAAGGAGTTGAACCGGATCATCAAGGAGCGCAAACTGCCCGAGGGGCTCGCACGCTTCCTCGAGACCCGTCATGAGATGCGAATGCGCGCTTTGCCCGATCCACCCTCGAAGGACGGTGAATTTACGCCAGCAACCCGCGGAGCCGTCATGGTACGCGAAATCATCGAGGCCGAACGCAAGCTGCTGCATAAGCTGTTGCGTGACGGCAAGATCACCGATGAGACGCGGCGGCGCATCGAGCGCGATCTCGACCTGGAAGAAGCGGTCGTCGACAACCGCGAGAAGAATTCGCCGGTGTGAGGGCGTAACACGAACTGTCATGCACGGACTTGATCCGCGCATCCATCTTTTAGAAAAAGAATGGATTGCCGGGTCAAGCCCGGCAATGACACATTGAAATTACTTCGATGAAACGTGCAATACGCGACTAACTATTCCGCCGCCGTAACCTTGGCGTTGGCACCGTAACGCTGGTCGATGTAGTCGATCACCAGCGCCTTGAAGTCCGCGGCGATGGTCGGCCCGCGCAGGGTGCGGAATTTTTCGCCATCGACGAACACCGGCGCGGCCGGAGTCTCGCCGGTGCCGGGCAGCGAGATGCCGATATCGGCATGCTTGGATTCGCCGGGGCCGTTGACGATGCAGCCCATCACCGCGACGTTGAGCTGTTCGACGCCGGGATAGCGCGTCTTCCAGTTCGGCATTTCGTCGCGGATGAAGCTCTGGATGTCGCGCGCCAGTTCCTGGAACACGGTCGAGGTGGTGCGGCCGCAACCGGGGCATGCAGCAACCAGCGGCACGAAAGTGCGGAAGCCCATGGTCTGCAGGATTTCCTGACCGACCTTCACCTCCAGCGTACGGTCGCCGCCCGGCTCCGGGGTCAGCGAGACGCGGATGGTGTCGCCGATGCCGTCCTGCAACAGGATGCCGAGCGCGGCGGATGACGCCACGATGCCCTTCGAGCCCATACCAGCCTCGGTGAGGCCGAGGTGAATGGCGTAATCGGAGCGCGCGGCCAATTCGCGGTAGACCGCGATCAGGTCCTGCACGTTCGACACCTTGGCCGACAGGATCATCTTGCTCTTCGGCAGACCGATTTCTTCCGCGCGCTTGGCGGAGAGCAGCGCCGACTGCACCATTGCTTCTCTGGTGACCGCGCGCGCATCGATCGGGTTCGGCGACTTGGCGTTGTCTTCCATCAGCCGCGTCAGCAATTCCTGATCGAGCGAACCCCAGTTCGCGCCGATGCGGACGGCCTTGTTGTTCTTGATCGCGATCTCGACGATATCGGTGAACTGGCTGTCGCGCTTGTTCTTGAATCCGACATTGCCGGGATTGATGCGATATTTCGCGAGCGCTGCGGCGCAGGCTGGATGTTCGGCGAGCAGCTTGTGGCCGATGTAGTGGAAGTCGCCGATCAACGGCACGTCGACGCCCATCTTGTCGAGCTTCTCGCGGATGTGCGGCACCGCGGCCGCCGCCTCGTCGCGGTCCACCGTGATGCGCACCATCTCCGAGCCCGCGCGGGCAAGGGCCGCAACCTGCGTCACCGTGGATTCGACGTCGGCGGTGTCGGTGTTGGTCATCGACTGCACGACGATCGGCGCGCCGCCGCCAACTTTCACGTTACCGACCGTGACCTGAACGGTCTGGTGGCGACCTTTCGGGCCTGCCTGGATTTCATCGGGGCGGTCGATCAAAACGGTATCGGTCATGGCGTTGAAATATCAGCTTTGTGTGACGGCCGGCCATCCGCCGGGCAGGGAAACATCTACCAGAAGACTGCCTGCAAAAGCCAGCGAGGCCGGGTCGGAGGCTGGAGCCTTTTCTTCGGTGTCCGGCATAAATGGGCGACAAAAATGGCTTTGCAAAGGGCTTCTTTGCGGATTCGGAGCCGTTTTCAGGCCGCGCGCTGACAATGGCCACACAAGCCGGTGATCTCCACCACCGAGAGTTTTGGTGAAAATCCGGTTCCCTCGACCATCTCGGCGACGCTTTTAGCCAGCGGGGTGGCGGGAATTTCGCCGACCGAGCCGCAATGATCGCAAATCAGCAGCGCTACAACCGGCGTGGCGTCATGATTATGAACACAGGCAAGGAAGGCGTTGCGGCTCTCGATGCGGTGGACGAGGCCGTTTTCCATGAGGAACTCAAGCGCGCGATAGATCGTGATCGGCGCCGGGCGAGGCATCATCCGCGCCAGATCGTCAATGATTTCATAGGCTCCGAGCGGCTTATGGCTCGCCAGCAGCGCCTGCAGCACCTGGCGGCGGATCGGCGTGAATTTCTGCCCCCGTGCCGCGCATTGCCGTTCCGCATGGGACATCGCGTCGGCCGCGCAGCGTCCGTGGTCATGGTCCGGGGTCGGGAAAGCAGGCTTCAGGGGCACGGCTACCTTTTCCTTATTGCAGCTATGCTGCGCAACATATCATTTAATATCAATAGTTTAATCGACGCTCACCTTATTGAAAGGCGACGTTCACACTATTGCTATTGCATTGCAACATTACTGGCCTAGCTTTTGAGGATGGTCGCCACCGCGGCGACATTCAAACCATATAATAGGCGCTGGGGATCACAGAAAGCAGGCTCATGGCGGCAAACCTGAAATCCTATCTCGATAGCCTTGCCCCCTGGGCCATGGTCGGCAACCGGAAGGCGCAGCCCAGCGTCAAAAAGATCAATCTGGCCTTGCAGGGCGGTGGCGCGCATGGCGCCTTCACCTGGGGTGTGCTCGATCATCTTCTGTCCGACGGACGTCTGGAAATCACCGGCCTCTCCGGCGCCTCGGCCGGTGCGGTCAACGCGGTGATGGTCGCTGACGGTCTCGCGCGCGGCGGCCCGGAGGAAGCGCGCAAGCGCCTCGCCGAGTTCTGGCGCGCGGCCAGCGTCGGCGGCGATCTGCCGCCCGTGCAGCGCGCGATCGCCGACCGGCTGTTCTCGATTTTTCCGTTTGCGACCTCGCCAGTGCAGAACTGGTTCGAGACGATGTCGCATTATTTCTCGCCCTACGATTTCAATCCGCTCAATATCAACCCGCTGAGCGAACTGGTCGCTCGCTTCGTCGATTTCGACGCGATCCGCGCAAGCGACGTCGCGCTCTATATCTCCGCCACCAACGTCCATACCGGACGGCTCAAGGTGTTCTGCCGCAACTCCATCAACGCCGATGTGGTGATGGCCTCGGCGGCGTTGCCCTATTTGTTCCGCGCGGTGGAGATCGATGGCGTGCCCTATTGGGACGGCGGCTACATGGGCAATCCGGTGATCTTTCCGTTCCTGCAAGCCACCGACACCGAGGACGTGCTGGTGGTGCAGATCAACCCGGTGTCACAGGAAACCACGCCAAAAACCTCCGCCGAGATCGTCAAGCGTCTGAACGAGATCACCTTCAACTCCGCGCTGATTTCCGAACTGCGCACGATGGATTTCGTCAACCAATTGATCGACGACGGCCGCCTGCCGCGTGGCAAGGAGCACAATCAGTACCGACGACTGAACATTCACCGCATCGACCTCGGCGAATTCGCCTCGCATCTCGATGGCCTCAGCAAATTGAAAAACGACTACGATTTCTTCGAATCGCTGCACGATGAAGGCGTGCGCGCCGCCACGGCGTTTCTCGACAGCCATTTCGACGATGTCGGCGAGCGCGGCACGCTCGACCTCGCCGCCGAATCCGGCGTGGAGTGGGCGTAAAATCCCCGCGTAGAACGGGGAAAACCTCGATTTAGCAGCCGTTCCGGGTGTGAAGCCCACCCTCAATTTTGCTAGCGTGCGTCATCATGACGATGCACGCCCCATCTCCCGCACCGACTACGCCCGCCGAGCCGAAAGACGCGGCGGCACGCGTCACGCCAATGATGGAGCAGTACATCGAGATCAAGGCCGCCAATCCGGGCCTCTTGCTGTTCTACCGGATGGGCGACTTCTACGAATTGTTCTTCGAGGATGCGGAGATCGCCTCGCGCGCGCTCGGCATCATGCTCACCAAGCGCGGCAAGCATCAGGGCGAGGACATCCCGATGTGCGGCGTGCCGGTGGAGCGCTCCGACGACTATCTGCATCGCCTGATCGCGCTCGGACACCGCGTCGCCGTCTGCGAACAGATGGAAGATCCGGCCGAAGCGAAGAAACGCGGCTCCAAGAGCGTGGTCCGCCGCGACGTGGTGCGGCTCGTCACGCCTGGTACGCTGACCGAAGACAACCTGCTCGACGCCAAGGCCAACAACTATCTGATGGCGATTGCCCGCGTCCGCGCCTCCAGCGGCGATGATCGTCTCGGGCTTGCATGGATCGACATCTCGACCTCTGAATTCACCGTCACCGAATGCAGCGCGAACGAGCTCTCCACCACGCTCGCGCGCGTCAGCCCGAACGAGATCGCCGTCCCTGACGCGATCTTCAGCGACGAGACGCTCGGCCCTATTTTGCGCGAACATACGGCGGTAACGCCGCTGACCCGCGACGTGTTCGACAGCGCCAACGCAGAGCAGCGACTGTGCGCCTATTTCGCGGTCGCCACCATGGACGGGCTCGCGACGCTGTCGCGGCTGGAAGCGACAGCTGCCGCTGCCGCCGTCACCTATGTCGAGCGCACGCAGGTCGGCAAGCATCCGCCGCTGTCGCCGCCCGTGCGCGAACTTGCAGGTTCGACGCTCGCCATCGATCCAGCCACGCGCGCCAACCTCGAACTCACCCGCACGCTGGCGGGCGAACGGCGCGGCTCGCTGCTCGATGCCATCGACCTGACTGTCACGGCCGCAGGCTCGCGCCTGCTCGCACAACGTCTCGCGACGCCGCTGACCGACATCGCCGCCATTACACGACGCCATGATGCGGTCGGAGCTTTCGTGGCCGATCCAGCGGCGGCCGACGATCTGCGTACGATCCTGCGCGAGGCACCCGACATGTCGCGCGCGCTGGCCCGTCTTTCAGTTGGGCGCGGCGGACCACGTGACCTCGCAGGCCTGCGCGACGGCATCGTCGCGGCGGATGCCGCCATCACACGGCTTGAGCGCATGAACTCGCCGCCGCAAGAGATCACGTCCGCCATTGAGGCGCTGCGCAAACCTTCGCGCGGTCTCGCGCAGGAATTGGCCCGCGCGCTGGCCGAACAACTGCCGCTCTCGAAACGCGACGGCGGCTTCGTGCGCGAGCGTTACGACACAACGCTGGACGAGACCCGCTCGCTACGCGATGCCTCACGCCTCGTCGTTGCCTCGATGCAGGCGCGCTATGCCGAAGATGCCGGCGTCAAAAGCCTGAAAATCAAACACAACAATGTGCTCGGCTACTTCGTCGAGGTTACCGCGCAGCACGGCGACAAGCTGATGTCCGCGCCGTTGAACGCAACCTTCATCCACCGCCAGACACTGGCGGGACAGGTGCGCTTCACCACGTCCGAGCTTGGCGAGATCGAAGCCCGGATCGCCAATGCGGGCGAACGCGCACTGGGGCTCGAGCTTGAGATTTTCGAACGTCTGGTCGCACAGACAGTTTCCATCGGCGACGACCTGCGCGCGGCGGCTCATGCCTTCGCCACACTCGACGTCGCGACCTCGCTGGCTCGGCTGGCGATGGACGAAAGTTATGTCCGCCCCGAAGTCGACGGATCGCTCGCGTTCAACATCGAAGGCGGCCGCCATCCCGTGGTCGAGCGCGCGCTGAAGCGCAACGGCGAGCCCTTCATCGCCAATACCTGCGATCTGTCTCCCGCGCCGTCACAGGTCTCGGGGCAAATCTGGATTCTCACCGGCCCTAACATGGCCGGCAAATCCACCTTCCTGCGCCAGAACGCGCTGATCGCACTACTTGCACAGATCGGCAGTTTCGTTCCCGCCAAGCGCGCCAAGATCGGCGTCATCGACCGGTTGTTCTCGCGCGTCGGCGCCGCCGACGATCTCGCGCGCGGCCGCTCGACCTTCATGGTCGAAATGGTGGAAACGGCGGCGATCCTCAATCAGGCGGGCGAACGCACGCTGGTGATCCTCGACGAAATTGGACGCGGCACAGCGACCTTCGACGGCTTGTCGATCGCGTGGGCCTCGATCGAGCATCTGCACGACGTCAACAAATGCCGCGCGCTGTTCGCGACGCACTATCATGAGCTCACCGCACTCTCGGCGAAGCTGCCGCGCCTGTTCAATGCCACCGTGCGCGTGAAGGAATGGCACGGCGATGTCGTGTTCCTGCACGAAGTACTGCCGGGTGCCGCGGATCGTTCCTACGGCATTCAGGTTGCGAAACTCGCGGGGTTACCGCCTGCCGTGATCGCACGCGCCAAAACGGTGCTGGCAAAACTCGAAGCGCAGGATCGCGGCAACGGCGCGCAAGCGCTGATCGACGACCTGCCCCTGTTCGCCGTCACCGCGCGCGCGAGCGAAACCGAGCAGACGCCGCCATCGGAATCCGCCGCATTGATCGACGCGCTCAACGCCATCCAGCCAGATGAGTTGACCCCGCGCGAGGCATTGGATGCGCTCTACGCACTCAAAGCGACGTTGCCGAAGCAAAGCTAAAGCGGCACACCAGCGCGGCGGAGCAACAGCGTTGCCGTATTCCACGACATCGAAAACAGCAATGCGAAACACAATGCGAGCGGCGCACCGGCCGGGATCGCAGTCAGATATAGCACGGCCATGCACAGACCGAATCCGAGCAAACCGACGAGGCTGTGCGCCATCACCGCCGCCGTGGCCTTACCGCCAACGCGGCGATGCAGAATCAGCATGGTGGCCGTGAACGTCGCCGGAAACGAAGCGAGAAGTCCCGTTTTCTCAGGCCCGATGGTGAAGCTCAGCGTCACCACAGCCGCGATCAGCACGCTGACCAGAATCGCGCGCAGCAGAAGATCGGACCGCCGCATCGGCAGACGCGGCATCGGTGCCTCGCGAAACGAGCGCACGAGAAAGAAAAACACCGTGATCGCCGCGACATTCACTGCGATTGCCGGTGTCAGTGCCCATGTCAGCTGACTGAAAAGATAGGTCATCACAAACCAAACCAGCAGACCAACAGCGACGCTGAGCCATGGGCCACACCGCTGTGCCATGACGACGAAGGTCGCCGTGTAGAATGCGGTCGGGACGTTGTTGTAGACGCTCGTCAGCGCGGCGCGCGCCACGAAGTGCGCTTCGTGATCGAGGGCGATGAACACATAAGCCGGTCCGGTCGAGATCGGCAGCGTCACGATCAAAGAGCCGATAAAGGCGCCAGCGCGCTCGGCGATCACCGTTGCCGCGATAACAAACCCGGCGGCAACGGCCATTTTCAGAGCCAGCGTGAACAGAAAATACCCATCAGCGGGCATTGCAAAACGCCGTTACACCCGGTGCATCGAGGCGTTCACGACCTTCGGCCCGTTCTTGATGGTCTGGTAGACCACGCAATACCGCTCAGTCAGTTTCAAAAGTTGATCGAGCTTTTCCTGCGGCACATCTGTATCGACGTCGAAGCGCAGGCGAATTTCCGCGAAGCCCACCGGGGCTTCCTTGTCCACGCCGAGCGTACCACGAAAATCGAGATCGCCCTCGGCGCTCACGTTGCCGGACTTCAGAGGAATATCGATCGCGGTCGCGACCGATTTCAGCGTCACACCCGCGCAGGCGACCAGCGCTTCCAGCAGCATGTCACCCGAGCACAACTCCAGCCCCGAACCGCCGGTCGCCGGGTGCAGGCCGGCCACAGCAAGCGCGCGGCCGGTTTCGACCTTGCAGGCGATACCGTCATTGTCGATCGAGCCCTTGGCCTTCAGGGTAATCAAGGCCGTCTTGGGGTCTTCCTTGTAGCGATTCTTGATCGGCGCCTGCATGGCGCGCAGTTCGGTCGAATCCATCGCATCTCTCCTGGGCGTGGCCACGATGGCCATCCGATTTCCGTCTCTTCCTATAATGGCGCGGAGTATCCGTACAAGGCCGCGAGCGTGGATTCATAACCCCAATACGGGCAACTAAATTCCCTCACCCGCGGTGAGCAGATCCTCGACGGGACGGCGCTTCTCGCGATCCAGCGAGCGATCAAGCGCCTCCAGCACCTGAAGCTTGACCGCCTCGAACGCGGGCGCAGCGCGATCCCGCGGCCGCGCAAGATCGACGCGCACTTCTTCGAACAGGCGCCCGGGGCGCGGCTTCATCACCAGAATCCGGTCCGCCAGCACTACGGCTTCATCGACATCATGAGTGACGAGAACGAGCGTCGGCCGCGTGTCGGCCCACAGGTCGAGCAGATGGTCCTGCAGATCGGCGCGAGTGAACGCATCGAGCGCAGAGAACGGCTCATCAAGCAGCAGCACTTCGGGGCGCGGCACCAGCGCACGCGCGATCGCGACACGTTGCGCCTGTCCGCCGGACAATTCGCGCGGCCAGGCGCTCGCCTTGTCGAGCAGGCCGACCCGGGCCAGCGCCGCGGCCGCACCTTCGCGACGTTGAGCACGTGTCCCATCCGAAAGACCGAACGCGACATTGTCCGCGACCGACAGCCACGGCAGCAATCGTGGCTCCTGAAAGATGATGCCGATCTTTTCGTGCGGCGCCTTGATTGTTTCGCCATCGAGCGTGATCGCGCCCGAGGTCGCGGGATCGAGCCCCGCGATGGCGCGCAGCAGGGTCGACTTGCCGCAACCCGATCCGCCGATCACGGCAACGATCTCGCCGATCTTGATACGCGCGGAGAAACCCTGCAGTGCCTTGACGCCGTTCGGATAGGTTTTGCCGACATGATCGAGGACGAGCATGCTACGCCTTTCCGCCTTGCGAGGAGAAGGCATCCTGCCAGCGTAGCAATGGTGCGAAGGCAAGCTGGATCAACCAGTCGGTGGTTTTGCCGAGCAGCGCGAAGACGATGATCGCCGCCAGAATTTCGGCAGGCTTGCCGAGTTGCTGACCGTCGATCAAAAGATAGCCGAGCCCCTCGGACGCGCCCATCAATTCCGCCGCGACCACGAACATCCAGCCGAGCCCGAGTCCCGAGCGCAGCGAGACGACGTAGGACGGCAGCACGGCGGGCAACAAGATGCGCCGGATCATCGCCGGGCCGGAAAGGCGGAAGATGCGCCCGACCTCGACGATCTTGCGATCGACGCTCAGCACCGCGCCCATCACGCCGAGATAGATCGGGAAAAACACGCCGATCGCGATGAGCGCCACCTTCGACATCTCGAAAATGCCAAGCCACAGGATAAACAGCGGCACCCATGCGATCGAAGGGATCGCGCGTAGCGCCTGCAGCGTCGGATCAAACAGCCGCCGCGCCAGCACGGAATAGCCGCACAGCGCGCCGAGCAGCGTGCCCGACACCACGCCCAATCCGAAACCCGCCGCAACACGCCAGGTCGTGACAAAGACATGCCGGGTCAGTTCGCCGCTTTGCGCGAGCTGCGACAGCATCTCGTAAATTTTGCTTGGCGGCGGCACCAGACGGCCATTCGACCAGCCGCGCGCAACCGCGATTTCCCAGCCGATCCCGATCACGAGCGGCACGATCAGGCCGAGCGCGGGCTTGGCCCAGCGCGGCGCACGGCGGGACACCGGTGCAACGGTGTCAGCAGAGGGAGCGGTGGAGGTTTCGAGCGTCATGACCATAGCAAAAATCGCTTATCGGCTCGAAATGCAAGACGGTTGGGGAGGATAGGAGAAATTTCTCGCCGGGCACCCGCCCATCAGAC
>Ga0153956_1002934_pt1 | contig 11719 bp, 12 predicted proteins | sample TSFL040MetaG_FD_104704 | JGI IMG/M metagenome (GOLD analysis project Ga0153956, IMG submission 104704) | Attine ant fungus gardens microbial communities from Florida, USA - TSFL040 MetaG | ecosystem: Host-associated > Fungi > Mycelium > Unclassified | place: USA: Florida, Wekiwa Springs...
AAGACGTGGATGGCCGGGACACCCCCGGCCATGACGGATGGTTCTCCATCGAAACATAGCACACTCTACCGGCCAAAGTCCGGCCAACTCATCCCGCCGCGTGGCGCAGGATGCGACGGCGCCTGATGATGCTTTGAACGCGGAGAGCGTTTCGCGGGCTTCGCCGCAGCGGGCCGCTCCGCCTTGCCGCTCGTGACCTTACGCAAGGCCGCATCCGCCGCACGCTCGCCCGACACCCACGCGCCACCGACCGTGCCGCCAAGCTGCTCGTGCAGCGCCTCCCCCGCGAAGAACAGCGGGCCCAACGGTTCGGCGAGAATCTTTCGTGCCGGTTGACCGCCGATTGATGCCACCGACATCGCGCCCAGCACATAAGGCTCCGCGTTCCAGCGCGTCACGCTCGCGCGCGTGACCCCTTTTTGAATATCGCCGCCGAACAGATCGCGCAGCCAGCCTTGCGCGAAATCCACCATCGCCGCCTCGCCCTGCGCCGACAATTCACGGCCGAACGCACCGCCGACATCGACCTGGCACAGCGACGAGCCGTTGGTGTTGGCAAGCAGCAACCCGGTGCGCGGGCCGTTGCTCTGCTCGATGAAGACTTCATCGCGCCCAAGCCCGAGCGAATTGCCGGGCAGATCGAGCGCGATGCGATCGCAACTGCCGAGCGTGAGATGCGACAGCGCATCCGCCTGCCGCTTCGGCAGTTCCGGTGTGAATTTGATCGTGCCTGCGTTGAGTACACTCACCGAGGCGGTGACGATCACCGCACGGGCGCTCAAGGTGCCCGCACGAGTCTCCAACTCGGCATCCCGGCCGTTCCAGCGCACGCTGGTCACCGGCGTCCCAAGCGCCACCGGCAATTGCCCCGCGAGTTGCGTGATGAACGTGCCAAGGCCCTGACGGCAAGCCATAGCAGGATCGCGCGGCGCGAAGCTCATCAGATCCGCTGTGGAGATACGATCAAGCTCGCCGCCATTGCTCAGCGGACCGAACTGGTATTCCACCGTGCCGCGCCATTCGCGCAAATCCTGCGGCAAGGCCTGCGCCACCGAAAGATCGCCACGGCCGCGCACGGCTTCGCCCATCGCGCGGTTGACGCGCACCATCAACGCGAGAAAATCCTCGACCTCACCCGCGCGGGCATTGCGCCGCCCGATGCGAATGCGCTGGCCGGGCTGCGCTTGCGCAACATCCATCCGCTCCAAACGCGCGAGTCCGGAGAGCGGGTTTGAGTCGCTGCCGTAAAGCCACCGCGCGCCGCGATCGAACGGCACGCTGAAGGTCGTCGCATCCGTGACGCAGCGCCCGCCGAGCCGCGACGAGGCTTCCAGCATCAACACCGAGCGGCCCGCAGCCTCAACCTTGCGCGCCGCTGCAATGCCTGCGGCGCCCGCGCCGATGATGGCGACATCGACCTCGCGCGGCAGGCTGGCGGCGAAGGCGCGGCGCGGCGTCGTCACGGCCAGCACGGCCGCCGCGGCCATCAACTCGCGGCGCGTCAATTTCATTGTCATGGTTTCCGAAACTTCAATCGCGCGGGGAGGTCTGGAGCCAACTTGCCGCAATGACACGGCTTTCGCAACGGTCATGGTGAATTGTCCGTGAATCCCGCCGCACCACTTGTCAACCAAGTTGCAATCGCTTTCGGCAACACTTACGACCGGGACTGGCGTGAACTTCATGCCCGGGGATGACCAGAATGGGCTTCGTGCTCGATACCGTCGGCAAAGTGCTCGCGGGCTACCTGATGAAGGAAGCCGCGGACTACGAGCCGTTTGGGTCGAGCGATCCGGAGCGGCTGCGCAATCTCCTGCAGGAAGGCGATGTGTTGCTGATCGAGGGCAACAACCGTATCGCCGGCATCATCAAATACCTGACGCAATCGACATGGTCGCATTCGGCGCTGTATGTCGGACCGATCGAAGGCGCGACGGAGCCTGACGGCGAACCGCATGTTCTGATCGAGGCCTATGTCGGCGAAGGCGTCATCAGCGCGCCGTTGTCGAAATATTTCACCCATCACACCCGCATCTGCCGCCCGATCGGACTGTCCTTCGAGGACCGCACCACGGTGTGCCGCTATGCCATCAACCGCATCGGCTTCGGCTACGACACCAAGAACATCATCGACCTGCTGCGCTATCTGTTTCCTCTACCGGTGCCGCAGCGCTGGCGGCGGCGGATGCTGGCGCTCGGCTCGGGCGATCCGACCAAGATCATCTGTTCGGCGCTGATCGCGCAGGCGTTCGGCGCGGTGCGTTATCCGATCCTGCCGCGCATCACCCGCGCGGGCAGCCGTCAGGCGCGGCGCGAAATTCTCTACATCCGGGATTCCTCGCTCTACACGCCGCGCGACTTCGACATTTCGCCCTATTTCGAGATCGTCAAACCGACTATCGAATACGGATTCGACTACACCAAGCTGCACTGGGCGGACACGCCGAAACCGCCCCGGGAGGTGGCGGCCGAAGATGATCCCTTTCCAGAGGGAGTCTTCGAAGGCGCCGAAGGCGCGCCGGCCCTACGGCTTGCCGTAGATGGCCATCTCGCGACGCTGGTCCCGGCCAACGAAAACGAGACCGCACCGGTCTCTGAGGCTGCCGAATAGCGCCGCCCTCCCCTCAACGTCCACCATGCAAAATATCGCAGGCCCGCAAGGCTTGCTCTGGCGCGCGCGCATCGCCATCTTTCCCGGCGAGGAGAGGGAGACCCACGATGCTCGATGCCGCCGTCCGCGCGCTTGCGGAAATGTTCTCGAAACCGATGCGCGCGATCCTGTGGAAGTCCATCGGGCTGGCCCTGATCCTGATCGTGGCCGGCGCCGTCCTCCTGCAGCGCATGCTGAACTGGCTCGCCGGGACAGGCGCGGCGTGGGCCGAGCAAGCCTTGAACGGCGGCTACCACTCGCTGCTGGAAACGCTGTCGTGGATCGTCTCGATCGCCGCCGGGTTCGGCGTGGTGTTCGGCGCGGTTTTCCTGATGCCCGCGGTGACCTCACTGGTCGCCGGTGTGTTCGTCGATGATGTCGGCGAGCATGTCGAGCGCAAGGACTATCCGGCCGAGCGCGTCGGCACCGCGGTGCCGCTCATCCGCGCGCTGATCGAAAGCATCAAGATCGCGGCTTTGACGATCGTGGTTTATCTCGCGGTGCTGCCCTTCGTGTTCTTCGCCGGAATGGGCCTTATCGCGTTTTTCCTTGCCACCGCATGGCTGCTCGGACGTCAGTATTTCGAGTTCGCCGCGATGCGCTTCCGCAGCGTCGAAGATGCGAAAGCGATGCGGCAGCGGCATGCCATCACGATCTTCATCGCGGGCCTGTTCATCGCCGCGTTCGTCTCGATCCCGATCATCAATCTCGCGACGCCTGTGTTCGGCATGGCCTTCATGGTGCACATCCACAAACGGCTGTCCGGCCCAAGGCCGGAACTGCTGGAGCCGGAACGGCAGGCCCGCGTACCGACCGTATGAGATCGATCGTCATTGCGAGCGAAGCAAGGCAATCCAGAAGCAGCCTGAACAGACCGGATTGCTTCGTCGCAAACACTCCTCGCAATGACAAGAATAATCATCAGCCATCTGTGGGTCCCCGTCTGCGCGGGGACGACCCATCATAGACTTATGAAACCGTCTTTTCCGGCCAGCGGCACAGATCGTTGATGATGCAGACCTCGCAGCGCGGCTTGCGCGCGATGCAGGTGTAGCGGCCGTGCAGGATCAGCCAGTGATGGGCGTGGCGCATGAATTCGTCCGGCACCACGCGCAGCAATTCCAGCTCGACCTCGAGCGGAGTCTTGCCCGGCGCCAGATACGTGCGGTTGCCGACACGGAACAGATGCGTGTCCACCGCGATGGTTTTCTCGCCGAACGCCATGTTGAGCACGACATTGGCGGTCTTGCGGCCGACGCCGGGCAGCGCCTCAAGCTCCTCGCGCGTACGCGGCACCTCGCTATTGTGCTGCGCGATCAACTGTTCCGACAATGCGATGACGTTCTTCGCCTTGGCACGATACAGCCCGATGGTCTTGATGTATTCGCGCACTCCCGCTTCGCCGAGCGCCAGCATTTTCTCCGGCGTGTCGGCGATCGGAAACAGATTGCGTGTCGCCTTGTTGACACCGGCGTCGGTCGCCTGCGCCGAGAGCACCACCGCGACCAGCAGCGTGAAATGATTGAGATGCTCCAACTCGCCCTTGGGTTCGGGATTGGCGGCGCGAAAACGTGAGAACGCGGTGTGAACCTCCGCCTCGCTCCAGCGTTTCAGCTTTGCGGCGGATTTTTTCGCAACTCCGGTCTTCTTTGCGGCGGGCTTCGCCCTGGTTTTTGATCCGGTCTTCAATCCGGCTTTGGCCGGAGCCCTTGCCTTTGTGCCGGGTTTACGAAGCTGTGAGGCGCGCGCCGCTGTTTTTGCCATGAAGATGGATATACTGAACCACGATGAGCAACAGCAACGATTTTCAGGACCTGTTCGATCAGCCGATCTTCACGGCCGAGCTGACGCCGCATCGCTCGCTCGGCCGCACCGGCTTTGTCGTGCTGATGGTGTTTCTCAGCATCGTGAGCTTCGCCGCGGGCATCGTGTTCCTGCGGATGGGCGCATGGCCGGTATTCGGCTTCTTCGGACTCGACGTGCTGCTGATCTACTGGGCGTTCCGCGTGAACTATGCGCGCGCCCGCGCCTCCGAGCATCTGGTGCTGACACCGCACGAATTGCGGCTGCGCCGCATCAGCCATCGCGGCCATGTCATGGAGTGGACTTTCAATCCGCACTGGGTGCGGCTCGATCAGGAGGAACACGAGGAATTCGGCATCGAGCGGCTGTACCTCACCTCCCACGGCCGCAGCGTGGCCGTCGGCCGCTTCCTCGGCCCTGACGAAAAAGCGAGTTTTGCCAAAGCGTTGCGTCTTGCGCTCCAGGACGCCCGACGCGGCCCGACCTACAATCCCCTCACCTGAGGATTGTCAGGAATCGGGTGGATGGGACGCGATGGCGCGCCTAGCTTTTCGCGATGATGATACAAAACCCCATGACCGTTTTTGACTCGGCCTCCGCCACCTCGCTGCGCGCGCAGATCGCGCAGACGCCTGCCGCAAGCGACGCGCTGCGCGATTACGAGACCGTGCATCGCGCCATCGCGTTCATCTCCGAACATTGGCGCGGCCAGCCGACCATCGAGGAGATGGCGGAAGCGGTCAGCGTCACGCCGGATGAGCTGCATCATCTGTTTCGCCGCTGGGCGGGGCTGACGCCGAAAGGCTTCATGCAGGCGGTGACGCTCGACAACGCCAAGCGGCTGCTGCGCGACTCCGGCAACATTCTCGACGTCGCCTATGATTCCGGACTGTCAGGCCCCGGCCGTCTCCACGATCTCTTTGTGACGCATGAGGCCATGTCGCCGGGCGAATGGAAGAAGGGTGCAGCAGGCCTGACGCTGCGTTACGGTTTTCATCCCTCCCCTTTCGGCACCGCCGTCATCATCGCAACCGAGCGCGGACTGGCGGGACTCGCCTTCGCCGATCCCGGTCAGGAGATCGCCGCGCTTCAGGACATGCAGCAGCGCTGGAAGCTCGCAACCTATATCGAGGATCACGCAGGCACCGCCGCGCTGGCAAAACGCATTTTCGAATCGTCGGAGTGGAATGCGGGGCAACCGCTGCGCGTGGTGCTGATCGGAACGGACTTCGAGATTCGCGTCTGGGAAACGCTGCTGCGCATCCCGATGGGCAAGGCCACGACCTATTCGGATGTCGCCCGCACCATCAATGCGCCGAAGGCCTCGCGCGCGGTCGGCGCGGCGGTCGGCAAGAACCCGATCTCGTTCGTGGTGCCGTGCCATCGCGTGCTCGGCAAAAGCGGCGCCATCACCGGCTATCACTGGGGGCTGACGCGCAAGCGCGCGATGCTCGGGTGGGAAACGGCGCGGACGAGTGAGGTGGAATAGAACTCACCGATTCCGCTCAACTCTCCATGCGTCATGCGCGGACTTGATCCGCGCATCCATCTTTTTAGAAGATGGATTGCCGGGTCAAGCCCGGCAATGACAGTCTTATCTCTCTCGCAATGACGCGTTACGCCAGATCGGCCTTCGATTCCACCGTCGCATCGGCCTTGAGGCGATAGACGATCGGCGCACCGGTTGCGAGTTCGCGCTTCAGGATTGCCTCGGGCGACAGCCTCTCCAGCACCATGATCAGCGCGCGCAACGAATTGCCGTGCGCCGCGACCAGCGTGCGCTCGCCGCGCAGCACGCCCGGCAGAATCTCCTGCACGTAATAAGGCAGCGTTCGCGCCAGCGTATCCTTCAGGCTTTCGCCGCCGGGCGGTGCGATGTCGTAGGAGCGGCGCCAGATGTGCACCTGCTCCTCGCCCCATTTCTTGCGCGCGTCGTCCTTGTTGAGGCCGGAGAGATCGCCATAGTCGCGCTCGTTCAGCGCAAGATTTTTCGTCACCGGAAGCTGCGTCTGCCCGAGCTGCTCCAGCATCAACGCCAGCGTGCGCTGGGCGCGCGTCAGTTCCGAAGTGAAGGCCACATCGAAGGTGAAGCCCTTCTCCTTCAAAAGCTGTCCGGCGCGCTTCGCCTCCTCAACGCCCTGCGCGGTGATGTCAGGATCTTTCCAGCCGGTGAAAAGATTCTTCAGATTCCATTCGCTCTGGCCGTGGCGCACGAGCACGAGAAGACGATCACTCATTTTTTGAATTTCAACCTCGTTGATCTTCGATAGCGGTCCGCTTGTCTCTCTCGTCATGCCCGGGCTTGACCCGGGCATCCATCCTTCTGAAAAGATGGATCGCCGGATCAGGTCCAGCGATGACATCCTGTTATCCGGCAGCCTTCAGCCACCGATGCCGAGCACGTCGGCCATCGAATAATGACCCGGCCTGCGACCGCGCGCCCAGCACGCGGCCTTGATCGCGCCGCGCGCGAAGATCATGCGGTCCTCGGCGCGGTGAGTCAGTTCGATGCGCTCATAGGGTCCGGAGAAAATCACGCTGTGCTCACCGGTGACGGTACCGCCGCGCAGCGTCGCGAAACCGATATCGCCACGGCCGCGTGCGCCGGTATAGCCGTCGCGCGAACGCACCGACTTGTCGTCGAGCGAGACACCGCGCCCGTCCGCCGCCGCCTGACCGAGCAGATAGGCGGTGCCCGACGGCGCGTCGATCTTAGCGCGATGATGCATCTCCAGAATCTCGATGTCGAAATCGTCGTCGAGCGATTTCGCGACCTGCTTCACCAATGCCGCGAGCAGATTGACGCCGAGGCTCATATTGCCGGACTGCACCACGATGGCGCGCGAGGTGACGCTCTTGATCACCGCGTTATCGGAGGCCGAGAGGCCCGTGGTGCCGATGACGTGGACGATGCCACGCTCGGCCGCGATCGCGACATTGGCGATGGTCGCCGCGGGCACGGTGAAGTCGAGAATGCCGTCGGCATCCTTCGACAGGCTCCACAGATCGGCCGACAGCGGGATGCCGTTCGGCGCAAGCCCGGCCAGCACGCCAGAATCTTCGCCAAGCAGGGCCGAATCCGGCGCCTCCAGCGCGCCGGCAAGCGTCGCGCCCTCGGTTTCGTGCAACGCGCGAATGAGCGTCCGGCCCATCCGGCCGCCCGCACCCGCAACGATCAAACGCATATCCGACATATCCCGGCCTCACATTTCTTTCGGGTATAGCGGGGGCGGATTGCCGCGGCAATCCGCTATCCGGTACAGCTATTTCAGGACAACAGTTTCAGGACGCAGCGGCGATTTCCGCGACGATGGCCTGCGCCGCCGCCTTCGGGTCAGCCGCCGCGACGACCGGGCGGCCGACCACGAGGTAATCGGACCCGGCGGCGATGGCGCGAGCGGGTGTCATCACCCGCTTCTGGTCGCCGACCGCGCTGCCCGCAGGGCGGATGCCGGGCGTTACCAGCGCGATATCGCGGCCCAGAATGGCGCGAAGGTTTTCCGACTCTTCCGCCGAGCAGACGATGCCGTCGACACCGATGGCCTGCGCCTGCCGCGCGCGCTGCGCCACCATCTCGGCGACGCCCAATGTGTAACCCGCGTCCTTGAGGTCGTTCTCGTTGTACGAGGTCAGCACGGTGACCGCGAGAATCTGCAAGCCCGAGCCGCGGCTCGCCTCGACCGCCGCCTTCATGGTCTGCGGATAAGCGTGCACGGTGAGAAACGTCGCGCCGAGTTTGGCGATACCCGCAACGCCGTTCGCCACCGTGTTGCCGATGTCGTGCAGCTTGAGATCGATAAACACCTTCTTGCCCGCGCGTACCAGATCCTGCGCCATCGGCAACCCGCCCGCATAGGCGAGCTGATAGCCGATCTTGTAGAACGTCGCGCTGTCACCCAACGCCGTGACGAGCTTTTCGGCCTCCGCCACGCTCGGCACATCGAGGGCCACGATCATCCGGTCGCGCGGATCGGTCGGTGTCTGCGTCACATCATCTCCTCATATCATGCGTTGCGCGGCGTCGATCGACGCCCGCACCAAAGCCTGCATCGCGGCAAACTCGTTATCGTCCTGCAGGCGATCCATCCGGTCGAAGGCATCGTTACCACGCGCCACGATCAATTGCGGCGCGATCACCTCCGCGCCAAAACCCGCCGTCAGCATCTGGCGCAGCGTCAGCGCGGCATAGATGCCGTCCGCGCGCTCGGATATGGACGCGATGGCGAACGGCTTGCCGCGAAACGCCTGCAATGGCGGCTCGCTGCGCTCGCGCACCGAGGCGAGCCAATCAAGCGCGTTGAGCAGAAGCGGCGGCGGCAGCGCATGCCGCTCCGGCGTCACCAGCATCACCGCGTGATGCGCGCCGATCAGGCGCTTGAGATCGAGCGCTACAGACGGCGTTTCGCTTCTGGACTCGTCGCAAAGCGGCATCGCGAAATCGGCGAGCGATATCCGTGTCGCCTCGTGATCGCTGACGGCGATCTCCTTGACGATGGCGGCGGCGAGCCGCACGTCGGCCGCGCTTTCGCGCACCGAACCCGGAATGACGAGGATCTTGACTGCTGCCATGCGCGCAGTCCTAGAACGTTTTGACGGGGAAAGAAAACCGGACCGGACGCGACCGCAGCGTCATGCCTTGCGATAGACCCAGACGCGGGCTGGCGGCACGTTCATCCAGATCCGCTCGGACGCCTGGGTCAGAATGCCCGGCAGCGATTTCGGAATCGGCGGCGCGACGGAATAGGTGAACTGCACGAACGGCGCACCGGGGATCAGCTTCATGAAGGCTTCGCGCATCAGCCGCAGCCGCGTCAGCATCGGCTTGGTGACGAGCGGCAGGCCCGACACCACCGCAGCCGCGGGCTGCACGATCGCGGCGAGCGTCTTGTCGAGATGATAGGCATCGCCCTGCACCACCGTCGCCTCCGGATAGCGCTCGCGCAGCAGCGCGCAAAAACCGCGATTGAATTCGACGAGGACAAGACGCTTCTGCGCCACGCCATGCGCGACCAGCGCATCGGTGATCGCGCCGGTGCCCGGACCCAGTTCGATCACGGGCGCTTCCGAATGCGTGTCGACATAGCTCGCCATCGTGCGCGCGAGCATCTTGCCCGACGGCATCACCGCACCCATGTGCAGCGGCTTTTCGATCCAGGAGCGGAGGAACCGGACCTCGTCGTCGAGGCGGAGAGGTTTTTTGAGGACGCGCGCGGACTCTGCAGCCATGGCGGGGGTACCAGCGGGAGCCCGACGAACACGGGCTTTCAAATTTTCTTCACAAACAGGTACAGAGGCAAACCGAAACGGTCAAGTTCCGGCTCAGGCCGTTCCCGCCCGGTTACCGAAGAAGTCCTTGACCATCTTGAAGAAACCCGCCGCCTCGGGCTGGGTTTCGCCGGACGAGAGTTTTTCGAACTCCGCCAGCAATTCCTTCTGCTTTTTGGTCAGGTTCTGTGGCGTTTCGACCACAACCTGGACGTACATATCGCCCGCCTGGCGCGAGCGCAGCACCGGCATGCCCTTGCCCGCGATGCGGAACCGGCGGCCAGACTGGGTCCCGCCCGGCACCTTGACCCGCGCCTTGGCGCCGTCGATCGCGGGAACCTCGAACTCGCCGCCGATCGCGGCCGTCACCATGGAGATCGGCACGCGGCAATGCAGGTCGGCGCCGTCGCGCTGAAACAATTGATGCGAGGCGACAGAGAGGAAGATGTAGAGATCGCCCGAGGGGCCGCCCTGCACGCCCGCCTCGCCCTCGCCGGAGAGGCGAATGCGGGTGCCATCCTCGACACCGGCGGGAATGTTCACCGACAGCGAGCGCTCCTTGGTGACGCGGCCCTGTCCCGAACAGGCCGGGCACGGCGTATCGATGCTCTGGCCACGGCCATGACAGCCCGGGCAGGTCCGCTCCAGCGTGAAGAAGCCCTGCGCCTGCCGCACGCGACCGGCACCACCGCAGGTCGGGCAGGCCTTCGGCTTGGTGCCCGCCTTGGCGCCGGAACCGGAGCACTCCTCGCAGGCGACCGCGACCGGAATGTTGATCTGCGCGGTCTTGCCCGCGAAGGCTTCCTCGAGCGTGATGTCCATGTTGTAGCGCAGGTCGGCGCCACGCTCGCGGCCGCCGCGGCCGCCGCGCTGTCCGGCCATGCCGAACAGATCCTCGAAAATATCGGAGAAGGAGGATGCGAAACCCGCGCCGAAACCGTGGCCGCCGCCACCTCCGCCCTGCTCGAACGCGGCATGGCCGTAGCGGTCGTAGGCGGCGCGCTTGTTGCCGTCCTTCAGGACCTCATAGGCCTCGGAAATTTCCTTGAACTTGTGCTCGCATGACGGATCGCCCGGATTCTTATCCGGATGCCATTTCATCGCGAGCTTGCGGAATGCGGTCTTGAGACCGGCTTCGTCGATCGAACGCTCGACTTCCAGGGTCTCGTAATAGCAAGTCTTAGTCATGAGCGATCAGGTGCATGGGTATCTGAGCCTGAGAAACCTGAAAACAGGAACTCTCCCTGCAAAAACCTCCCCTTCGCAGGGGAGGTTTTCAGTGAAGCGCTTACGCTGACTTCTTGTTGGTCTTGTCGTCGTCGACTTCGGTGAACTCCGCATCGACAACGTCATCATGCGCGGCATCCTTCGCCGCGTCGCGGGCCGCATCGCTTTCGGCCTGCTGCTGATACATCGCCTCGCCGAGTTTCATCGACGCCTGCGCCAGCGTGTTGGACTTCGCCTTGATGGCTTCCGAGTCGTCGCCCTTCAGGGCTTCCTTCAGATCGGCCAGGCCGTCCTCGATCGCCTTGCGGTCGGCTTCGGTGACCTTGTCGCCATGCTCGGAGAGCGCCTTCTCGGTGGAGTGCACCAACGCGTCGGCATGGTTCTTGGCGTCGACCGCCTCACGGCGCTTCTTGTCGTCGGCGGCGTTCGCCTCGGCGTCCTTGACCATCTTCTCGATCTCGGATTCCGACAGACCACCAGAGGCCTGAATGCGAATCTGCTGCTCCTTGCCGGTCGCCTTGTCCTTCGCCGAGACGTTGACGATGCCGTTGGCGTCGATGTCGAACGTCACTTCGATCTGCGGCATGCCGCGCGGCGCAGGCGGAATGCCCATCAGGTCGAACTGGCCGAGCGCCTTGTTGTCGGCCGCCATTTCGCGCTCGCCCTGGAAGACGCGGATCGTCACCGCGTTCTGGTTGTCTTCCGCGGTCGAGAACACCTGGCTCTTCTTGGTCGGGATCGTGGTGTTGCGCTCGATGATGCGCGTGAACACGC
>Ga0153956_1002935_pt1 | contig 11715 bp, 13 predicted proteins | sample TSFL040MetaG_FD_104704 | JGI IMG/M metagenome (GOLD analysis project Ga0153956, IMG submission 104704) | Attine ant fungus gardens microbial communities from Florida, USA - TSFL040 MetaG | ecosystem: Host-associated > Fungi > Mycelium > Unclassified | place: USA: Florida, Wekiwa Springs...
GGCCAGGAAAGGCCGCAGCGGGTCCAGCGCCTCCGGAATATCGTTGTGGAAACTGTCCACGGGAAAATGCTGCATGCCGTGCACTTCGCTGACGATCAGGCCGCTGTAGAGATCGCCGAACTCCAGGGCCAGCACGCGATGCCGCTTGCGGCCGCCGGCCAGCGCGCCGCCGAAAAACAGTTCGAGATCGAGCAGCGGCAGCAGGCGGCCACGCACATTGGCGACGCCGCGCACCCAGGGTTTCACGCCCGGCAGGCGCGTGGCGTTCGGCACGGACAGGATTTCGGCGACCTCCGCCATCGGCGCCACCATGCGCTGGCCGGCCAGGGTGAATCCGACGCCGCTCCAATGCGGTTTGATATCGATCTGGGCGGGAAGTCCGTGAGCGTTCTGAACACTGCTTTGCGCCAGTTCGATCAGGGCTGCGAAGGGTTCGAGAGGCTCTGTCATGGACATTTAGCGGTCACCGCGGCGCTGGCGTTGCGAGCGCTGTCAATTTCTAAGGACGTTTTCTATGGTCTGCACGAGCAACTTGCCATCCACCGGCTTGGTGAGATAACCCTTCGCGCCCTGGCGCTCGCCCCACACGCGATCCGTTTCCTGATCCTTGGTGGTGACGATGATGACGGGGATATGGCGGGTGGCGGTGTCGCGGCTCAATTGACGCGTGGCCTGGAAACCGTTGAGGCCGGGCATCACGATATCCATCAGCACCAGATCCGGCAACTGTTGTTTTGCCACGGACAGGCCGTCTTCGCCATTGCCCGCGGTCAACACCTCGTAGCCGTGTTTACTCAGGATGCTGCTTATCTTGTAGGTCTCGGTTGGCGAGTCGTCGACAATCAGTATTCGAGCCATGCTGTCCTCCGCTGCGCACCCGCGCTCCAACGCGACCGGATCATTTTTATGTGTTTTCAGTGCGCTTGTCCCACATGAGCTTCGATGGCGCCCAACAATTCATTCTTGCTGAACGGCTTGGTCAAATACTGATCCGAGCCGACGATGCGGCCTTTCGCTTTGTCGAACAGGCCATCCTTGCTGGACAGCATGATAACCGGAGTCGATTTGAATTCGCTGTTGTTCTTGATGAGGGCGCAAGTCTGATAACCGTCGAGCCGCGGCATCATGATGTCGACGAAAATGATATCGGGGCGGGTATCGGCGATCTTCGCCAGCGCATCGAAGCCGTCGGTTGCCGTGATGACGTCGCAGCCGACTTTTTTCAGCAGGGTTTCCGCGGTGCGGCGGATGGTCTTGCTGTCGTCGATCACCATGACTTTCAGGTCTTGGAAGTTCGGTTCCATGTTCAGTTCAATCTCAGTGCGGGGCCTGGCACCGAATGCGCCGGGACTGACGCCCCTGTTTTTGATACAGTGCCTCCACCGCAGCAACGCACGACTACGGGCCGCACGGTTACAGCGCCATGACAATCCGGGGCGTCATCGACTGGTGCGGCGGGGGAGTGCAACAGTTAAATAGTATAGAAACCGTTTTTACGAAAGCGCGTTTATTTATATTTCTGACACAGGTACCAAAAATGACCATTCGTCTCGGCGTCGTCATGGACCCCATCGCAGCCATCAACTACAAGAAAGACACGTCGCTCGCCATGTTGTGGGCGGCGCAGGCGCGGGGCTGGCAGTTGTATTACATGGAGCAGGGCAATCTGTTCCTGGACAGTGGCGAGCCAAAGGCCGAAGTGCGCGGCCTGCGCGTCGCGCACGATGCCCAGCACTGGTATGAGCTCGACGCGCCGGTCACCATGAAGCTGGCCGACCTCGACGTCATCCTGATGCGCAAGGACCCGCCCTTCGATAACGAATACATCTACAGCACCTATATATTGGAAGCGGCGGAAAACCTCGGTGTCCTGGTCGTCAACAAACCGCAGAGCCTGCGCGACTGCAACGAAAAGATGTTCGCCACGCAGTTTCCCCAATGCTGCCCGCCACTGCTGGTCAGCCGCGACGCGGCGCAGCTCAAGGCGTTTCATCGCGAACATGAAGACGTGGTGTTCAAGCCGCTCGACGGCATGGGCGGCAGCTCGATCTTCCGCGTGCGCCTGGACGATCCCAACGTGAACGTGATCATCGAAACGCTGACCCAGCACGGTCGCCACACGATCATGGCGCAGCGTTATCTGCCCGAGATCAAGGACGGCGACAAACGCATCCTGCTGGTCGACGGCGAACCCGTTCCGTATTGCCTGGCGCGCGTGCCGATGGCCGGCGAGAGCCGCGGCAATCTCGCCGCCGGCGGCACCGGCCGGCCGCAACCCCTGAGCGACCGCGACCGCTGGATCGCCGAACAGGTCGGCCCCGCGGTGAAAGCGCGCGGCCTGCTGTTCGTCGGCCTCGACGTCATCGGCGATTACCTCACCGAAATCAACGTGACCAGCCCCACCTGCGTGCGCGAAATCGACGCCGCCTACAACACCGATATCGGCGGCCGTCTGATGGATTGCATCGACGCGAAGCTGCGCGCCCGCACCCGGACCTGAGCGCGATGATCAGCCCGGCCGGCGCCCAACCCGAACGCAACGACCTGCTGGGTTTTGCGTTCCTGCTGGCGCTGGCGCTGCACGCGGCGGTGATTCTCGGCATCAGCTTCACCCGTGAGAATCACAGCCGCGCCGCTTCGAAGCTCGAAATCACCCTCGCCCAATACAACAGCAAAACCGTGCCCCAGCGCGCGGATTTTCTCGCCCAGCACAACCAGGAAGGCAGCGGCACCCTCGACGAAAAAGCGCTGCTGACCACCCGCAAGACGGCGGACTTCCAGGACAACGTCATCCGCGATATCAGCCCGGTACAACAAGCGGCGGCCCTGGAAAAAACCGCTCGCCAGAGTGCCATGATCGCGACCCGCGCCCACGCACCGCAGAAAACCGCCGCGCGCAACGACCAGGAAACGCCCAGGCAACAGGCCGAAAACGACACCACCATCCTGCAACGCAGCCTGGAGATCGCCAGCCTGGAAGCCAAGCTGGACGCCCAGCGCCAGGCTTACGCCGCGCGCCCGCGCATCCGCCGCCTGACCTCGGTCGCCGCGCGCGCCTCGGAAGACGCGTTATACCTGAACAACTGGCGCGAACGCATCGAAGAGGTCGGCAATCGCAACTACCCGGAAAAAGCCCGCGCCCGGCAGATTTTCGGCGAACTGCGCCTGATGGTGGCGCTGCTGCCCAACGGGCAGGTCGACGAAGTGAAAGTGCTGAAATCCTCGGGCCACAAATTGCTGGACGAGGCCGCGATGCGCATCGTGCATCTCGCCGCCCCGTATGACCCTTTTCCTCCGGAGATGAGTCGCCAGGTGGATAAACTGGAAATCATCCGCACCTGGCGTTTCCACAAGGATCGGCTCAGTTCCAGTAATTAACCCTTCAGGGCCAGGTGTTATAGAGTCAACGCCCTTGTGCTGCGCGCACCCCCAATTCGATAATGCCGCTATGAGACACTCACTGCCTAATTTGAAAGGTCATTTTCTGATCGCCATGCCCACCCTGGCCGAGGGCTTTTTCGCGCACAGCCTGACCTACCTGTGCGATCACTCGGAAAACGGCGCGATGGGCCTGGTCATCAACCGGCCGATGGAGCTGAGCCTCGGCGAGGTTCTCGAACATCTCAAATTCCAGGGCGACGGCGGCGAGCACCAGGACGATCCGGTGATGGCCGGCGGCCCGGTGCATACCGACCGCGGCTTTGTGCTGCACCGTCCCGCCGGGCGCGAATGGGAATCCACCCTGCAACTGAGCGACGATATCGCGCTCACCACGTCCCGCGACATTCTCTCGGCGATAGCCTGCAACGAAGGGCCCGGCGACATGCTGGTGGCGCTGGGTTACGCCGGCTGGGGCGCCGGCCAGCTCGAAGAAGAACTGGCCGCCAACACCTGGCTGACCGTGCCCGCCCAGGCCGACATCATTTTCAACACCCCCCACGACAAACGCCTCGCCGCCGCCGCGGCCACGCTCGGCATCGATCTGGCGCTGCTGGCGCCCGGCGCGGGACACGCCTGACCCGATGAGCGCCGAATGTGTATTGGCCTTCGATTACGGTACCAGCCGGATCGGCGTGGCCGTGGGCCAGAGCATCACCGGCACCGCGACGCCGTTGCATGCCCTGCCGGCGCGGGACGGCGTGCCCAACTGGGATCAGATCAAGCGTTTGCTCGATGAATGGCGCCCGCAGCGGCTGCTGGTTGGATTGCCGCTGAACATGGATGGCAGCCCTTCGGACATGTCGGCGCGCGCGCAGAAATTCGCACGCCGCCTGGAGGGGCGTTTCAGCGTGCCCACTGAAACCTGGGATGAGCGCCTGAGCAGTTTCGAGGCGCGCGGCATGATCCTCGACAACGAGCAGCTGGGCGCCGGCCGCCGCGATTTCAAGAAGCACGGCGTCGACAGCCTGAGCGCCTGCCTGATCCTGGAAACCTGGTTCGCCCGCTAGCCCGCCTCAGCGGCGATGCATCATCTGTCCGCGATCGTTCTCTTTGTCGTCTTCGAGTTTCAGGCTGTCGAGGCCCTTGATCAGCGCCTCGGGATCGGCGTCCGCCCCAAGTTTGATCATGAGGCGCAGGTCGTTGGCCGAATCGGCGTGGGCGATCGCGTCCTCGTAGGTGATCTGGCCCGCCGCGTACATCTCGTACAGGTGCTGGTCGAAGGTCTGCATGCCGTGTTCGTTGGAATTGGCCATCAGCTCCTTCAGCAGATGCACCTCGCCCTTGCGGATCAGGTCGGCCGCCAGCGGCGTATTGATCAGCACCTCGACGCAGGCGCGGCGGCCTTTGCCGTCGGGCGTCGGAATCAATTGCTGGGCCACCATCGCCTTCAGGTTCAATGACAGATCCATCCACAGCTGCGTGTGCCGCTCGGGCGGGAAGAAGTGCATGATGCGATCCAGCGCCTGGTTGGCGTTGTTCGCGTGCAACGTGCACAGGCACAGGTGGCCGGTTTCCGCGAAGGTGATCGCATGCTCCATGGTCTGGCGGGTGCGCACCTCGCCGATCATGATCACGTCGGGCGCCTGCCGCAGCATGTTCTTCAGCGCCACCTCGAAGGATTCGGTGTCGATGCCGACTTCGCGCTGGGTGATGATGCAGCCTTCGTGCTGGTGGATGTATTCGATCGGATCCTCGACCGAAATGATGTGGCCCTTGGAGTTGCGGTTGCGATGGCCGATCATCGACGCCAGCGCGGTCGACTTGCCCGCGCCGGTGGCACCGACGAAGATCACCAGCCCGCGCTTGGTCATCGACAGCTCTTTGATGATGTCCGGCAGGCCGAGGTCTTCGATCTGGGGAATGCGCATTTCGATGCGGCGCAGCACCATGCCGGCCAGATTGCGCTGGTAGAACGCGCTGACCCGGAAGCGGCCGATGCCGCGCACGCTGATGGCGAAGTTCAGCTCCTTGGTCTGCAGGAATTCGCGGCGCTGGTTTTCGTTCATGATGCCCAGCACCGCCTCGCGCGCTTTTTCCGGGCTGAGCGGCGTGGTGGTCACCGCCATGACGCGGCCGTTGATTTTTACCGAAGGCGGCACGCCCGCCGTGATGAACAGGTCGGAGGCGCCTTTCTCCACCATCAGGTTCAGCAGCTTTTCAATGTCCAAGGCCAGTCCCCCCGCCGTTCGCTCATTCAGAATTTTTCCGGGAAGCGCGCTTTGGTGCGCGCCTGATCACGGGTAACCAGCCGTTTCTGCACCAGGTCGGCCAGGCACTGATCCATCGTCTGCATGCCGAGGGCGCCGCCGGTCTGGATCGATGAATACATCTGCGCCACCTTGTCCTCGCGGATCAGGTTACGGATGGCCGATGTGCCGATCATGATTTCGTGCGCCGCGATGCGGCCGCCGCCGACCTTTTTCAGCAGCGTCTGCGAAATGACCGCCTGCAGCGACTCGGACAGCATCGAGCGCACCATGTCCTTTTCCGCGGCCGGGAATACGTCGATGATCCGGTCCATCGTTTTGGCCGCCGAGGTGGTGTGCAGCGTGCCGAACACCAGGTGGCCGGTTTCCGCCGCGGTGAGCGCCAGCCGTATCGTCTCCAGGTCACGCATCTCGCCGACCAGGATGATGTCCGGGTCTTCCCGCAGCGCCGAACGCAGCGCTTCGTTGAAACCGTGGGTATCGCGGTGCACTTCGCGCTGGTTGATCAGGCAGCGCTTCGATTCGTGCACGAACTCGATCGGGTCTTCGATGGTGAGAATGTGCTCGTAGCGGGTGTCGTTCACATAGTCCATCATCGCCGCCAGCGTGGTGGACTTGCCCGAGCCGGTCGGCCCCGTCACCAGCACCAGGCCGCGCGGGTTGTGGCAGATATCGCGGAACACCTGCCCCATGCCCAGCTCCTCCATGGTCAGCACCTTGGAAGGAATGGTCCGGAACACGGCGCCGGCGCCCCGATTCTGGTTGAAGGCGTTGACCCGGAAGCGCGCCACGCCGGGCACCTCGAAGGAGAAGTCGGTCTCCAGAAACTCCTCGTAATCCTTGCGCTGCTTGTCGTTCATGATCTCGTAGATCAGCGCGTGCACCTGTTTGTGGTCCATCGGCGGCAGATTGATCCGGCGCACATCGCCGTCGACCCGGATCATCGGCGGCAGGCCGGCGGACAGGTGCAGGTCGGAAGCGCCCTGTTTGGCGCTGAAGGCGAGGAGTTCAGTAATATCCATGTAACATCCTTTGGCGTTTTGGCAGCGCTTATCCGCGCCCATCGGAACCGGGCGCCGGCAACGGGGAGAGTCTGGCTTGGCGCACCCGACCGCAAACGGCGGGCATCGTTATAATAGCCGTCCCGCTGTAACGAAGAGTTCGGGGGGAGCGGTTATGCGAGCGCCGTCACAGCGAGCGCCGTCACAGGCAGCCGGAATTATCGGCCTTAATCAATGACGTACGATGGCAAACATGCCGGTTGAGATAGCAGAGAATATAGCAAAGGTCCGCCAGCGTATCCGCGCGGCCTGCGCGGCCTGTGGCCGCGAGGAGGCGTCGGTGACGCTGCTGGGGGTGAGCAAGACGCGCCCGGCGCAGGATATCCGCGCCGCGGTGAGCGCCGGGCTGCCCGACATCGGCGAGAACTACCTGCAGGAGGCGCTGGCGAAAATGCCGGCCCTGGCCGATCTGCCGGTCATCTGGCATTTCATCGGTCCGATCCAGAGCAACAAGACCCGGGCCATCGCCGAATCCTTTGCCTGGGCGCACAGCGTCGACCGCCTCAAGATCGCCCAGCGGCTGTCCGAACAGCGCCCCGCGCATCTGCCGCCGCTGTCGGTCTGCCTGCAGGTCAATGTCAGCCGGGAAGACAGCAAATCGGGTTGCGATCCGGCGGCGCTGCCGGCGCTGGCCGAGGCGGTGCGCGCCCTGCCGCGCCTGCGCTTGCGCGGCCTGATGACCATTCCCGAACCCGGCGCCGGCAGCGGCGCTTTCGAAACCCTGCGCGCCGCGCTCGACGCCTTGCGACAACGCTGGCCCGAGCTTGATACTCTGTCGATGGGTATGTCAGCGGACTTCGAAGCCGCCATCGCCGCCGGCGCCACCCACGTCCGCATTGGCACCGATATTTTCGGCGCCCGGCGTTAATTCCAACTCCGTTGGTAACGAGAATTCCACTCCGCTGGTAACGAGCCTCGCCGTGTCAAACGCTGTTCACCCCCTCGTCCGTTTTTGCCATCGCCTCGCGCGGGAATGGTTCCTGCTGGGCATGCTGGCCGCCGTGCTGCTGGCCAGCCTGTTCCCGGATTTCGGTGCCGCCGGCGGCGCCATGCACGGCGAAACCGTGGTCAATGCCGGCATCGCGCTGGTGTTTTTCCTGCACGGCATCGGCCTGCCGCTGGAAAGCCTGAAGCAGGGATTCCTGTCCTGGCGTATCCACGTCGCGATCCAGGCGCTGACCTATATCGCGTTCCCGCTGCTGTACCTGGCGCTGAACGCGGCCTTCGGGCACTGGCTGCCCCGGGATCTGGCGATCGGCTTCTGCTACCTGTGCGCCCTGCCCTCCACCATTTCCTCCTCGGTGGCGATGACCGCCATCGGCCGCGGCAACGTGCCGGTCGCGATTTTCAACGCCACCCTGTCGAGCCTGCTCGGCATCGTGCTCACGCCCTTGTTGATCAGCGTGCTGGTCAACACCGAGACCCACGGCCTGTCGCTGATCGACACCATGCTCAACATCGCCAGGCTGCTGTTGCTGCCCATCGTCGCGGGCCAGCTGCTGCGTCCTTTCATCGGCCACTGGTTCGCGCGCATCAAGCGCTACACCAACCATGTCGACCGGCTGGTGATCCTGCTGCTGGTGTACGCGGCGTTCTGTAATTCGGTGAAATCGGGCCTGTGGCAGCAGCACGGCGTCGGCCTGATCGCGGTCACCGGCCTCGGCGTCGCGCTGATTCTCGGCATCGTGCTGGTGTTGAGCCGCGCGGTCGCGCGCGCGCTGCATTTCAAGCACGAGGACGAGGTGGCGATCGTGTTCTGCGGCTCCAAGAAAACGCTGGCCTCGGGCATTCCGATGGCGGCGCTGATCTTCGGCGCCCATCCCGGCCTCGGCATGATCGTGCTGCCGATCATGGTCTACCACCAGCTGCAACTGTTCGTGTGTTCGTTCCTCGCCCATCGCTACGCGAGCGCGGCGGACAGCGCGCGGAAATAGTCCCGGGGCTCGAAACGCCACCGCCACGGCCGGCCACGTCGGCCGCAGGTGGCGGCAGTTTCGGGAACCGGGTATCGTTGCACCCCAATCGCCGGCGGCCACACAAGGTTCCGACCGGTTTCCATACCAACCCGTGTTTTTGAGGGAGCACAGAGTGAGCGCACCACGACTGACATTCATCGGCGCCGGCAACATGGCATCCAGCATCATCGGCGGCCTGGTCAGCAAAGGATTCTCACCGAAACGCATCACCGCCAGCGATCCGCTCGAAGCCACGCTGGAACGCCTCAAGTCGGTCGCGCCGGTGCGCACCACCACCGATAACCTGCAAGCCATCGCGGATGCCGACGTGGTGGTGCTGGCGGTCAAACCGCAGGCGATGAAAGCCGTGCTGGAGCCGCTGGCCGCCACCCTGCGGCAAAAACGCCCGCTCATCATCTCCATCGCCGCCGGCATCGAAATCCGCAGCATCGAGCACTGGCTGGGCGGCGCCCTGCCGATCGTGCGCTGCATGCCGAACACACCGGCCCTGGTGCAGGTCGGCGCCACCGGGCTGTACGCCAACGCGGCGGTCAGCGACGCGCAGCGCCAGCAGGCGGACAACATCCTGCGCGCCGTCGGCGTCGCGCTGTGGGTGGAAAAGGAAACGCAGCTGGACGCCGTCACCGCCGTGTCCGGCAGCGGCCCCGCCTACTTCTTCCTGGTCATGGAAGCCATGCAGACCGCCGGCGAGCGCCTCGGCCTGCCCGCGGACGTGGCCCGCACCCTGACCCTGCAAACCGCGCTCGGCGCCGCGCAGATGGCGGTCAGCAGCGATGTCGACGCGGCCGAACTGCGGCGCCGCGTGACCTCGCCCAATGGCACCACCGAACGCGCCATCGCCGCCTTTGAAGAAGGCGGCCTGCGCGATCTGTTCCAGCGCGCCCTGCAAGCCTGCAACGACCGCTCGGAAGAACTGGCGCGGGAACTGGGCGCAGACTGACATTCGCGATGGCGCGACTCGCCGCATTCATCGTTTACAACAGTGCTTTTGAGGGTACGTGATGGGGGTTATCAGTGAAATCGCCGGCTTTCTGGTCCGCACGGTCGGCGGCCTGTTTTTCTGGGCGGTCATACTGCGCTTTTTGCTGCAACTCGCGCGCGCGGATTTCTACAACCCCATTTCCCAGTCCCTGGTGCGCATCACCAATCCCGTGCTGAAACCGCTGCGGCGCGTCATTCCCGGCCTGCTCGGCCTCGACATGGCATCCCTGGTGCTGGCCGTGGCGGTGAAATTCATCACGCTGCTGGCGCTGGTGTTCATCGCCGGCATCGGCAACCCGAACCTGGTGCTGCTGCTCCTGTGGTCGCTGCTCGGCTGCGTGGTCACGATCCTCAACATCTATTACCTGGCGATGCTGGCCACCATTATCCTGAGCTGGGTGGCCGCCGGCAGTTACCATCCGGCCGTGGTGCTGATCCATCAGATCGCCGAGCCCATGCTGGCGCCGTTCCGCCGCCTGCTGCCCGCCATGGGCGGCATCGACTTTTCGCCGATGCTCGCCTTCATCGTGATTTACGTGGTGCAGATCCTGTTGCGCGCCGCCGCCAGCGCGGTGGGTTTGAACGCGCAATTCGCCATGGGCATGCTGTTCCTCGGCATTTGAGCCCGCCATGTCCTGGTACCGCTGGCAGAAGGACGCGCTGCTGTTGTTCTGCCATCTGCAACCCCAGGCCAGCCGTGACGAGTTCGCCGGCCAGCACGGCGAGCGCCTGAAGATCCGCATCCAGGCGCCGCCGGTCGACGGCAAGGCCAACGCGCGCCTGATCGCGTTCCTCGCCAAGCGGTTCGGTGTGGTGAAGGGCGCGGTCAGCATCGAAAGCGGCGCCAGCGGCCGCCAAAAGACGGTGCGTATCGAACACCCCGCCCTGCTGCCGCCCGAGCTGTCCATTGCTTCGCCGGAAGCGACTCTTTAGACTGCCCCACTGCTCAAAAACCAGCGAATACACATTCAGAGAATGCCGAGCCAGATCCCGCCCGATTCCGTCGGTCTAGTCAGCCCCCGCGTCCATCGCTTCGATCAGCCGGTCCGGCTGTCCTGTGGCCGCGATCTGGTCAACTACGACATCGTGTACGAGACCTACGGCGAGCTGAACGCGGCCCGCTCCAACGCGGTCCTGATCTGCCACGCCCTGAGCGGCCATCACCACGCCGCCGGCTACCACCATCCGGACGACCGCAAGCCCGGCTGGTGGGACGACTACATCGGACCGGGCAAGCCCATCGACACCCGCCATTTCTTCGTGGTCAGCCTCAACAACATCGGCGGCTGCCACGGCTCCACCGGACCGGCCTCGATCAACCCGGAAACCGGCCGCCCCTGGGGCCCGGATTTCCCCAGCCTGCGCTGTCGCGACTGGGTCGCGACCCAGCGCGAACTGATGAAGGTGCTGGGCATCGCGCAATGGGCCGCGGTGATCGGCGGCAGCCTGGGCGGCATGCAGGCCATGCGCTGGGCCGTGGAATACCCCGACGACCTGCGCCACTGCATCGTGATCGCCTCGGCCATGAAGCTGTCGGCACAAAACATCGCGTTCAACGAAATCGCGCGCCAGGCCATCACCGCCGATCCCCATTTCCACCAGGGCCGCTATCTCGAACACGAAACCATTCCCGATCGCGGCCTGGCGCTGGCGCGCATGGTCGGCCACATCACCTATCTGTCCGCCGACGGCATGATGGAAAAATTCGGCCGCGACCTGAAAGCTGGCGACTTCACGCTGGGCAACGACAGCGAAGTGGAATTCCAGGTACAGAGCTACCTGCGCTACCAGGGCGACGCGTTCTCCAAGGCCTTCGACGCCAACACCTACATTCTGATGACGCGCGCGCTCGATTATTTCGATCTGGCGCGCGAATACGACGACGACCCGGCGCGCGCCTTTCGCAAGGCCCGCTGCGCATTCCTGGTGATGTCTTTCACCACCGACTGGCGCTTCTCGCCGGCGCGCTCGCGGGAAATCGTCGACGCCCTGATCGCGGCGCGGCGTCCGGTGAGCTACGCGGAAATCGACGCGCCCTACGGCCACGAC
>Ga0153956_1002936_pt1 | contig 11710 bp, 12 predicted proteins | sample TSFL040MetaG_FD_104704 | JGI IMG/M metagenome (GOLD analysis project Ga0153956, IMG submission 104704) | Attine ant fungus gardens microbial communities from Florida, USA - TSFL040 MetaG | ecosystem: Host-associated > Fungi > Mycelium > Unclassified | place: USA: Florida, Wekiwa Springs...
GCCTTTTTCAGCACTGGCCGGACGTTATCGATCCACCGCACGGCTTTTCGCGCCGCGGGAGCAGCGTGGGGCATTGAGGGGAGTCCTTTTTAAAAAGAGACGATGCCATTCGGCATCTAAAATACTACTTTTCCTCGGATGAGCTTTGTGGCTGATTACGAGGTGGCGCTTCTCCGGTTGCCATATCTATGGCAGACAGATTTGCGATAATGTGGCCGTCCGGAACGATTGCATTGGCCAGCATGACTCCGGCACCAATCTTTGCATCCGCGCCAATGAGGCATCGCCCAATCAATGTAGCGTTAGCGCCAATCCACGCGCCATCACCAACTTTTGGTGCCTCAAAAACCCCATCGCTTCGCTGGGCATTCGATCCGATAGTTACGTGATGAAGAATCGTCACCCGATCTCCGATCACAGCATTTGAAGAAATGAAAATTCCATGGAAACCATGAGGTAATTTAAGATCCTCACCGATTTCATATTCGATCGGAATGAACGCTCCATAGAAAAAGTTCATTACAAAAAAATAGTAACGCCGCAACCATCTGATCCGTTTGCGATCAATACTTGACTTGCGGCTCTTTTGATTAAGTCCCCGCAGCGTGCCCTTGACACGAAGCATATGGCTTTCAAATTTATTCATCTCTATAAATTGACCGGATCATTCCCGAGGCTGCCGCCAACTGTAGACCGGTTTCCACCGGATTCACACGAGCAATTCACGAGGTCAGATTTGTTTAAATCGGGAAAGGCCAAGATTTTAGAGCATCGCATTCGCAAAAAATGGCATTCAGATGTGTTATATCTTCCTCTCTGCGAAGATCATTTTGAACTCTATCAAATTATTCATCGTCATTATTGGGGAACGCTCAAGGAATTCCCAAATTTGATAGAGCCGCGCGGATTCAATGATCGCGTGCAATGGTTGAAGCTATTCGATCAGTCGACCGATATTATCGAGCATGCCGATAAGGTGCAGATCAAGACGATTGTCCAAGACAAGCTTGGGAAGGGATATACGGCTGATATGCTGCAGGTTGGTCGCCAATTTACCGACATCGATTTTGATGATCTTCCTACACAATTCGTTCTAAAGGCAAATCATGATGCAGGCAGCGTGCGATTGATTCCTGAAAAAGTGTCGATCGATAGACACGAGCTGCGCAATTTCTTCGATGCTGCCCTTTCCAAAAAATTTGGATGGGAATGGGGTGAATGGGGCTATCGCTTCATCCCGCCAAAAATCTTTGCTGAATCTTTCATCGAGACGGACGATGGATATCCGCCCGTTGACTACAAATTCTATTGCTGTGATGGACGTGTACGGTTCATGCACTTCATCTATGACCGGCACATCTCACCAAAAGAGCAGACAATAGACGTTGACGGCCTCGACATGAAGCAGTCGCTCTACCCATCATTTCCACTCGGAGACGCCTTTACAAAGCCGGATGATTGGCAGGAAATGATCCGCATTTCGGAGGAACTAAGTCGAGGATTCAAATTCGTTCGCGTCGATCTCTATCGCTCAAGCAATGGAATACTTGTCGGGGAAATGACATTCTGGCCAATGCAGGGCGTATACAAAGGAGACGGGCAACGCATTCTTGGTCAGATGCTCGATTTTGATCTCACAACTTTTAAGCCGCCTATCGTTAACTCATTGCTGAGTGGCCACCATAACTTTAATAACCAATCGCAAACCAATTAAACGATGTATTCGACATGGTTCCTGTCGCAGTTTGCCATAGTGTAACGACCATACTCGACTGTCCTAGACTGAAAGTGATAACTTCCAACTTTCGGATAGATGGTGATGCAGTTTAAATAATTCTCATGATGTAATTGCAGACGATCGTCGGCGGTACCGTCCGCATCGGCGTCGGCGTGGCACTGCCGGTCTTGCCGACTTTGTTCTGGGTTCCAGAATTGTCGCCGTCGCTCCAGAGCGTGATGCCGGTCGTTGCAGGTAGTGTACTTACCGAAGCGTTGTTCGTTTGGAAAACGCCATCGCAGGCACCATTACCCGAACGATTAATGATAACACCCGGTGGAAGTACATGATTATGCTCCGGATCATGCAGGAACACCGGGTGATCGTGCTGGATGAGGTTATCAATTGTCATCGACACCTTTGCATCTCCGCCCGTTGCCCCGATGATCGTCGAATCTCCGCCGAAATAACCCGCCGTGAGACGGGATGCCGTCCCTGCGACCATGACAGAAACACGCTCAGTCTTATCCGGCAGGTTGAATGTCGTTGATCCGTCGCCAGTGCCAAACTTCGTGCCGACAAGAGCAAATAGACCCGCGTAAGCTGTCCGGCTGATCGCCTGCCCGGTTGGGAAAGCATAGGCGCTCCCCGGCGTCGTATCCGCCCAATAATCCATCCCAGCCGCGAGCGGGATGCCGTAAGGATTCGCGGTCATACCCTGAATGACGAACTCGGCATTCGCGTTGCTGTAAAGCGCGACATATGGCGTTCCCGCAATCAGCACGTTCGTTTGCATATCCACGCCGTGAGCGGTGCGCAGCGGCTTGGCAGTCAGTCCGTCAACACTCAGCGTCGGAGCAGCACCATTCGTGGCATGAGGCGTGAACGCGATCACGGCCCCATCCATCGCCGCCAAAGTTGCAAAGCCCTGATTGGATGCCAGTTGCTGCTGGACCACGATCTCTGAAACGCTATTCTTCAATCAGGTATCGTCAACCGTCTTGATTTTTGTCAGCCAACAGAATTGAGGACGCGCGCCGCGCGCTCGTGTGGTGATGTCGCAATTTTCCACGGGATTTGAGGCGAGCGCGGACAAGGCGCGCGTTCCGTTTTCAATTCCAATGGGCGCGGGAAGCTAAAAGAAAGAACGCGGCGCGATAAATGATGACCACCGGGCGCGGGATATGGTCGTATGCGTTGGCAGGCAGGAAACCCGCGTGTAGGTTGATCAAGGATCAACCTCAACTGGAGTGATGGAGTGAGATTTCCGGCATTGCTACCAATCGAGCAGGCGCTACGCTCGGCGCGCGATCGCTTCATTTTCCGTCCGCTCGCAGCACAGCGTCACGTGCAGCGGCATGCCCGCGCGGAATTCGATCTGGTGGTCAAGGCATTCGCCGATCACCGCATTGCCTTCGATCCTCGCGACAGAGTGATCGGTTACTGCATCGACAAATTCGGCGATTGGTTTCGCGAAGACTTCCGCAGCGTTGTCGGCCTGCTCGAGCAGTCCGGCCGCAGCCCACGCGGAAAGGTGTTTCTGGACGTCGGCGCCAACATCGGCACGCAGACCGTCTACGCGCTGGTGGGCGACGACTTTGCACGCGCCGTGTGCTTCGAGCCCGCGCCAAGGAACGTGATGGCCCTGAAAACGAACATGGTCATCAACGGGCTCGAGCAGCGCGCCAGTATCATCCCCAAGGCCGTGGGCGAGGCATCGGGCAGCATGAAGCTCATGCTGGATGGCATCAACAGCGGCGGCCACAGCTTCCGGCACGGCACCAGCGATGGCCCCAAATCGGATCTGACGGTTGACATCACCACGATCGACACCGAGCTGGCCGATCTCGAGATCGAGCCCGCCGAGATCGGCCTCGTGTGGATGGATGTCGAGGGATACGAGCCCGAGGCCCTGGCGGGCGCAGAACGGCTGCTGGCCGCGCGCGTACCGCTCTGTCTTGAGTTCAATTCGCATGTGTATGGCCCGGCAGGGACCGCCGCGCTGCTCGATCGCCTGGCGGGCGCGGGATACACGCGGGCCATGACGATCGGCCGCACGCCGGCGCGCACGTTTGCGCCTGCCGCGATCGACGCCGATCAGCTTCCCGGCGATTTTCTATTTTTGTAAGTCGAACAGATCGCCGACGGCCGCCCTGGCCTTGGCGCGCGTCTGGATGCCGCGGCGGCGCTCGGCCGCGTCGTAGCGGTTATGGCAGCGCTGGCACCAGCAGCGCAGGTTCTCCGGCCGGCAATCCTCGGGCGTATGGTTGAGGTGCGCGACCGTGAGCACGATCCGGATGATGCGCAGCCATTCGCCGCGCTGTCGGTCGTGCTTTCCGCACCAGCCATACTCGCCGGGCTTCGGCCAGGTCAGCCGCAGGCCGTCATCGCCGGTCGGCCATGCGGGCAGGAAGGTGCCATCGAGCGCGCGGCCGCCGAGGCGATGGTTTTCGACGCCGCATTCCTCGCACATGTTCCAGGCGCGTTCGCGGATCGCGGCCGAGATCTCCGGCCAGTTCACCGGGTAGCGCCACTGGTTTTCCTTCCGGATCGGCATCACGCCTCCCGGCTGACAAGCCCGGCGAGCGTGCAGAAATCGCCGAACTTCTTTTCAACTGCTTCCTTGGGCGCGGGTGTTGCTGCTGGACCACGATCTCTGAAACGCTATTCTTGCGATGCTGATAGCCGTCTTCCGCGGTATCCGCGAAATGGTTCGAAGACCCCAGCGGCGTGATGTTGATGCCGTTGCCCGTCAGGTCGAGAACAACCGGCTCTCCATAACCGCCATCGTATCCGCCGTCGTATCCGCCATCCCACCCGCCGTCATCCCAGCCGCCAAACGCGTCACCCCAATCGCCAAACGTATAAGAGAGATCCGCTCCCTGAATTTGCGACCACGCTGAATCGGTGTTCCAATCCATCGTATCGGAAACGCGGCTTCCATCCTCGCCCTCAAAAGACAAAGCCGTCGAAGCATATTGCTGGTATTCATTCGCATAGAAGAGGGCATCCGCACCCGTGGCAAATACATCGTCCGCACGCATCGGATCAGTAGGTGCGGTACTGCCGTTTGAAAGCCATACGTTTGCGACAAGAGCATCTGTCGATGCGGACAAAGCAGCCGCAGATTGTATCGCTCCCGCCAAATCAGATTTGTCAAGCAATGCTGAATACTGCTGGTATTCTGAAAAATAAGGAATCGCCGGGACGGTCGCGCGACCTTCGAAAGCATCACCCATGCTTCCCGAGACGGAGATAATACGATCTAAAGTATAGCTATCTATCGGAGCCATTACGTTTACGCCAACCGCAGCAAATCCGCTGGCGTACTCAGTTAACGGCACCCAAACCCAAGGGTCGGACTGAACAACACCATCATTTGCTAAGCGCATTGGGTATGAGTCGGAAAGCGCATCCTCCGGGCCGGCTGGAGTAATGGCATACTTCAAAAATTGACTAGCTATCGTTCCCAGAACTGCTCCCCCAACTCCAGCAATAAGTCGCGCCCCGAGAACGGCCTCGCCGAAATAACTCCCCGCATACTCCCCGCCAATGTATCCCCCAACCATCTGAGTAGCGGCTTGCGCAGCATCTTGAAATTTTCCTTGAGACAAGTCCGCAAAGACCTCTGCAACTCCAAATCCGACCGCCACTCGGGCGCCCCAGGTCGAAGTGACGTTAAAACTTGTCCGCAGAGTACTTTGTGCGGCTCCCGTATAAAGTCCCTCAGCGACCGCCATTTGAGCGACAACAAGAGTTGACGCCGACGAAAAGGTAGCCCCAACCGTCCCGATCCCTTCTCCCAAACTATTCGGTGTCGAATACCAGCCTAGAGCAATATCCACCAACACATCCCCAGATGTTAACTTGGCGGACGGAACATTGATGATCGGCGAGAATTGCACTGTCGGGTTGTATGGCCCGTAAAATCCAGAGAAAGCAAACAACAGATCAGGCGCAGCACTTGTCATTTGTCCTCTCCATCAATGATTATTAGCTCGGTTGTTTCTTCTGGACGATCCGGTTTGAATGTAAAAACATAGATTTACAATTGCTTCAGACAGACCAGCCATCCCGATACTTATTGCCAGAACGTAGCAAACAACGAGCTTTACAGATAAGTTTCGTGAAAGAGCCGTCGCGCTGTAGAGTGCAAATGAGTTCATTATTAAAGACGCAACGAATGTTCGACGAATGAGCGACCGCCAACGCCGCGCAAAGTCAACGGACACCCCTTCAACGAAAATATTGCTATATCTTTCTTTCATCTGAAAAATGGCGAGTAGCCGACAAAGAAAGATAGCGGCGATACACCATTCCAGCACGCCAATCTGAGCCGTGTTTATCCACCCACCATTTTCAAGAGTCGAAAATGACGGAAATTGAATGAGGACTTTGGACGAAATCGATAGTTTGTTACCCCAAAGCGAAATAAGAGGCAGGAAGGCCCCCAATAGCAGCGTGAATAATCCCCACGATGTTCCAGCCGCCTGAGGTATCTCAGAATTGGCGCCAATTCCTGAACTGTTCACGGTATTACTTTCCACTTGTTTTCTCTTTGGACAGAATGCTCATCGCTCCCTCATACTCTCTTGCGTGTAACGCAGTATGGGTGACATTACGTATTCGATGAGACGTCGTGAGCCTGTCTTGACCTCAACCGTCACAGCCATCCCTGGTGCAAGAGCGACAAGACGATTATCGATCTGCATCTGCGTTTGGTCGAGTGCAACTCGCGCTGAGTAAACGAGCTCTTGTCCCTTCGGCTCGCTCGATTCGGACAGAGACCCTTGCGATTTTTTATTGTCGCGATTTGCCGTCGGACGATCTTTAACGATGGCGTCCTGAGACACGCTCATAACCTTGCCGTGTAGAAGGCCGTAGCGCGTAAAATTGAATGTATCGATCTTAATCTCTGCATCCTGACCTTCCTGCACAAAGCCGATGTCGGAGTTGGGGATCATGGCCTCGATCTCGAGCGAGCTTCCATCTGGAACGATATTCATCAGTTGCTGTGCCGGGGTGACAACGCCGCCCACTGTATGGATCGCAAGTTGCTGCACGGTGCCCGCAATAGGCGAGCGTAAGGTCTGCTGCGTTTCGCGCTGCTGCGCCTTGATAAGGTCCTGCGAAAAGCCGTCAGCCTTTTTTTTGGCATCGGCCAAATCGTTGGAGATTTTCTGAGCATAACCCGCTTCGGTTTGATCGCGTTGCTGTTCCAATGCCTGCCGGGCCGCAGTCGACTCGACCAGCTTGCGCTGTTGCACGATTTTCTCGTGCTGCATGTCGATCAGCTTGGTCTGCGCATCGAGATAGGCAACCCTGTTGCCAAACTGGATTTCCATTGCCTTGCGGCGGATGGTGGCACCTTCGTCAAGGTAAGGCAGCGACTCCTCGATCTTGATGATCGTCTCCTGCACTTGGCTGTATTCAGCTTTCTTTTGCTCGATCTGCTGATCAAGCGAGGCAATCTTGGCCCGTTCTTCCTCACTCTGGGTCAGCATCCATTCGCGCGCCCTTGTGACCTCGGACAAGCTTACTCCAGCTGGCGCCTTGAATTCATCGGCACTGATGTTTCGTCCAACCGCAGCCTTGAGAGCAGTCAAGCGCGCGATGTCGAGTTGTGATGCAACCAGATCGCCTGCCACATGCTGTCGTTCTGCCTCTGCGACGGTCCGATCCAGCTCAACCAGGATTTGACCCGCCTCAACATGGTCTCCGTCGCGCACCAGAATTTTGGAAACCGCGCCCGCTTCGAGCGGCTGGATGGTCTTAGTCCGTCCTGTCGGGACGATCTTGCCGGTCGCAGTCGCGATGATGTCGACATGACCAACTGTCGCCCATACAATCGCGACCACAAAAGCTAGGATAATGGTGGCACCAATCGCTCGCCCAATCGGAGATGGTGGCGTCTCGATGATCTCCAAGGCTGCCGGCAGAAATTGGCGAGCCGTTTCCTTAGGTTCGCGCGAACAAATCCGCCCCGCATAGTCGCGCAATGAAATAATCTCAGGCGACGACATGGAGACCCGCCTGCATCTGATGGAGCGTCGCGTAGCGACCCGCGCGGGTCATCAGTTCATCGTGGTTACCATCCTCGATAATACGCCCCTTTTCGATCGTGATAATGCGATCTGCGTGCCGGACCGCCGATAAACGGTGAGCGATGATCAGAACTGTCCGACCTGCGGAGATTTTTCGCATGTTGCGTTGGATGATGTGCTCACTCTCATAGTCGAGAGCACTGGTGGCTTCGTCAAAGATCAGAATACGTGGATTGGAGACCAGTGCCCGGGCGATCGCAATGCGTTGCCGCTGACCACCGGACAGACTGGCGCCCCGCTCCCCAACAATCGTGTCGTAGCCTTCTGGCAACTCGAGAATGAACTCGTGCGCACCAGCCAGTTCAGCCGCAGCAATCACCCGTTCCATCGGCATGCCGGGGTCGGCAAGCGCAATGTTGTCTCGTATTGTCCGATTGAAGAGGACGTTTTCTTGCAAGACGGCGCCAACTTGGCGCCTGAGCCAGGCAACGTCAGCCATGGCCAAATCAACGCCGTCGATCAGGACGCGGCCGGCCTCAGGGACATAAAGCCGCTGGACAAGTTTCGTAAGAGTGGACTTGCCGGAGCCTGACGGTCCAACGATTCCGATCACCTGCCCGGCCGACACCTTCAATGAGACGTCGCTTAGTGCTGCTGGACCATCGATCCGGTACCGAAACGTGATGTGTTCAAAGGTAATATCACCCTTGATGTTCGGGAGTGCTGCACGTGAGGCAGAAAAGGTCGGCTCTGGCGTCGTGTTGAGAATGTCACCAAGCCTCGCGACCGAAATCCGAGCTTGGTGAAAGTCCTGCCACATTTGAGCCAACCTCAAAACCGGTTGGGCAACGCGGCCCGCGAGCATATTAAATGCGATCAGTTCACCGATCGTCAGTTTCCCATCGATGACGAGATAAGCGCCAAAGTATAACGTCAGCGCGGTGACGATCTTGCTAATAAATTGAACCGCCTGACTGGACCACGTTCCCAATGAAATAACGTCGAAGCTGGAGCCGACATAGGCCGCCAGCTGCTCTTCCCAGCGCCGCTGCATTTGCGGCTCAATGGCCATTGCCTTGAGCGTCTGGATCGCGCTCACGCTTTCGACGAGAAGTTGCTGCTGGACCACGATCTCTGAAACGCTATTCTGTTAGAACGAAACTGGCCCGTAATTAGCGAGTTGCTGCTGGACCACGATCTCTGAAACGCTATTCTTCGGCATCCCGAACGGCATGGCTTCGTAAAGTTGCTGCTGGACCACGATCTCTGAAACGCTATTCTGCGTTCGCACGACGTGAATGAGCGGTTATAGTTGCTGCTGGACCACGATCTCTGAAACGCTATTCTCCACACCTTCACGCGCGGCGGCGTCGAGACGTTGCTGCTGGACCACGATCTCTGAAACGCTATTCTCATCATGGGCGTCCCCGAGGACGAGCGCGAGTTGCTGCTGGACCACGATCTCTGAAACGCTATTCTGAACCTGCTGCGGGACGAGATGCTGGCCTGGTTGCTGCTGGACCACGATCTCTGAAACGCTATTCTTCGCATCTGTGCTCACAGCCTGCGCTTGGTGTTGCTGCTGGACCACGATCTCTGAAACGCTATTCTCGGCACCGCCGCCGCAGAAGCCTGTCCAGAGTTGCTGCTGGACCACGATCTCTGAAACGCTATTCTACCGCATCAGGCGATGCGGAGCCGGTGGCGGTTGCTGCTGGACCACGATCTCTGAAACGCTATTCTGATTCGAAAGAACAAAAGCAGGCGGTTTGTGTTGCTGCTGGACCACGATCTCTGAAACGCTATTCTCGAGACCCCGGCCACTGCGGCCGATGCACTGGTTGCTGCTGGACCACGATCTCTGAAACGCTATTCTGGCGCCGCCGCCCACACAGTGATCGCGCCTGTTGCTGCTGGACCACGATCTCTGAAACGCTATTCTGCACGCTCGCAACGGCGCTTTCCGAAACGGGTTGCTGCTGGACCACGATCTCTGAAACGCTATTCTTACGGGATGATCGTTCGCCTCGTCGGTCGCGTTGCTGCTGGACCACGATCTCTGAAACGCTATTCTCTCCGAAGCCGTTCCTCCCCTGGCTCGCCTGTTGCTGCTGGACCACGATCTCTGAAACGCTATTCTCGGTGCCAAGATCATCACCAGCCTGTGGGAGTTGCTGCTGGACCACGATCTCTGAAACGCTATTCTAATATCAGCCAGCGGGAGTGGTTCACGCTGGTTGCTGCTGGACCACGATCTCTGAAACGCTATTCTTGATAAGAACGTTAGCGAACTAAGGGAGCTGTTGCTGCTGGACCACGATCTCTGAAACGCTATTCTAGATGTGCAGGTATCCCGTTGAAAATAAACGGGATACCTGTCTTCTCAACGCGTGGAAAAACGCTCCGGGCGTCAAAACAAAGCAAGCTGATCGGGATTTTTCTTTTGCTTGCTGCGCCGCTGACCTGAAAATCGAACGATATTTTCATATTGCTTGTCCGTGAAGGTCAGGATGTGAACATCGCCGCGATCAGGCAGGTGGCCTTCGACCCGCCGTAGATAGGTCTCGAACTGCTCCTTGCCGTTACAGAAGCGAGCGTAGACCGAAAACTGACTTTTCTCAAAACCTTCATCCAGCAGGAATTCGCGGAATTTGGTCGCGGCCTTGTTTTGGGCCTTTGTGGTGACAGGCAAATCGAACATCACGAAAATCCACATGAGGCGATAACCATTAAGCTGTGTCACGGTCACGGCAGGATCGCTTCCAGGATTGTGCTCAAGCCAGCCAGTTCGATGGGGGAAGGGGGGCGTGGCAGCGACAGATGGGATGCTTTCCCGTTTTCAAAACACTGAGCGAGCGATTGGGCCAGCCGTCCGGCGGCGCCGGAGACGGTCGTCATGCCGTTGTCTCCGGGAAGGTCCAGCGCGATCAATCCGGCGAACGCGCGTTTGGCGTCAGGTGTTACGTCCACGCATCCGCGCGCGACAAGCTGCGCGGCCATGGCGTCGACGAGCGGCCTGAATGGCTCGATCAGATCGTCGGCCAGAGCGAAGGCGTTGCCGCGATTGGCGTGATGGATTCCGATCGAGGGATGAAGTCCTGCCGCGACGACGGATCTGGCGAGCAGCGATCGCATGACCGTATAGCCGTAGTTGAGCAATCCATTGGCGCCGCCCGCCGTGCGGTCGCGGCGAAAGCTCTCGCCCATCAGCAGTGGCCAATAGCGGCGTGCGGCTTGCGCCTCAACGTTATCGGGATCGCCGGAGCGAACCCGACGCGCCAGCAGATCGAAGGCGTCGGCGGAAATCCCTTGTGATTCCAATACGACTGCCTGCCAGCGAATTTTGGCAACGACGACCTCTCGCCAGAGTTGCTTGGCCAGCGGTTTGCCGGCGTCCCATTGCGCGCGCATGCGCGCGTTCTGGCCGTGATGTCCGTCCAGGGGCGTGCACACCGCAACAGGCGCATGGTTGGGGCCGCACAACACCAACAATGCGCCGCGCTCGGCGAGCGCGACCACGAGATTGGTGCTCCACGTCACGCCGTGGGCATGGACGATGACGGAAGCGATATCGTCGAGAGGAACGCGGCCGACTTCCTCTTTGTCTCTGCTGACGATAAGAAAGCCGCGATAGGCTGAAAGGTGCTGACCGTCGGTTGCGATGTCGACGATCCGCTCCATCACTGCGCCGCCGCGGCGGCTTGATCGCGGGGGCCCGGATCGAGCACGCGCCCCAGTTCGTCAATCCTGACCTGCCGCGCTCTCACACGCTTCAACCCGCCAGATGTAGGCGCGAAATACTTGAACGGATCGATGTCGTTCGACACAGCATCTCTTCGCTTGAGGTCGCCCGCCTCATGCGGTTCAGCCAAGGTGATCTGACCGTTCTGGCCAAACTTGACCACGCGCATGAGTTTTCGGTCCTGCCCATCCTGTTCGATTGCCAGGA
>Ga0153956_1002937_pt1 | contig 11710 bp, 3 predicted proteins | sample TSFL040MetaG_FD_104704 | JGI IMG/M metagenome (GOLD analysis project Ga0153956, IMG submission 104704) | Attine ant fungus gardens microbial communities from Florida, USA - TSFL040 MetaG | ecosystem: Host-associated > Fungi > Mycelium > Unclassified | place: USA: Florida, Wekiwa Springs...
GTTCGTGCGCATCGCCGCCGACGTCGGGCCCGTGCATCAACGGCCCGCTGCAGACGTTCTACGCGATCGCCACCGGTGATACCCAATCGAACTGGCGCGTGATCCGCAGCGACGATGCCGGCGCCACGCTGCTTGATCGCAGCGCCGGCCTGCCCTTGCGCATCACCTATCCCGACAACGCCGGCGTCGAATACATCTATCCGTTGTCGATCGCACTCGATCCACTCGACGCGCAAACGGTCTACATCGGCACCTACCTGCAACAGTCCTGGAGCGGCAGCGGCGCGATGCCGACGCCGACCCTGACGAACGGCGTCTTCCGCAGCCGCGACGGCGGATCGACCTGGCAAGCCGTCAACGCCGGATTGCCGCGCAACGTCGACTCCGTCGACACCGCGATCGACATCTACGCCCTCGCGACCGACCCGACCGTCACCGGACGCGTGTGGGCTGCCGGCGCCTGGCACGACGGTCGCGATGGCAGCCACGTGTTCCGCTCCGACGACGCAGGTGACCACTGGACCGAACAGGGCGCGTTCGCGGACTGCGACATCCGCCGCCTGCTCGCCGACCCGCAACGCGCCGGGACGATCCGCGCCAGCGGCATTTCGAAGGCCGAACAAGGCACCGGTTGCGTCCTGCGCAGCCGCGACGGCGGAGTGAGCTGGAATCGCATCGACGCCGGTTTGCCGGCCACGCGCGTATCGGCGATGGCGACGATGCCCGGCGCGCCCGACCTCGTCCTCGTCGGCACCAATGCCGGCGTGTGGCGCCTGCGCGATGCGCCGGACGCGCTCTTCGACAACGGCTTCGATTGACGCCGGCTCAGGCCCGCGCGCCGCGCGCGAACCATTTGCGCGCCATGCGCCGCAGCGACTCGTCGGCCGACTCGTCGCTCGCGATCGACGCGATGTCGCGCCACGCCAGCGCGTGCGATTCCTCGCCGACGACGAAATCCTCGCCGCCGGTCGCGCGCACGACGTAGCGCACGTCGTAGTGCCAATGTTCGGGCTCGTCGCCGCGCGCGGGAATGCGGTGGCGATCGAGGTCGAAGATCGCCGGCTGGGCGACGAGGTCGCGCAATCCCGACTCCTCTTCCGCCTCGCGCAATGCGACACGCCCGAGCTCGACGTCGCCGTCGGCATGGCCGCCCAATTGCAGCCAGCGATCGAGCTTGCGGTGGTGCGTCAGCAACACGCGCGTGCCGTCCGCGCTGACCAGCCACGCCGAGCCGGTGAGATGGCCTTCGCTGCGCCCGCGCGATGCGGCATCCGCGTCGCTGCGCATTAGCGAACGGAACGTCGCGACGACGTCCTTCTCGTCAGCGTGACGCGCTTCGTAGTCCGCCAATGCGGCGAGCCATTCCGCTTGATGCGGGGGCAATTCATGCCGCGCAGCAGCATTTTTTCCCATGACTTTCGTTCGCTTGCCGCTCGTGCGGGCGTCGCGTATGTTACCGAATCGCTGTAGTCGAAGGGTTCGGCTGCGCGTCCGATTCGACGGCGCCGTGTTCCGGGTCCTCGCCGCTCGACGATTCGATGCCCGGCAGTTCGCGAAGGGGATGCAATGATTTTCTGGCGTGTCAAACCGCTCAACCAGATTCTCGAAACGGCAGAAAAGAAGTCCCTCAAGCGACAGCTCGGCGCACTGCAACTGACCTTGCTCGGCATCGGCGCGGTGATCGGCACCGGCATCTTCGTGCTCACGGCCGAAGCCGCGCAGAAGTCCGGCCCCGGCATGATGATCGCGTTCGTGATCGCCGCGGTCGTCTGCGGATTGGCAGCGCTGGCCTATGCGGAACTCGCCTCGATGCTGCCGGTGTCCGGCTCCGCCTATACCTATACGTACGGCGTGCTCGGCGAGTTCCTCGCATGGATCGTCGGCTGGGCCCTGGTGCTGGAATACGCCATCGGCGCATCGGTGGTGTCGGTCGGCTGGTCCGGCTACATGAACGGCCTGCTGATGCACAGCGACCTGTTCGGCCTCGTGCAACCGGGCGCGTTGGCGCTGCCGGAATTCCTGCGCAGCGGCCTGTACACCGGCGGCGGCTTCAACCTGCTCGCGTTCCTGATCTCGCTGGCCGTCACCTATCTCTTGGTAATCGGCACCTCGAAGAGCGCGCGCGTCAACTCGGTGCTGGTCGCGATCAAGATCATCGCGCTGACCGTGTTCGTGCTGATCGCGGTTCCGGCCGTGAAGAGCGGCAACTTCGAGCCGTTCCTCCCCGGCGGCTGGGGCAGCCCGCTCGGCGGCACCGGCGTGCTCGGCGCGGCGGCGTCGATCTTCTTCGCCTACGTCGGCTTCGATGCGGTGTCGACCGCGGCCGAGGAAACCAAGAACCCGAACCGCAACATCCCGATCGGCCTGATCGGCTCGCTCGCGGTTTGCACGATCTTCTACCTGCTGGTCGGCTACGGTGCCGCCGGCTCCGTCGGCGCGCAGCCGATGCTCGGTGCCGACGGCCTGCCGCTCGACCCGGGCAGCCCGGCGATGATGGCCGCATGCGCGAACTCCGACGCGCTGGTCTGCAGCAAGGAACCGCTCGCGCACGTGCTGCGCCTGCTCGGCTTCCCGTCGATCGGCAACTGGATCGGCATCGCCGCGATCCTTGCGCTGCCGTCGGTGATTCTGATGATGATGTTCGGCCAGACGCGCATCTTCTTCACGATGTCGCGCGACGGCCTGCTGCCGGACATGCTGTCGCGCGTGCATCCGCGCTTCCACACGCCGCACGTCATCACGATGATAACCGGCATCGTGGTCGCGCTCTGCTCGGCGCTGTTCCCCGTCGGCAAGCTGGCCGACACGTCCAATTCCGGCACCTTGCTCGCGTTCGCGATGGTTTCGATCGGCGTACTGATCCTGCGCAAGCAGCAACCCGATCGCCCGCGTCCGTTCCGCACGCCGATCGCGTGGCTGGTGTGCCCGTTGGCGGTGATCGGTTGCGTGCTGCTGTTCGTCAACCTGAGCCTGACCGCGAAGCTCGTGTTCCTCGTGTGGGCGGTGATCGGCCTGATCGTGTACCGCCTGTACGGCTACCGCCGCAGCCAGCTCGCCCCGCAAGGCGCGAACTGAGGCGCGCGAACGCCGTCCTTCCCACATTCCGGGCCGGCGCATCGTCGCCGGCCTTTTCTTTTGCACCCCGGCACATCGCGGAACCGACATGCTCGAACAACTGCTGGCCAAGAAGACCGATTTCTCCTACGCGGACAGCGATGGCGGCCCGAGCCTCAAGCGCACGCTCGGCCCGTGGGGACTGACCGCGCTCGGCATCGGCGCGGTCATCGGCGGCGGCATCTTCGTCATCACCGGGCAGGCCGCTGCCGGTCACGCGGGACCGGCGATCATCCTGTCGTTCGTGCTGGCGGCGATCTGCTGCAGCTTCGCGGCGATCTGCTACGCCGAGTTCGCCACCTTGATCCCGATGTCCGGCAGTTCCTATTCGTACGCGTACGCGACGCTCGGCGAAGGCGCCGCCTGGTTCATCGGCTGGAACATGGTGCTCGAATACGGCGTGTCGGCGTCCGCCGTCGCGGTCAGCTGGACCGGCTATTTCACCAGCCTGCTGGAACATTTCGGCCTGCACCTGCCGGCCGCGCTGACCAACGCGCCGCTCGCGTTCCAGGACGACCGCATCGTCGCCACCGGCGCGCTGTTCAACCTGCCGGCGGTCGCGATCGTGCTCGCGCTGACCTGGCTGTGCTACGTCGGCATCCGCGAATCGAGCGGCGCGAACCTGTTCATGGTGATCTTCAAGGTCGCGTTGATCCTGATCGTCATCGTCGCCGGCTGGCGCTACGTCAATCCGGAGCTGTGGCACCCGTTCATCCCGGAAAACCAGGGCGGCGACAAGTACGGCTGGTCCGGCGTGCTGCGCGCCGCCGCGATGGTGTTCTTCGCCTACATCGGCTTCGAAGCGACATCCGTCGCGGCGCAGGAAGCGAAGAACCCGCAGCGCGACCTGCCGATCGGCACGATCGCCTCGCTGGCGATCTGCACCGTGCTCTACATCGGCATGGCCGCCGTGCTGACCGGCCTGCTGCCGTACGACCAGCTCGGCACGACCGAGCCGGTCGTGACCGCGGTGAAGGCGCATCCGGAACTCGCCTGGCTGCGCCTCGTGGTCGAACTCGGCGCGCTGATCGGGCTTTCCTCGGTGGTGCTGGTGATGATCATCGCGCAACCGCGCATCTTCATGATCATGGGTCGCGACGGCCTGCTGCCGCCGGTGTTCGCGAAGATCCACCCGAAGTACTGCACGCCGCACGTCAACACCGTCATCACCGGCATCGGCATCGCCCTGCTCGCGGCATTGTTCCCGCTCGACGTGCTCGGCGAACTCACCTCGATGGGCACCCTGATCGCGTTCGTCGCGGTCTGCGCAGGCGTCTGGATCCTGCGCCACACCCAGCCCGACGCGCCGCGCACGTTCCGCGTGCCCTGGGCTCCGGCGGTCTGCACCTGCGGCATCGTCAGCTGCCTGATCCTGCTCAGCACGATGAGCTGGTACAACTGGAGCCTGCTCGCGCTGTGGACCGTGCTCGGCACGGCGATCTATTTCGGCTACGGGTATCGCCACAGCAGGCTGCGGCGTGGCTGACGCGCTCCGCCGTCGACCTCCACCTCGTCGGCGCATGGCCCGGTTCATGTTGGATTGACTATGTTGGAAGGGTCGTGCGCAACGCGCGCCCCTCCGGCGCGTCCCATGGCTCCTGACGACGGAACGCCGCGCCGCCGCCCTCAGCCGCGCATTCGCACATCTCTTTCAGGGAGTTGCGATGTCGTCGCTCCGCCGCTGGTTCGGTTTCCTGACTGGTCGTTCCGGCCGCTCGCGCACGAGCGGTGAAGGTGTCGTCGAGAACGACGCGCCGCTGCGCGCCGAACTGCTCAGCGCCGAACAGATGGAAGGCCACGGCCGCGCATTGGCCGGGCAGCACGTCGCCATCCAGGGACGTCGCGCCTCCGTCGACCTGCTGCAGCGCCTGTCCGACAACGAAGCCGTGCTGCGCGACAGCTGCCGCGTCCTGGCCGAGGCGATCAAGGACGGCCATCGCGTCACGCCGGCCGGCGAGTGGCTGCTCGACAACCTGTACCTGATCGACGGCCAGATCCGGACCGCGCGCCGGCACTTCCCGGAACGCTACAGCTGGGAACTGCCGCGCCTGCAACGCGGCGCCTCGGCCGGCCTGCCGCGGGTGTACGACATCGCGCTGAACGCGATCTCGCACGGCGACGGTCGCGTCGACCAGGACACCGTCAGCCGCTTCGTGGGTGCCTACCAGCAGGTCGAGCCGCTTTCGCTCGGCGAGCTGTGGGCGATTCCGATCATGCTGCGCCTCGCGCTGATCGAGAACCTGCGCCGCGTCGCCGCGCGCGTGCGCGGCGACCGCCGCGACCGCAACCTCGCCGCCTACTGGGCCGACGCGATGATCGCGATCGCCGACGCGGACCCGAAGAGCCTGATCCTGGTCGTATCGGACATGGCGCGCTCGCAGCCGCCGACGCGCGGCGCATTCGTCGCCGAGCTCGCGCGCCGCCTGCAAGGCCACAGCGCCGCGCTCGCGCTGCCGCTGACCTGGATCGAGCAGCGCCTGCAGGAAGCGGGCATGACGGTCGAACAGCTCGTGCACACGACCAACCAGGAGGAAGCCGCCGACCAGGTCTCGATCAGCAACAGCATCGGCAGCCTGCGCCTGCTCGACGCGATCGACTGGCGCGAGTTCGTCGAGGACGCGAGCGACGTGGAAAGGATCTTGCGCACCGATCCGGCCGGCATCTATCCGCGCATGGCGTTCGCGACGCGCGACACCTACCGGCACGTCGTCGAAAGGATCGCGCGGCGCTCGAAGCTGAGCGAGATCGAAGTCGGCACGCGCGCGATCGAACTGGCGCGCACGGCGCCGGCGGACGACGCCGACGAAGCCGTGACCGCGCACGTCGGCTACTACCTGGTCGACGCCGGTGCCGCGCTCCTGGAGCGCCGATGCAACGGGAAACCCGTATTCGGCCGCATGCGCGCACGCGCATTCCCGTTTCCGCTCTATCTGGCGATCCTGCTGCTGACCGCCGTGCTGCTCTGCCTGCCGCCGGCATTCCAGCTCCGGCATACCGCCGAGCCCTTCTGGCTCGCGCTGGCGACGCTCGCCTGCGCCGGCATCGCCTACAGCCAGCTCGCGGTCGCGCTGGTCAACCAGACGACGTCGCTGGCCGTTGCGCCGCAGGCGCTGCCGCGCATGGACTTCCGCAACGGCGTGCCGCCGTCCGCACAGACGCTGGTGGTGGTACCCAGCCTGCTCGGCGGCGAAGCCGACGCGACCGAGCTCGTCGACGAGCTCGAAGTGCGCTTCCTCGCCAACCGCGACCCGTACTTCCGTTTCGCGCTGCTGACCGACTTCAACGACTGGCACGAGGAAAACAAAAGCACCGACGCGGCCGTCCTCGCCGCGGCAGCGGACGGCATCGCGCGTCTCAACGCGCGCTACGCGAAGGGCGGCGCCGACGTGTTCTTCCTGCTGCACCGGCCGCGGCGCTGGAGCGACACGGAGCGCAGCTGGATCGGCTTCGAGCGCAAGCGCGGCAAGCTCGGCGAACTGAACGCCCTTCTGCGCGGCAACGGCACGGACCGCTTCTCGCGCATCGTCGGCGACATCGCGCGGCTGCGCGACACGCGCTACGTGATCACGCTCGATTCCGACACGAGCCTGCCGCGCGACGCCGCGCGCGAACTCGTCGCGACGATGGAGCATCCGCTCAATCGCCCGCGCTTCGATGCCGTGCAGCGGCGCGTCGTCGCCGGCTACGGCATCCTGCAACCGCGCATCGGGACTGGCTTCGCGTCCGCGCGCGTGTCGCGCTACGCGTCGCTCTTCGGCGGCGACCCCGGCCTCGATCCGTATACGCGCGCCGTCTCCGACACCTATCAGGACCTTTTCGGCGAAGGCTCGTTCACCGGCAAGGGCATCTACGACGTGGATGCGTTCGAACGCGCCCTGGCGGGGCGCTTTCCGCAAGGCCGCATTCTCAGCCACGACCTGCTCGAAGGTTCCTACGCGCGCTCGGGACTGGCCACCGAGGTCGAACTGTACGAGGACCATCCGCGTACCTTCGCGCTCGAGGCACGACGCCAGCACCGTTGGATACGCGGCGACTGGCAGATCGCCGAATGGCTGTTTCCGAGCGTGCCGGGCGGCGACGGACGGCGCGAGCGCAATCGGCTGTCCGGCCTGTCGCGCTGGAAGATCTTCGACAACCTGCGCCGCAGCGTGTTCGCGCCGGCACTGCTCGGGCTGCTGCTGCTCGCTTGGCTCGTGCTCGCGCACCCGCTCTACTGGAGCGTGCTGGCGCTGGAAGTCCTGCTGCTGCCGCCGCTGCTCGACATCGCCCTGTCGATCGCGCGCAAGTCGCCGGACGCCGCGCTCGGTCGGCACCTCGTCCTGTCGCTGCGCGACGCCGGCAGGCGCCTCGCGCAAGTCGCGTTCGGCATCGCCTGCCTGCCGTTCGAGGCGTGGCTCGACGTGGACGCGATCGTGCGCACGTTCTGGCGCGTGCACGTGTCGCACCGGCACCTGCTGCAATGGGTCGCCTCGCGCACGGCGCAGGGCGAACGAACGAGGCGCGCCGGCCGCTTCGCGCCGGCCCCCTGGATAGGTCCGCTCGCCGCGATCGGCGTCGGCGCGGCGCTGTACCGGTACCGGCCCGACGGGCTGCCGGTCGCGCTGCCCTGGTTGCTGGCGTGGCTCGCCGCACCGCTGCTCGAACGCTTCCTCGCGCACGCGCCGCGCGAGCAGGCCGAAGCGCTCGATCCGGCGCAGGCGCTGTTCATCCGCAACGCCGCACGGCGCACGTGGCGCTTCTTCGAGCGCTTCGTCGGTGTCGACGACCATTGGCTGCCGCCGGACAACTACCAGGAACAACCGATCGAGCGCGTCGCGCAACGCACCTCGCCGACCAACATCGGCCTCTACCTGCTGGCCAACCTGACCGCGCACGACCTCGGCTATCTCGGCTTGCCGGCCCTGCTCGACCGCCTCTCGCGCACGTTCGACACCCTGCATCGGATGGATCGCTATCGCGGCCATTTCTACAACTGGTACGACACCGCCACCTTGCAGCCGCTGCTGCCGCACTACGTGTCGACCGTGGACAGCGGCAACCTCGCCGGCCACCTGCTGACCTTGCGCGAGGGACTGCTCGAACTCGTCCATGCGCCGGTGTTCAACCCGCGCCGGCTGGCCGGGCTGGCCGACACCTTCGCGCTGCTGAAGGATGCCTCGGCGGGCGAGAACGCCGCCGCGCTGGCGAAGTTGGACGGCGCATTCGACGCGCTCGGGAGCGACCCTCCGAGCGCGCCGGCCGCGCTGCGCGAATGGCTGTTCACGCTGCAGGCACTCGCCGACCACGCAAGCGCGACGGCGACGCCGAAGTCCCCGGCCGAACTCGCGCGCCTGCTCGCGAGCGAGTGCCGCGACGCGTCCGACGAGCTCGACGCATGGCTGCCGCCGGCGACCGGCGACACCCCGGCCGAGCGCGTCCCGACCCTTGCCGAACTCGCCGCGCAGGCCGCGACCACGACGTCGACGCCGGCGCTCGCCGACGCGCGCGGCGCCGCGCGCGCACAGGCCTGCCTGCGCCAGATCGAACAGCTCACGGCCGCCTGCGACGAGCTCGCCCGCGCCAGCTACCGCTTCCTCTACGACGCGCGCCGGCACCTGTTCGCGATCGGCTACAACGTGACCGAGGGCCAGCGCGACAGCGGCTACTACGATCTGCTCGCTTCGGAAGTCCGCCTCGGCGTGTTCGCCGCGGTCGCCTACGGCCAGGTGCCGCAGGAAAGCTGGTTCGCGCTCGGCCGCCTGCTGACCGCGCACGACGGCCCCGCGACCTTGCTGTCGTGGAGCGGCTCGATGTTCGAGTACCTGATGCCGCTGCTGGTGATGCCGGCATTCCCCGGCTCGCTGCTCGCGCAGACCTGCCGCGCCGCCGTGCGGCGCCAGATCGCCTACGCGCGCAAGCGCGGCGTGCCGTGGGGCATCTCCGAATCCGGCTACAACCTGACCGACGCCGCGCAGAACTACCAGTACCGCGCATTCGGGGTGCCCGGCCTCGGCCTGCAACGCGGACTTGCGCAGGAACTGGTCGTCGCGCCCTATGCCAGCGCGCTCGCCTTGACCGTCATGCCCGCCGCCGCGAGCGAGAACCTGCGCACGATGGCGCTGCTGGGCTGGCTCACCGACTACGGCTTCCACGAGGCGATCGACTACACGCCGACACGCCTGCGCCCCGGCGAACCGTATGCGGTCGTGCGCTCGTTCATGGCCCACCACCAGGGCATGAGCCTGCTCGCGTTCGCCGATGCCCTGCTCGACCGGCCGTTGCAGCGGCGCTTCCGGAAACATCCGTATTTCCAGGCGACGTTGCTGTTGCTGCAGGAACGCGTGCCGCGGACGTCCGGCGCGTGGATGCCGGAAGACGTCGACGTCCGCAGCGGCACCGAGCAGCCGCAGGTGCCGCTGCGCGTGTTCCGCGACGCCGACACGCGCCGCCCGGCGATGCAGTTGCTGTCGAACGGCCGCTACCACGTGATGGTGACCGCGGCCGGCGGCGGCTACAGCCGCTGGCACGACCTCGCGCTGACGCGCTGGCGCGAGGACGTGACGCGCGACGCCTGGGGCATGTTCGGCTACCTGCGCGATTGCGGCAGCGGCCGTGTCTGGTCGACCACGCTGCAGCCGACCGCGGCGACGTTCGACGCCTACGAGGCGGTGTTCACCGAATCGCGCGTCGAGTTCCGCTGCCGAGCCGACCAGCTCGACGCGCACACGGAAATCGTCGTCTCGCCCGAGGACGACATCGAACTGCGCCGCACGCGGCTGACCAACCGCTCGCGCGTCGAACGCACGATCGAGTTCACCAGCTACGCCGAAATCGTGCTCGCGCCGGCCGCCAGCGACGATGCGCACCCGGCTTTCAGCAACCTGTTCGTGCAGACCGAATTCGTGCAGCCGCGCGACGCGATCGTGTGCACGCGACGCCCGCGCTCGGCGCACGAGGCACAGCCGTGGATGTTCCACCTGCTGGTCGTGCACGACGTTGCCAGCGAGGAAATCTCCTGGGAAAGCGATCGCCTGCGCTTCATCGGCCGCGACCGCGACAGCGCCGATCCGCAGGCGATGCGCAACGCCGGGCCGTTGTCCTGCACGACCGGCTCGGTGCTCGACCCGGTCGCCGCGATCCGCCACCGCTTCCGCATCCGCCCCGAACAGACGTTGACCGTCGACATGGTCACCGGCGTCGCCGCCGGCCGCGACGAATGCCTGTGGCTGCTCGACAAGTACCACGACCGCCACCTCGCCGACCGCGTGCTCGACCTCGCGTGGACGCACAGCCGCGTCGTGCTCGGCCAGATCAACGTGAGTGCGACCGACGCGCAGACCTACGCGCGCCTAGCCGAGTGCATCGTCTACGCCGATCCGCTGCGCCGCGCCAGCGCCGCGATCATCGCCAGCAACCGGCGCGGCCAGTCGGGCCTGTGGGCGCACGCGATTTCCGGCGACCTGCCGATCGTGCTGCTGCAGGTGGGCGACTCCGATGCGCTCGACCTCGTGCGCCAGGTCGTGCAGGCGCACGCCTATTGCCGCCTGAAGGGACTGGTGTTCGACCTGGTGATCTGGAACAGCGAACGCGGCGGCTACCGCCAGGCCGTGCACGACGACATCCACGGCGTGATCGCGGCCAGCGCCGACGCCAGCCTGGTCGACAAGCCCGGCGGCATCTTCGTGCGCTCGGTCGAGCAGATCAATCACGAGGATCGCGTGCTGATGCAGTCGGTCGCGCGCGTCGTGCTGTCCGACGACGCCGACTCGCTGATCGAACAATTGCGCTCTCGCAACGTCGCCGAGCCGGTCGCGCGCTTCGCGCCGACGCGCGCACGCGAATCCGCGCCCGTGCGGGACGTCGCGCTGCCGCCGTTGACCCTGGCGAACGGAATCGGCGGCTTCGCGCGCGAAGGGCGCGAGTACGCGATCGCGATCGACAAGGCGCAGCGCACGCCGCAACCGTGGATCAATGTGATCGCGAATCCCGCGTTCGGCTGCATCGTCTCCGCAAACGGCGCCGGCTATACGTGGTTCGAGAACGCGCACGAATACCGGCTGACGCCGTGGAGCGACGATCCGGTCTGCGATCCGAATACCGAGGCGTTCTACCTGCGCGACGAGGAAACCGGCCACTTCTGGTCGCCGACGCCGCTGCCGGCACCCGGCGCGGCGCGCTACGTCGTGCGGCACGGCTTCGGCTACAGCATGTTCGAGACGATCGAGGACGGCATCGCCAGCGAGCTGCGCATCCACGTCGATCCCGATGCACCGGTCAAGTTCTTCACCCTGCGCCTGCGCAACGACTCCGGCCGCGCGCGGCGCCTTTCGGCGACCGGCTACGTCGAATGGGTGCTCGGCGACCTCGCCGCGAAGACCGCGATGCACGTGGTCACCGAGATCGACGCCAGCGGCGCGCTGCTCGCGCGCAACGCCTACAACACCGAGTTCTCCGCGCTGGTCGCGTTCTTCGACGCGGACGACGCGCAGCGCACGTTGAGCGGCGACCGCAGCGAATTCATCGGCCGCAACGGCAGCTTGCGCGCGCCCGCGGCGCTCGAGCGCGCGAGCTTGAGCGGGCGCGTCGGCGCACGCTTCGATCCCTGCGGCGCGATCCA
>Ga0153956_1002938_pt1 | contig 11705 bp, 10 predicted proteins | sample TSFL040MetaG_FD_104704 | JGI IMG/M metagenome (GOLD analysis project Ga0153956, IMG submission 104704) | Attine ant fungus gardens microbial communities from Florida, USA - TSFL040 MetaG | ecosystem: Host-associated > Fungi > Mycelium > Unclassified | place: USA: Florida, Wekiwa Springs...
CCAGCAGCTTCTGCACCGCGGGCGCGGTGATGTCGCCCGCCACCGCCACCTTCAGGCCATAGGTGGTCCAGTGGCTGCGGGCGAAATTGCGCAGGTCGGCCTGCGTCACCGAGGAGATGCTGTCGACCTCGCCGGTCAGCGGATGGGCATAGGCATGGCCGCCGAAGAAGGTCCGCATGAACCCCTTGGAGGAAACGCTCGGCGGCTCGGCCTGCGCCTGCTGGATGGACTGGACGATCTGGGTGCGCACCCGCGCCAGCGGCGCGGCATCGAACCGCGGCCGGGTCAGCGCCAGTTGCAGCAGGCGCATCGCCTCGGGCGCGTTTTCCTTGAGCGTGGTGATGGAGATCACCAGATAATCGCGTTCGGCGCGGCCGGAAAAGCTGATCGCCTTGCTGGCCAGGGCTTCGTGGAACGCCTTGGAGTCCAGGTTGCCCGCGCCCTCGTCGAGCATCGCCCCGGCGAAGGCCGCCAGCCCCGCCTTGCCGGCGGGGTCATAGGCGGACCCGGCGGGCATCGAGATGTTGAACGACACCATCGGCAGGGTGTGGTCCTCGGCGAACCACACCTGGGCCTGTTTGCCCAGGTCGATATTCCGGATGTCGGCCGCCCGCGCCGGGACCGGCAGGCAAAGCGCCGGCAGCACGGCGAGCACGAAGGCGGCGGCGATCAGAAGGCGTTTCATCTGCCGCCTCCGCTGGGAACCAGATAAGCAGTCACCGCCTGCTTGCGCGCCAGCAGGCCCGCGGCGCGCTTGATGCCGGCGCCATCCACGGCACGGATGCGCGCCGGCCATTCATTCACATCGTCCACCGTCAGGCCGATCGCCAGCGCCTGGCCGTAAGCCGAGGCCAGCGCGAACTGGCTGTCGCGGCGATAGACCGTGGAAGCGACAAGCTGCGTCTTGGCGCGCGTCAGGTCGGTGGCGCCCGGCACCGCCGCGGCGGACACCGCCAGCACCTGGTCCACCGCCTTTTCCAGCGCTTCCAGCGGCACGCCGGGGCGCGGAATGGCATAGACGCTGAATTCGCCGGCATCGCGGTTGAAGCCGTCGTAATTGGCGCCGGCATCGCTGGCCAGCTTCTTCTGCTCCACCAGCACGCGGTACAGCAGCGAGGTCTGGTCGCCGCCCAGAAGCTGGGCGAAAGTCTCCAGCCCTTCCGCGACGCCGGGACGGGCGGTGGAATAGGACGGCACGCGATAGATGCGGTCGAACACCGGCACCCGGGCGTCGGCGCGGCTGATGGTCATGCGGGTTTCGGCCAGGCGCGGCGGCTCGGCATTCTCGGCGCGCGGCTGCAGGCGGCGGCTGGGCACCTTGCCATAGGTATCGTTCGCCATCCGGCGCACTTCCTCCGGCGTGACATCGCCGGCGATCACCAGGATGGCGTTGTTGGGCGCGTAATGATGATCGTAGAAATCCTGGGCGGAAACGCGGTCGATGCGGCGCACCTCCTCGGCCCAGCCGATCACCGGGCGGCCATAGGGGTGCGAATAATGCAGCGCCGCGCGCATCTGTTCGCCCATCAGCGCCTGCGGGTTGTTGTCCACCCGCATCCGGCGCTCTTCCAGCACCACATTGCGCTCCGGCGCGACATGGGCGTCGGAGAGGTCGAGATTGGCCAGCCGGTCGGATTCCAGCCTCATGGCCAGCGGCAGCCGGTCCTTGGCGAGCTGTTCGTAGAACGCCGTATAGTCATGGTCGGTGAAGGCGTTGGCCTCGCCGCCATTCCGGGCGATCAACTGGCTGAAACTGTCGTTGGGATAGGCCTTGGTCCCCCGGAACATCATGTGTTCGAAGAAATGGGCCAGGCCCGAAATGCCCGGCGGGTCGTCCACCGCGCCGACGCGGAACCAGACCATCTGGGTGGCGACGGGGGCGCGGTGATCGGGGATCACCAGCACCTGCATGCCGTTGGCCAGCGCGAACTGGAAGGTGTTGTTGCCGTTCTGGCGGACATTGACCGGCGCGGGCGCCGACAGCTTGCTGCGGTCCGGCGCGGCCGCCGCGAAACAGGACGCGACGACCAGGAAGGCGGCGGAAAAGCGGACGAGTCTAGAGCCAGTCAAACCAGCCGCCGCTGTCTTTCTTCGCCGGGGCCGCCTTCTTGCCGCCGCGCTTGTTCACTTCCTTGTCGGCATTGACCGGCTGGCCATTGTCCGGCGTGGCCGCGGCGCCCAGCACCCGGTCGGTGAAACTGCGGTTGGCGTTCTGCAGGGTGCGGCTGTCGGCGGCGATCTTGGCGCGCACGCCGGGATCGGCGTTCTGCGCCCCGGCATTGGCCAGCAGCAGCTTTTCGGACATGGAATAGTTGCCGCGCATGCCGTTGGCCACGGTCTGCGGATCGGCGGTGCTGAACAGCGCCTGCTCGGCATTGGTGGTGGGATCGACCTGGTTGGCGGGCGGCGCGCCGGGCATGGGCGGGCGCAGGTTGAAATCGGGCGGGATCACCAGCGGCGCCTTGGTGGTGACGGCGAATTCGTCCGGCGACTTCTTCTGGAGCCCGGCCCATTCGCGCAGGTTGGTGCAACCCGCCAGCAGGACGGCGGTGAACCCCGCCATCAGGAACGCAGTCTTGCGCATCTCAAACCTCATTCGACCCGGCTTCCGGCTTCAGCACATCATAGATGATGGCTATCGCCCCCAGGGTGATGGCCAGGTCGGCAATGTTGAAGACATACCAGTCATAGCCGAAACCGTAAAAGTGGAAAAAATCCGCCACCTTGCCGTAGAGCAGCCGGTCGATCAGGTTCCCCAGCGCCCCGCCGATCACCAGACCATAGCCGATGGCCAGGGACGGGCTGTGCGAACGCCACAAAAGCCAGCCCAGGCCAGCCACCGCCGCCAGGCTGACGGCGACAAGGAGGGCGGTCCCCAGCCCGCTGGAGGCCGGGAAAAGCCCATAGGAAATACCGGGGTTCCAGACCATCACCAGGTTAAAAAAGGGCAAGACCGGGACATTCTGCCCCGGCTCCAGCCGGGCGAAACCGGCGCCATAGAGCATGAACAGCTTGGAGCCCTGGTCGGCCGCCAGCGCGACGGCCGCGGCGGCCAGGCCGGTCTCGCGGGGGTCCAGGCGGATCACGCGGGCCTCACCGCATCGGTGCAGCGGTCGCACAGATGGGTATCGGGACGCCTGGCAACTTCCTCCAGCACGCGCCAGCAGCGGGCGCATTTGCCGCCGGAGGCAGGCAGCACGGTGACCTCCACCACGCCCGCCGGCGCATCGGCTTCCCGCGCGCCGACGCCGGCGACCCGCGCCGTCGAGGTGATGGCGATTTCCGCCAGGTCGAGACCGTCGAACAGCTTGAGGTCGACGGGATCGCTGAGTTGCAGCGTCACCGCGGCTTCCAGGCTGGAGCCGATCATCTTCTCGGCGCGCTTCAGTTCCAGCGCCCCGGTGACGGCGCGGCGCAGTTCGCGGATGCGCTGCCACTTGGCGATCAGATCGGCATCGGCCCATGCCTGCGGCGTGTCGGGGAAATCCTGCAAATGCACGCTGCCGTCCGGGCCGAAGCGGGTGGTCCAGGCTTCCTCCATGGTGAAACAGAGGATCGGCGCATACCAGGTGACGACACGGCGGAAGACTTCATCCGTCACCGTGCGGGTGGCGCGGCGGCGCGGGCTGCGCGCGGGATCGCAATAAAGCGCGTCCTTGCGGATATCGAAATAGAAAGCCGACAGGTCGTTGGTGAGGAAGTTGAACAGCGTGGAATGGACCAGCCCGAAGTCGAACACCGCATAGGCCGCGCGCACTGCCTCGTCCAGTTCCGCCAGCCGCGCCAGCATGAACTTTTCCAGTTCGGGCATTTCGGCATAACCGATGCGTTCCTGTTCGGAGAAGCCCGCCAGGTTCGCCAGCATGAAACGGATGGTGTTGCGCAGACGGCGATAGGCCTCGACATTGGCCTTGATGATGTCGGGACCGATGCGCAGGTCCTCGGTGAAGTCCGACGACGCCGCCCACAGGCGCAGGATCTCCGCGCCGTTCTTTTCCGCGATCACCTGCGGCGCCACCGTGTTGCCCAGCGACTTGGACATCTTGCGGCCCTGCTCGTCCAGCACGAAGCCGTGGGTCAGCACGCCCTTGTAGGGCGGCCTGCCGGTGGTGCCGACGCTTTCCAGCAGCGAGGACTGGAACCAGCCGCGATGCTGGTCGCTGCCTTCCAGGTACAGGTCGGCGCGTTCGGCCCTGGGCCAGTTGGGGTCGATGGGATCCTCGACCACGAAGACATGGGTCGAGCCGCTGTCGAACCAGACATCGAGAATGTCGGTGACCTGCTCGTAATCATCGGCCTTGCGGCCTTCGCCCAGGAAGCGTTCCGGCGGCGACGTGAACCAGGCATCGGCGCCCTCGGCCTCGAAGGTGGCTTCGATGCGGTCGAACACCGCCGGATCGTTCAGCACCTGGCCGGACGCCTTCTCGACGAAGATCGCCAGCGGCACGCCCCAGGCGCGCTGGCGCGACAAGACCCAGTCGGGACGGCCTTCCACCATCGCGCCGATGCGGTTGGCGCCGCGCGGCGGATACCATCTGGTGTCCGCGATGCCCTGCAACGCCAGTTGCCGCAGCGTCCGGCCGTCCCGGAACGGCCTGTCGATGGCGACGAACCATTGCGGCGTGGCGCGGTAGATCACCGGCGCCTTGGAGCGCCAGGAATGGGGATAGGAATGGCGCAGGCTGCCCTTGGCCAGCAGCTTGCCGCGCGCGATCAACTCCTTGATCACCGCGCCATTGGCGTCGCCGTCCTTGCCCTCGTCGGTCAGGATGCGCCTGCCGGCGAACACCGGCACGTTGGGCGCGAAGGAGCCGTCCGGCAGCACGACATTGAAGGCGTCAGGATTGGTGCGGGCATAGTCGGGCCAGACCGACAGGATGAGTTCGAAGTCTTCCTCGCCATGGCCGGGCGCGGTGTGGACGAAGCCGGTGCCGGTATCGGCGGTGACATGGGCGCCCGGCAGCACCGGCACGTCGAACGTGTAACCCACGCTGCGCAGCGGATGCGCCGCGACCAGCGTCTTGAGTTCGTCGGCGGAAACGGTGCGCACGCGCGACAGCACGGCCTTGGCCTGCTTGGCGACCTGCTCGGCCAGCTCGTCGGCCAGCAGCAGATTCTCGCCGGGGCGCGCCAGCGATCCGTCGGTGGCGTCGGCGACCTGGTAGAGGCCGTAGGAGATTTCCGGCGAAAAGGCGATGGCGCGGTTGCCGGGGATGGTCCAGGGCGTGGTGGTCCAGATCACGATGAAGGTGTGGGCCAGCGCCGGAACCGGAAACTTCACATAGATGGCGGGCGAGGATTTCTCGTGATACTCGACCTCGGCATCGGCCAGCGCTGTCTTCTCCACCGGCGACCACATCACCGGGCGGAAGCCGCGATAGAGCAGCCCGTTCTCCACGAACTTCATCGCCTCCCGCGCGATCCTGGCCTCGGCCTTGAAGTTCATGGTGGTGTAGGGATGCGCGAAATCGCCGATCTGGCCCAGGCGCCGGATCTGCGCCCGCTGCACGTCCAGCCAGTGCGCGGCGAAGCTCCGGCAGGCGCGGCGCAACTCGTCCTTCGGAATCGAATCCTTGGCGCGGCCTTCCTCGCGGAATTGCTCCTCCACCTTCCATTCGATGGGCAGGCCGTGACAGTCCCAGCCCGGAATGTAGGGCGCGTCCTTGCCCAGCATGCCCTGCGAGCGGACGACGAAATCCTTCAGGATGTGGTTCAGGCCGGTGCCGGAATGGATGTCGCCATTGGCATAGATCGGACCGTCATGGAGGATGAAGAGCGTCCGCCCCCTGGCGCGCGCCCGCAGCTTTCCGTACAGGTCCATCTCCGCCCAGCGCGCCAGCCATTTCGGCTCCGCCTCCGGCAGGCCCGCCTTCATGGGAAAATCGGTGGCCGGCAGGAACAGGGTCGCCCGGTAATCCGGGGTTTCGCTGGGTTTTTCGGGCTTTTCGGACATGGCAGAGGCTTCTAACAGGGGGCCTCAACCCCGTCCAGCTATGGCGTTTTCGCCAGGATGGCGCGGGCCTCTTGCGCGTCCCGCCCGATCTGGGCGATCAGCGCGGGCAGGCCATCGAACTTCGCCTCCGGCCGGATATAGCGGATCAGTTCCACCGACAGGTATTTGCCGTAAAGGTCGCCGTCGAAATCGAACAGGTGCGTCTCCATCAGCGGCACCTGGACCTTGTACATGGGCCGGATGCCGAAGTTGGACACCCCGTCATGGCGGGCCACCACCTTGTCATTGTCCAGGATGTTGACGCGCACGGCATAGACGCCGAAGGCCGGCGCCAGGCAGTGGCCCAGATGCATGTTGGCGGTGGGGAAGCCCATCTCGCGGCCCCGCGCATCGCCATGCTCGACCCGGGCCTCCACCGCCCACCAATGGCCCAGCAGGCGCGCCGCCTCCTCGGGCCGGGCCTCCTTCAGCATGCGCCGGATCAGGGTGGAGGAGATCTTCTCCTCGGCCCCGGCCGCGATGACGGTATCGAAGGCGGTGACGGTGAAGCCTTCCATCTCGCCCATATAGGACAGCACGGCCAGGTCGCCGCTGCGGCCCTTGCCGAATTCGAAATCGCGCCCCACCACCGCGCCGCTGATGCCGAGCGCGCCCACCAGCGCCTTTTCGACGAAATCCTGCGGCGACATCCGCGCCAGGTCGGCGTCGAAGGTCAGCGCGAACAGCGCGTCCACGCCCAGGTCGGACAGCAACCGCGCCTTGGACCTGAGCGGCGTCAGGCGGATGCTTTCAGGCGCGGGACGGAAGAATTCCTGGGGATGCGGCTCGAAGCTCAGCACCGCCAGCGGCGCCCTGCGCGCCTCGGCCTGCAGCTTGGCCTCGGCGATGAGCGCGCGATGGCCGCGATGCACGCCGTCGAAATTGCCGACCGCCACCACCGCGCCTTTCAGCGACGGCGGCACATCGTCATAATGCCGGAAAATCCGCATCAGTCTTTCGGGCGGCGCGGCGCCAGCACATGCGCCTCCGATTCCAGGACCAGCCGGTCGCCCACCTTGCAGACGCAATCCAGCACCACGGCGCGGCCCGTCACTTCGCGCACCGTGGCGGTGGTGACGACCGTGTCGCCGATCCGCACCGGCGTCTTGAACACGATGGAGGCCGACAGGAAGATCGAGCCGTCGCCCGGCAGCACCGTGCCCAGCAGCGCCGAGATATAGCCGATCGACAGCGCGCCATGGGCGACGCGGCCCCGGAACACCGTCTTCCTGGCGAACTCCTCGTCGAAATGCACCGGGTTCATGTCGCCGGTGGCCTCGCCGAACAGCCGGATGTCCTTTTCGGTGACGGTGCGTTCGATGGACGCGCTCAGGCCGGGCTTCAGCTCGTCGAGATAAACGGCAGACATCGGATTACCACTTCAGGACGCGCGTGACGGCGGGCGCGGCGGCCCCGAATCGCGCGAACAGGGCAGCCAGATGGCCGGGAGTATAGGGGGCCACATCCTCGCCATGAACCCCATCGGCGATAAATAGCGCGTCAAGTCCCGCGGCATTGGCGCCCTTGATGTCGGTGAGAAGACCATCCCCCACCGCCAGCGGCGCGGCGGGGTTGCCGGCGGCGGCCAGGGCCGCCCGGTACACCGCCGGATGCGGCTTGCCGTAATGGATCACCGCTCCGCCCATCTGTTCATAAGCCTGGGCCAGCGATCCGGCGCAATAGAGCAGCCGGCTGCCCCGGTGCACCACCAGGTCGGGATTGGCGCACAGCATGGTCAGGCCCCGCGCCCGCATCGCCTCCAGCCGCGCGGTGTAATCGGCGGGCGTTTCGGTCAGGTCGTCCTCCAGCCCGATGGCCAGCGCCACCTCGGCTTCTTCGATGCCGGTGCGGCGCACATCCAGCCCGGCGATCATCGTCAGGTCGCGGTCGGGGCCGATGTAATGAAGTGGCAGCGTGCGCGCCGCCGAACGCCGGGCCAGTTCGTCGCGCGCCGCCCCGCCCGACGACACGATGGCGTCATAGCAGCCGGGCGGCAGGCCGTAGCTGGCGCACTGGGCGGCGACTTCCTCCGGCGCGCGCGGCGCGTTGGTCAGCAGTACCACCGGGCCGCGTTCCGCCCGGAACCGGATCAGCGCCTCGGCGGCGGCGGGATGGTGCCTCTGGCCGTCATGGATCACGCCCCACACGTCGCAGATCAGCGCGTCATGGCGGGGCGCGATTTCGGACAGGCCGGAGATCAGGCGGGGCAGCATGGCCGTCAGGTAGGCCGCGCCGGGCCCCGGGTCAATGCGCGAAACGGTTTAACCGGCCCGCCGCAGCGGAATGACGGTGGCCGGCTCCAGGGCGCTGACGGTCTTCAGCGTTTCCTCGCGCACCGCGCGCGGTTCGCCGAACAGGTAGCCCTGGGCATAGTCCACGGCATAGTCCAGCAACTGCACCACGGTCTTCTCGTCCTCGACGCGCTCGGCGATCAGGTTCAGGCCGTGGCGGGTCAGCAGCTTCTTGAAGTCTTCCGCCGCGATATGGCTGGCCTCGCCGCCCATGCCGCGCGCCGGTTCCTGGGTCAGCGCGCTGGCGCGCAGCTTGATGTGGCGGAAGCCGATCGCCTTGAGGCGCAGGAAATCCACCTTCAGCGACTCGACATGGTCCATCGACAGCGGGAAGCCCAGGGTCGCCAGCGCGGCCAGGTTCTTCTCGCCCTCCGCCCCCGCCGCCAGCACCGCGGCCTGGCTGAACTCGAAGACGATCTGGCCCGCCAGGTCGCGGTTGGCGGCCATATAGTCGAGGAACTGGGGGAAGAATTCGCGGTCGGCCAGCGTCTCGCCGCTGATGTTGCAGAAGATGCCGATGTCGCGGTTCTTCTGGATCAGGCGGCGCACGATCTGGACGCAGCGGAACAGCAGCAGATTGTCCACCACCGACATCAGCCCGGCGGCGCCCGCCACCTGGATATACTGGGCCGGCATGATGATCTGGCCGTTATGGTCGCGCAGCCGCGACAGCGCCTCGTAATAGCGCAGCTTGCGCTGCGGCAGGCTGACGATGGGCTGCAGGTAGAGATCGACGCGGTTCTGTTCCAGCGAGGCGCGCACGGTCTCCAGCAGCGCGCCCTTGTCGCCCAGGGTGTTGAGATAGGCGCCGGCGGGGCCGCGCTGCGGCCTGGGCGCGGGCGCGGGAACAGCGGCGGCGCCGCGCGCGATCTTGCCGGCGAAGTCGCGCATCAGGCTTTCCAGCACCTTCAGTTCGGCGACGATCTTCTTCTCTTGCGCGCCGGCACGCTCCTCGATCAGCCCGCCCAGTTCGCCGACGCGCGCGCGCGTCTCGTGCAGGGCGGTCTCGAATTCCAGGTGCATCCTGCGCAGATGCGCCATCTCCTTGGCCGTGGCGCGCTTGTCGCGGCGGCGGACGAAACCGGCGGCGGCCTGCTGCACGCAGACAAAGGCGACGATGCCCGACAGGATCGCCACCGGCCAGCCGGTGAACAGCGCCAGCCCCGCGCCCAGCGTGGCGCAGACGAAGAACACGGTCAGGGTCAGAAGGCCCCTGGTGACGGTGGAGATGCGGTCGGTCATGGCGGTGATTCTGACCGCCGCCCGTTTCCAATTTCTTAACCGTGAAAAACCGGCGGATGCGGGCCTCCGCCGGTTAACGGGGGGTTAACGCGCGGCGCCGTCGCCGCCGATCAGCCGGATCACCACCCGCCGGTTGCGCGGCTCGCGCACGCCGTCGCCGGTCTGGACCGCCAGCCGGGTTTCGCCCAGCCCTTCGGTCTCGATCCGGCCGCGCGCCACGCCCTGGCGTTCCAGCACCGCCGCCACCGCGTCGGCGCGCGCCTGCGACAGCCGGCTGTTGTGCGCGGCGGTGCCGGAGGTGTCGGTGTGGCCTTCCACCACCAGCCGCGCATCGGGCTGGCGGCGGGCGGCATCTGCGATCTCCTGCAACACCGTGTCGGCGTTGCGGGTGACGCGGGACGAATCCAGGCCGAACAGCACGCTGTCGGGCAGTTCGTAGTCGGTCTCGCCCGGCGCTTGCGTCACCCGCCAGGGGCCGGACGGCGGCGGCGGTGGCGGCGCGGCGTCCGCGTAATCCGGCGGCGGCGGCGGGGGATAATCGTAATAGTCGTCATACAGGTCGTAGGGCGCGCCGTAGTAACCGTAGTAATAAGGCGCGTAGAGCGACCCATAATAGGGCGGGTAATAGCCGCCAAAGCCGAAGCGCAGCGACGGGCCGCGATAGAAACCGCCGCGATAGCCGCCATGATAGCCGCCACGGAAACCGCCGCCGCCATGAAAGCCGCTGCCGCCGTGGAAGCCGCCGCCATGGCCCCCGCCCCCGTGGAAACCGCCGCCGCCATGGCTGCCGCCACCATGGCCGCCGCGCTGCGCCAGCGCCGGCGCACTGGCCAGCGCCAACCCCAGGGCCGAAAGTATCAGGAACTTTTTCATACCCGTCTCCGCGAAATCATCGGAGCGGGAGCCTGGTCCCGGTGAGATGAACCGCGCCTGAACGACACGGCCCGGAAAGACCGTGCCGGCCGGTTCCATTTCCTGCCTCGCACCGCGCTTGGCCGCGCGCCGCTGCGGCGTTCGGCTGGGCGAAGCGTCCACCGGACGCTTCGCTTATCCAGCCTCACCCATTTGCGATTTTCACCACGACCCGGCGGTTCTTGGCTTCCGAGGTGTTGTCGGGGGTATCCACCGCCAGTTCGCGCTCGCCAAAGCCGCGCGCCTCGATGCGGTCGAGCGGTATGCCGTTCCGCGCCAGTTCCTGCGCCACCGCTTCGGCGCGGGCGATGGAGAGCTTGTCATTGTGCTGCGGGGTGCCGGTGGTATCGGTGAAGCCGTCCACCTCGATCGCGCCGCCATGGACCTTCGCCACAGCCGCCAGCTCGGCGACGATGGCATGACCGGCGGGCAGCACCTCCGCCGAGTCGGTGGCGAACAGAAGCTGGTTCGGCACCTGGTATTCGGTGTTGGTCTCGTGATGGATCACGGTCCAGCGCGAATCGTCCTGCGCCGCGACCTTGTCCTTGTCGCCGGGATAATGGGGAAAGCCGCCGGAACAGGCCGACAGCAGAGCCGCCGTGGCAAGGGCAGCGGGAATGATGACGCGATTCATGGTCTTCTCCTCAGAAGAACGCCACCCTTCCCCGGGGAGGATGGGAACCGCCAAATGGGGCGATTTGCGGACGGGAACCCGGCAACAAAAAGCCCCGGACATTTCCGTCCGGGGCCTTTCGCCGTCGGCGCTCCACGCCTAGCGATGATGCCCGTGGCCGCCGCCGTTGCTGTGGGACGCGCTGCCCTGGGTGCTTTGGCTGCCCTGGCGCGCCTGCCAGTTGCCGCGCCAGCCGCCGCCGCCCCAGCTATGGTTCTGCCGCGGCTGGGCCTGGGCGCTCTGGCGGTTCTGCCCGCGCCAGTCGCCGCCGCCGCTCCAGTCGCGGCCCTGTCCGTTGCGCGGCCCCTGATAGGTGGGCGTCGCGTTGAAGCTGCTGCTGCCGCGGAAGCCGCGATAGTTGCCCGCATTGCCGGCGGCATAGTTGCGGTTGCCATAGCTGCGGCTGTAATTGCCGTAGTTGCGATAGCCGCCGGCGAAATTGCGGTGCTGGGAATACCAGGCGCGGCCGCGCGCGGGCCGGAAGCTGCCGCCGCGATACTGGCCCGAACGCCAGCCGCCATGGATCCAGTACTGACGCCGGCCGCCATAGTCGCGATAGAAGAACGGACCGGTCAGCCAGGCGCCGTCGTAATAG
>Ga0153956_1002939_pt1 | contig 11703 bp, 7 predicted proteins | sample TSFL040MetaG_FD_104704 | JGI IMG/M metagenome (GOLD analysis project Ga0153956, IMG submission 104704) | Attine ant fungus gardens microbial communities from Florida, USA - TSFL040 MetaG | ecosystem: Host-associated > Fungi > Mycelium > Unclassified | place: USA: Florida, Wekiwa Springs...
CAGAACGCGACCGGCAATTATGTGAAGGTCGTCCAGCGCGTGCCGGTCCGCATCAAGTTCGATGGCGCCCAATGGCGCCATTACCATGTCGGTCCAGGCATGTCGGTCGTGCCGCGCGTCCTGGTGCGCTGATGGCCGACGGCTGGAGCGACGAACGATCGGCGGCCGGCAAGCGCAATCCCTGGCTGATCGTCGCCATCATCTCGATGGCGACCTTCATGGAAGTGCTCGACACCTCGATCGCCAACGTCTCGCTCGGCCATATCGCGGGCGGGCTTTCGGCGAGCCAGGACCAGGCGACCTGGGTGCTGACCTCCTACCTCGTCGCCAATGCGATCGTCATCCCGATCTCGGGATGGTTGAGCGACGTGATCGGGCGGAAGCGCTACTACATGATCTCGGTCGCGCTGTTCACCATCTCGTCCGCATGCTGCGGGCTCGCGCCGAGCCTGCCTTTGCTCATCGCCGCGCGCCTGTTCCAAGGCATGGGGGGGGGAGGGCTGGCGCCATCGGAGCAGAGCTTCCTTGCCGACACTTTCCCGCCGGAGAAACGCGGCCAGGCCTTTGCCGCCTATGGCGTCGTCGTCGTCTGCGGGCCAGTGCTCGGGCCGACGCTCGGCGGGATCATTACCGACAATCTGAGCTGGCACTGGATCTTCCTGATCAACGTGCCGATCGGCCTGACTTCGCTGGCGCTGGTTCAGACTTTCGTCTGCGAGCCGGAAGTGCTCGAACGCGAGCGCCGCAAATTGTGGAAGGGCGGGCTCAAGGTCGATTATGTCGGCTTCGCCCTGGTCGCGCTTGGTCTCGGCTGCCTCGAGCTGACGCTCGATCGCGGCGAGCGCGACGACTGGTTCAGCAGCCCGTTCATCGTCGCGACTGCGATCACCTGCGTGCTGTCGCTGGCGTTGCTCGTCTGGTGGGAGCTTGCGCGGCGCGACCCGATCGTCAACTTGCGCCTGCTCGGCAACCGCAATTTCGCGATCACGGTCGGCTTCATGACCACCACGGGCGCCGTGCTGTTCGGCACCACCACCCTGATCCCGCAGATGCTGCAGCAGGTGTTCAACTACAGCGCGACCGACGCGGGCATGGCGCTCACCACCGGTGGCCTCGCCACCCTGGTCGCGATGCCGATCGTCGGAGCGCTGACCGGCAAGGTTGATACGCGGGTCTTGATGATCCCGGCCTTGCTCGTCCAGGCTTTCGCGCTCTGGTACATGACCGGCTGGAGCACCGAGCTCAGCTACGGTCAGGCATCGATGGGGCGGCTGATCTCGGCCGCGGGCCTGCCTTTCCTGTTCATCCCGATCAACACCGCGGCCTATGTCGGCCTGCCGCCGGAAGAGACCAACCAGGCGTCCGCCTTGCTCAACGTCTCGCGCAATCTGGGCGGCAGCTTTGGCATCGGCCTTGCCCAGGCGATGCTGATCGAGCGTGGGCAATATCACCAGGACCGGATCGTCGAGGGGTTGAACGATCTCAACCCGACCTTCGTCGATGCCGTCAACCGGCTCGGCCAGTCGCTCGGCTCGACCGATCCGCTCACGCCCATCGGCACGATCTACGGCCAGGTCCAGCAGCAGGCGGCAATGCTGTCATATATCGACGTCTTCCATGTCGTGATGGTCTTCGTGCTGATCATCACGCCGTTCGGTCTGATGCTTCGCCAGGGCAGCGGCGGAGCGCACGGCGCATGAGGCGAATCGCATCCTTCCTCGGCTGCTTCGCGCTCGCCGGGTGCGTGGTCGGGCCGAACTATGTCGAGCCCCCGCAGACGGTGCCGCGCGCTTACGGCGAGGCGGTGGCCCCGCCGGTGGCGGGAGAGGCCGATCGCGGCAGATGGTGGCAGGCGCTGGGCGATACTACGCTCGACGGACTGGTTCGCGACGCGCTCAAGGATAGCCCCGACATTGGTATCGCGGTCGCCCGCATCGCTCGGGCGCGCGCCGAAGCCCGCGTCGCGCGGGCCGCCGCCCTGCCCGAGGCCGATGCCCAGGGCGGCTTCAACTATGAACGCTTCAGCAAGAATGCCGGTCTGTCGTCGCTGAGCAGCCTGTTTGGCGGTGGCGCGGGCGGCGGGAGCGGTACGAGCGGGGGCAACGGATCGGGCAGCTCGGGTGGCGGTATCGCGGCGCCGGGCGACTCGATCCACACTTATTCGGTCGGCTTCGACGCCAGCTGGGAGCTCGATCTGTTCGGTGGAGTCACCCGCCGCATCGAAGGCGCCCAGGCGCGGGCTCAGGCGGCCGAATGGAATGCGCGCGATGCCCAGCTGTCACTGATAGCCGAGATCGCCGACGCTTACTTCCAGCTCCGCACTTTCCAGGCGCGCGAAGCGATCGCCCGCGCCGAAGTCGCCCGCCAGCAGGGCCAGATCGAAATCATGGCACATACCGCCCAGGCGGGGCTGGTGCCGCAGGGTGATTTCATACGCCAGCGCGCGGCGTTGGCCGATGCCGAGGCGCAGGTCGGCCCGATCGTCGCCGCGGGCAAGGCCGAGATGCATGCGCTGGCGGTATTGACCGGCCGTACTCCTGATGCCCTGATCGACACATTGTCCAATCCGGCGCCGCCGCTGCCGACATTACCCGACGTGCCACCTGGCCTGCCGTCCGAGTTGCTGCGGCGGCGGCCCGATATCCGTGCGGCCGAACGCAACCTGGCCGCGGCGACCGCCGATGTCGGCGTCGCCGTCGCCGATCTCTATCCGCATCTCAGCCTGACCGGCATGGGCGAGTTCATCTCGACCGCGCTCGGCAACCTGCTCTCGAGTGACAGCCTGCAGCTGACCGGCGCCGCGACGGCGACCTTCCCCGTGCTCGATTTCGGGCGGCGATCGGGTCAGGTCGCGGCGAACCGCGCTGCCGCTGACGAAGCCTATTTCGATTACAAGAAAACCGTCCTGACCGCGCTCCGCGACGTCGAGGACGCGCTGATCCGTCTCCATACCGAACAGGAACGGCGGGCCTCACTCGCCGCCGGCCTGACCGATGCGATGCGCGCAGCGCAGACGGTCGAGGCGCGCTACCAGACCGGCCTGGTCAACTTCGGCGACGTGCTCCAGGCTCGCCAGTCTGTCCTCTCTGACCGGTCGCAGCTGGCCGACAGCGACGGCATGCTGCGCCGCGATACCCTGTCGCTGCTCAAGGCGCTCGGCGGCGGATGGGAAGCGTTGCCACTCGACGTGCCGCGCGCCGGCGCCGCGGCGGCGGTCTATACCCGCAGGAAGAGATAGGCCGCGGCGCCTGCGCCTTATTGCGGCGTCAGCTTGACGATGCGATTGCCCGAAAAGCCGCCGACGTAGAAATCGCGGCCGACCTCGATCGCGACCGACACGCCAACCATCACGCCGGCGGGGGCGGTATAGACCGGGGTCGCGCGGAAGGTCTTGAGATCGATCCGAGCAATGCCGAAGCCCAGCGCGCACATGCCGTCGATCTGCGGGCAGCTGGCACCGCCCGACGCTTCGTCGGTACCGGCGGCGACCAGCGTGCCGTCCCTGCTCCAGGTCAGATTGTCGGGGCGGAAGGCCAGCCTGATCGTGCCGGTGACCTTGCCTGCCGCAATGTCGTAGCGCCTGACTTCCTTCGCGGTCCACGCGTTGAAAAAGGCGACCTTGCCGTCGGGCGAGAGCTGGATGCCGTTATTGTAGGGCGCATCGCTGCCGGGCAGGCGCACCTGGCCCTTGCCGGGGCGCCAGGCGACGAGATAGCCCGTGTCGCTCTTGCCATCCATCGGCGCCTTGCCGCCGTTGGCCGCGAAGACCTTCGCATCGGTCGGAATGGTGGCGACAAAGCCGCCATCGGGGGTCGCGGCAACGTCGTTATACGCCCCGTCGGAGCTGATTACGCAGCCATGCCAGATCGCGCGCGTCGCCCGGCCGCTGCCGACCAATTCGAGGAATTCGAGCGATTCGCGATCCTCATGATTGACGGCGAGCAATTGCCAGCGGCCGTCGCTCCTCTTCGACAGATGAATGCCATGCGCTCCGATATGCTTGGGCGCGGTGCATCCGGGCTCGCCCCAGCCAGCCGCGGGGCTGTCGGTGATCGGCAATGGCAGCGAGGTGCCGGTGCTGGTATCGAGCAGCGACAGGCCGCCTGGAACCGGCGGACGGCGGAACTGGCCGACAACGAGCGTCTGGCCGTCAGGCAGGAGCTCGAGATCCTCGGGCCCGGCGATGCCCATGATCGGTGTCGCCTTGTAATCGGTCGCCGCAGCCCTCCCGGCCAGCAGCGCCACTGCCGCAACGCTTGCCAATCCCAGTCGCATATCCCTCTCCTTATTGTAGTTTGAGCTTGCTCCCCGGCTTCCATTCCGGCCCTTGTCCCCGTCCGTCACGCGATCGACCAGCGCGTAGAAGAAGGCGTTGAAGTCCGCCGCTTCCTTCCAGTCGATTGGCTGGTCGAGATCATCCTGCGGGCGGTGATAGCCGACTTCGTACCAATGCCGGTAGATGCGCTCGCTTTTCGTGCTCGGCCGATAGCCGAAGACGAAGCTGGTCGCGGGCACCCCGCCTGGAGGAATGGCCAGTGATCGGCCCGGCGTAGCAGGTTGCGCTCGGGTTTGGACCGCGTGCCATGCCGGACTTCGCCCGGACCTTGGGCGGCGGTATCACGCAACATTCTATCCCTGGCGAGTCGAACGCTCAACAGGGGAGGGGGGATGATCGAGTTAGCTGCTCAAGATCTACGCCAGACGCAGTTGGCGTCAGCCAACAACGACCGATGTCGATGCTCAGACGATGAAATCGTGCACCGGTTGTACCTGCCAATTGGTCGCTACCTGGGTGTAGGCGTCGGCGTCGTTGTTCGCGAAGCCGCCATTGGCGTTGGCCAGCCAGTCCGACAGTTCGCCGCTGTCGCTGCGCCACAAGATATCGCTGCGGCCGTCGCCATTGAAATCACCCGTGCCGACGACATGCCAGTTTGTGGGCACGCTCGTGAAGGAATTGGCGGCGTTGTCGGTAAAGCCGCCATTGGCGTTGGCCAGCCAATCCGACAGTTCGCCGCTGTCGCTGCGCCACAGGATATCGCTACGGCCGTCGCCATTGAAATCACCCGTGCCGACAACGTGCCAGTTTGTGGACACGCTTGTAAAGGAATTCGCAGCGTTGTCGGCAAAACCGCCATTGGCATTGGCCAGCCAATCCGACAGTTCGCCGCTGTCGCTGCGCCACAGGATATCGCTGCGGCCGTCGCCATTGAAATCACCCGTGCCGGCAACATGCCAGTTTGTGGACACGCTTGTGAAGGAATTGGCGGCGTTGTCGGTAAAACCGCCATTGGCATTGGCCAGCCAATCCGACAGTTCGCCGCTGTCGCTGCGCCACAGGATATCGCTACGGCCGTCGCCATTGAAGTCATTGTGGAGGTGGGCTGCGATTGTGGACGTCGCCTTAAGGCCCTGCGTTCCGGTGTCATCCGTTGTCAGCACCGGCACCTTCGGCGCGGCCTCCGACAGCAATGCGTCGTAGCGGGGTGTCTTCGGATCGTAGAGTGAAGCGAGCGTTCCGAACGTGCCGAAGTTACTTGGAGCGGCGACGTCATAATATGCCGCCACCATCTTGCCGCCGGCATTTTCGAACGTGTCGAACCAATATTTGTACAGATCTTCCATTCGCGGGTCGGCCATGAGCCGCGCGAAGAAGTCCATGACGGTGGCCTGATCCGCGCCGAAATAGACGGCCGATCCGTGGAATCCGCCCTCATACCCGACGAGGTCGAGACCGTAGCGATCGGCCACCGACTTTTCGTAGACGAGGTATTTGGCGACATCGTCGATCGAATATTTGACCGACAGGCCTGCACCGCCATGCGCGAGTTCCTGAAACGCCGCGGTCAGGCCTGCGTCGCCAGAATTCGCCCAGCCGAGAATCGTGGCCCGATCCGCGGCGGTCGCGCCACCCATCTCAAGGCCGAAGTAGGACGTGACGGACCATTCGTCGAACAGCGAACTGACGCTGCCGACATTGGCCTTTGCAATGCCATCGAACAGATATTTCTCGAGCGTATTGTTGCCGTTCTGCGTGGCAAAGACCATCTCGAGGCGGTCGTCGTCCGCACCCGAAAAGACGGAATTGGCAATCGCGGCGATCTGAGCCGAGCGATAGCCGTAATAAACGTTGTTTCCGCTGGTGACGGCTTCCGCCGGATCGTTGGGATTGATCACGCCGTCGTGGTTGGCGTCCTTGCCCCACAGTTGATTGGCCATGGTCTGGGCATATTTCGATTGCTGGAAGCTCGTGTTCCAGACCTCATTCGAATATTCGACATGGACCTTGAGGCCCGGAGCGAGATTGGCCTTGATCAGCTCGAGAGCATTGCGGACATAATCGTCGTCGGCCTGGGTCGGGACGTTGAACCACATGTCGGTATGGGCTTCGTTGGCTAGCTGGATCATGGCCTCGATCGGCACGCCCGATGAATTGCCGCTTATAGACCAGCTTGCGTCGTCGAGATGTGCGCGCTGGTCCCATGACGTGATGGTTGTGTTGTTGATGTTCTCCCAGTCCATGAAGCGCAAGGTCTGCCAGTTCGAAGCCTGCGCCAGGAAATCGGAATTGAAGATTTCTCCGTGCTGGAAATCGGCAACCTGATCCTCGCGGACAAGATGGATGTCATGCACGGGGTCGGTAGCGCTTATCGAGCGGATGACGATATTCGCCATGGTGGTGGTAGTGTTGGTATATTGAAAGACCAGCTTGCCCGGCTGCGAGGAAATGACCGTCGTGCCGGGAACCTGAAAGGTCGCCGTGCCACTCCAGGTCAGTTCATAGACGTCGGTCATCGGCGCGGAGACCGGATCGAGCGCGACGAGCGTCTGCACGAGATTGACGCCGGTCGGGATGGCCGTCGGATTGCCCTGCGCGTCGAGCGATATCGGCAGGCCATAGGCGCCCCATCCGCCGGACGTCTTCATGCGATCGATAAATGGGAACTCGGTGCCGTAATATTGTACGGGCGCCAGGTTCATTCCAACGTCGGTCATACAGGCTCCTGAGCGGTGCGGCGTCAGAAACATCCCGCCGGTCCGTCGGCCGCGCTTTCGCATGCAATGGTTAAAATACGGAAAACGGGAGATTTTTTAGACACATAATCAAGCAGTAACGTGTCGAAGCCGGTGCGGCTGACCCACAGTTCGGGCGCGCCAGTGAATAAGCAGCTTGATCGCTGCTGGTCGGCCGAAAATCATCGATTTTGGCGAAATCGGGACGCCATGCGGAGCGCCACGCGTCTCGGACCCAGCTCCGCCCGCAAACTGAGCGAAGCCCATGCCTCGCGTAACCAATAAACCTTTCCCGATCTCCATCCCTTCATTTCGATCCGGTTCGTCGCGGCGTGCTTGTCAGCCGTCGCAATCACCGATAAATCGGTGGTGTGACGTATGGGCGACATGCAGTTCACCGCCGCCGGCGTCAGAACGACGGGGAATTGGCGGCTAGACGGTTGGGCCGATCCGTTTCTGCTTCGAAACCATTTCGTAAGACACGTGTTGCAAGAGTGCGCCGCGCAGCCGATCGGATCGCGTGTCGAACCTCGGTGCATCCGAATGGAACAATCGCATCCCATGCCAAACGCTGACGTCAAAGCCGCTGCCGTCACGCATGGCGCGCGTCCGGTTCGGAACGGCGGGATCGCGGCGATCGCGTTGGATCATTGGCTGTTGATCCTCGGCGCCCTGGCGATCGGCATCCCGACGATGATTTCCGTGGCCAAGCTTTCCTGGTCGACCGAACAGGGGGCGCACGGGCCCATCATGCTCGCGACCGGTATCTGGCTCATCGGCCAAAAGTTGGGGGAGGCGGCGCCGTTCGTTCGGCCGGGCCGAAAGATCATCTCCATTCCGGCTCTATTCGCCTTGTTGGCCGTCTATGTCGTCGCGCGTGTCACGGACACATTGGAGCTCGAAGGCTTCGCGATGTATCTGACACTCGTAGCCTGTGCCTATGCCTATTGCGGCGGCCACACGTTGCGCCTCCTGTGGTTCCCGATCCTGTATCTGACCTTCGTATTTCCGCCGCCGGATTCGCTGCTGGCTCTGTTGACGCAGCCGCTGAAGATCGAGATTTCGCGTATCGCGGTCGGCCTTCTCGATGTGCTGGGCTATCCCGTGGCGCGCACGGGCGTCATCATCCAGGTGGCGCAATATGACGTACTCGTCGCGGCGGCATGCGCCGGGCTCAATTCGATCATCAGTCTCTCGGCGATTGGCCTGTTCTATGTCTATGTCAGGCATAACGCGAACTGGCGCTACGCGCTGCTCCTTATGCTGGTGATCCTGCCGATGGCCATCTTGGCCAATTTCGTGCGCGTGTTGATGATCATCCTGATGACCTATTATTTCGGCGACGCTGTGGCACAAGGTTTCCTCCACGAATTTGCCGGGTTGACCATGTTCGTGTTTGCGCTTCTCGGCATCATCGGGTGCGATGTTCTGCTGAGCCCGCTGCGCCGCCGCCTGGGCCGAGAGGCTTTGGCGTGACCGCGCAGCGCTCGCTTGGCCCGCCGTCGCGACGCGACGTGCTGTTTGGGGGCGCGATGCTGGCCGCCGCGGGCGTCGCTTATGCCCGCATGCCGCATGCATCCGACATGTTGATCGGCAAGGGCCAGCTCGACAAGATCGTCCCGCTGTCGATCGGAAACTGGCGTTACGTTTCCGAAAGCGGTCTCGTGTTGCCGCCGCCGGATCAGCTCGCGCAGCTACTTTACGATCAGCAGGTAACGCGATCCTACGAGTCCAGTGATGCGCTGCCGGTCATGCTGCTCATGGCCTACGGCAGCAGCCAGAGCGGGATGATGCAGGTGCATCGGCCCGAAACCTGCTATCCGTCCGGCGGCTTTCGCCTCAGCCCGACGAGACTGCTACAGTTGCCGCTGGATGACGGCAGCACGATTCCGGTCCGTTTCTTTACGGCCACCAGCGACACGCGCATCGAGCATGTCCTTTATTGGACGCGCATTGGGCCGATGATTCCGAATAGCTGGACGCAGCAGCGGATCGCTGTGATGCGCAGCAATCTCGAAGGCTATATACCCGATGGGCTGTTGACGCGCGTTTCGACGGTCGTTGACAATCCGAACCAAGCTTTGGCGACGCTGCAACGTTTCACGCGGGAGATGCTGGCGGTTTCCGGGGCGCGCGGACGTCGCATGCTGATCGCGCGGGCTTGATCGAAGAATGCGGCCATACGCCGGCACACCCTCCTCGACTATCCGGTCCTGATCCGACCAGTGATTAAGGGGGCGGGGTCGGCAAATTGGGACGGATGAAGAGGGATCAAGACGATTGCTTCTGCTGAACTTCATTCAGCTCGGTCGCATCTTGGTCTAGAGGGGGCGGCAGATAGCGATGCCGCATAAAGACAAGGAGCGTGAATATGCCGAAGCGTAAGGAACTTGTGATCCTGTTGGCAGGAACAGCCATGCTGGCGGCATGCAATAGCAAGGCCGAGCCGGGCGGGCAGGTCGCCGCCACCGTCGACGGCAAGGAAATCACGCTGCAGGAGATCAATACCGAACTCCAGGGCGTGAACCTGCCGCCGAATGCCGACAAGCAGGCGGCGCAGCGCGCCCTGCTGCAGCAGGTGATCGAGCGCAAGCTGATCATCGGCGCGGCGCAGGCCAAGAACCTCGACAAGAGTCCCGAATATCTTGCGCAGAAGAGACGGCAGGAGGAGGTGCTTCTCGCACAGCTTTATGCCCGTCAGCAGGCTTCCGCCGTGCCGATGCCGAGCGACGCCGACATCGCCAAGTTCATGGCGGACAATCATACCGTGTTCGCCGACCGTCAGCAGCTGGTGCTCGATCAGATCCGCTGGCCGGCACAGGGAAGCCAGCAGGCCGTCAAGGCGCTCAGCGCCGTCCACGATCTGGATTCGGTCGGAAAGACCCTCACCGGCTTCGGAATCAAGTTCGAGCGCGGCAGAGCCAATATCGACACCGCACAGGTTCCGCCCAAGCTGATGGACCAGATCAACAAGCTGCCGGCGACCGAACCGTTCGTCGTTCCGACGGGCAACATGCTCACCGCGAACGTCATCGTCAGCCGCGCGCCGGCTCCCGCGGACCCGACGCGCGCGCGCTCGGCGGCCGTCGCGGCGTGGCGCCAGCAGAAGCTGAGCGAGATGCTGGCGCAGCAGATCAATTCGCTGAAGTCGACTGCCAAGATCACGTATCAGCCGGGTTTTGCCCCCACTCCCAAGGAGCAGGCGGCAATCGCGGCGGCCCAGAAGGCTGCGGCCTCGGGCTCCTGAACGGGGCGATCATAGGGTCCGGGCTGATCCAGCCCGGATCCGATCGTCCGTTATTCCGGGGGCAGGGTAATCCGGGCCGGTACGCCGACCGCCCGGCCACCCGGTGGGACGTCCTGTAATACCACGGCATTGGCGCCGATGATCGCACCCCTGCCGATGCGGATTCGACCCAGAACGACCGCGCCCGCGCCGAGCTGAACGCCATCCTCCAGGATCGGCGCGGCGCTCAGATCGTCGAGCCATCGCAGACCCAGCGTACAGCATTGGCGCAGGATGCAGTCGTCGCCGATGACGGTCGCGCCGTGAACGACGATACCGCCCTGATGTTCGATGACGACGCGTCGCCCGACCTTGGCGGAAGCCGGCAGTTCGATGCCGTAGACATTGCGGCAATGGCGAAACAGCAGGATGTAGAAATAGGTCAGGGGAACCCGCAGCAATCTGGGCCGGATGTCGGCGCGCCAGACGCCGAAGCGATGCACGGCAAGAGTGCGAAAGCCAGGCCGGGTCCAGTCGCGGCCATGATAACGCCAATCCTCCCCGATCTGTGCCCAAAGGCCGATGCGATCGGCCTCTTTCGCCCCGTCCTTATATTCGATCAGGGTCGAACGGCGGCCGCCCAGTTTGCCGCGCCAATAGCGCCAGATGCCGATCGACTGAGCCGGCTTGGAGAGCATCAGGAACAAGGCCAGCAGCCCAGCTTCGCCGAAGCGCCGCGCGCGCGTTTCGCGCAGCCACAGCCGTAGCAATTGGGCAAGCGGCATCAACAGGATAAGACCACCGAGCGCGGCGGGGTAGGGATTGCCGGCGATCGCGCCGGCAAGGAGAGTCAGAAGGGTCACGCCGGGCAGGAGCGCGCCCCAGAACAGGGCGCCGCGGGCGCGGCGGCCATAATCGTGCAGCCCCGACGTCCGGTTGCGATCGGCCAGCTCGGCATAGGCATGCCCCGAGCGCAGCGCTCGACGCCACCATTGGCCGAACCGGCTGATCGCCGCGTCGTGCAGGGTCATTTCCTCGGGCAGGCAGCGGATCCGCCAGCCCAGCGCACGCATGCGGATCGAAAGGTCAGGCTCTTCGCCGGCGATCATGTCGTCGGGATAGCCGCCGGCGGCCTCAAGCGCCGCGCGGCGCACCAGTACGTCACCGCCGAAGAAGCGCACTTCGCCAGGGGGCACCGCCCATTCCTGGTCGCAAAGCCAATTGTAGCGGCTCGCCTCTGGGTGGATTTCGCGGCGACGTCCGAAGGCGGCGCCCAGATCCGCATCGCCTTGTAGCGCGGCGCGGCCAGCGGCCAGCCATCCGGGCTGCAGTGCGCAATCGCCGTCGACGAACTGAACGAGCGCGCAATCAGCGGGCAAAGCGGCGAGCCCCGCGTTGCGCGCGCGCGCTGCAGTGAAGGGGCGCCTCATGTCGAGCGGGACGACCCGCGCGCCGAGCGCCTCGGC
>Ga0153956_1002940_pt1 | contig 11702 bp, 10 predicted proteins | sample TSFL040MetaG_FD_104704 | JGI IMG/M metagenome (GOLD analysis project Ga0153956, IMG submission 104704) | Attine ant fungus gardens microbial communities from Florida, USA - TSFL040 MetaG | ecosystem: Host-associated > Fungi > Mycelium > Unclassified | place: USA: Florida, Wekiwa Springs...
CCTGCCCTCCGGCGGCTACCTGATCATCGATCAGGCCGAAGCGCTGACGGCCATCGACGTGAACACCTGCCGCTTCACGGGCCGCGGCAAAGATCTGGAAGAGACCATTCTCCAGACCAACCTCGAGGCCGTGAAGGAGATCGGCTATCAGCTGCGCTTCCGCAACATCGGCGGCCTGATCGTGCTCGACTTCATCGACATGGAGCGCGCCTCCCACCGCGAGAAGATCTACCGGGCGCTGGTGGAGGTGCTCAAGCGTGACAAGGCCAAGACCACGGCCGTCCGCCTGTCCGAGCTCGGCTTGGTCGAGATGACCAGGAAGCGCACCCGCGAGTCCCTGGGGCGCACCATCCACGAGCCGTGCTTCTACTGCGACGGCACCGGCGCGCTCGCGAGCAAGACCACCATCTGCCACGAGATCTTGAGGCAATTGCGTCGGGAGAAGGACCAGCTGCCGGGCTACAAGATCATGATCAACGCCCATCCGGCCATCTGCGACATGCTCTCGCGTGAAAAGAAGGCGCACATCGAAGACGCGCAAGTTCGCTTCACACGCCAGATTGTGTTGTCCCCACGTAGGGAATATCACCTTGAGCAGTTCGACCTCACGAGCGCGTGACGGGGACGCTCGCTCGCGCGCGCCGCTCCGTCCGATGACATGGTAAGCTCGCCCGACCATGACTGAAGGGGAACCCAGGCGGCGCGACGAGCGCATGACCATCAACAAAGAGTTCGAGTCCTTCGACGCGTTCGTGCACGAGTACGTCACGAACATCTCGCGCTCGGGCGCGTTCGTGCGATCTCAGACACCGCTGCCCGTGGGCACGGAGGTCAACCTCAAGTTCACGGTCATCATGGATGACGTCGAGCACATCGAGGGCCTCGGTAAAGTCGTGCGCGTGGAGACCGATCCGCCTGGGATGGGCGTCGTGTTCACCGAGCTCAACGAATACTCACAGACGCTGATCTCACGGCTCCTCACGGCTCCGCTCGCGGGGACGCCAGAGAGCTGAGAGATCGCCTGCCCCACGGCCCGTGAAGGCCAAGATCGAAGGGGTCTTTGCCGAGATAGGCGCGCGCCTGCTGGCGTCGAGCAGCGTGCTCGCAAGCTCAGTCATGGGTCGCGAACGCGAGCCAACCGTCCAGCGGCGGCTCAGTCGCTGCGCAGGTAGGCGTTCTTGAGCAGCTTGATCAGGACTTCGCTGGTGTCGAGATCGCTGGCCAGGCTCTTGTTCAACACGGTCTCGATGGTGCCGTAGTTGATGACGAGCTGAAGCACGTCGAGCTCCTCGGGCGACAGATCCCGCAGCGGCGGCATGACTGGGCGCGCCAGCGCGAGCAACGCGTGGTGAGGGGGCATGTCCGGTGCGATGCGACGCAGCTCGTCGATCTGTCGGAACCCTTCCATGAGGATGCCCTCGGTGGACATCTCGAGACGATGCGGAAAGTCGCGCTCCTCGGCCGGCTCCATGTCGAAGGTGCCGTGCTCCCAGGTGAGGATCCGGATCAGCGACTTCAGCGGCGGCACGTCTTCTTGGTCGTTGACCGAAGAAAACACCACGGCGCCCTTCTCGAGGAAGATCTTGCCCTCGGACTCTTCGGTGCGGACCACGAGCACACCGCTCTTCTTGCTCGTGGAGAAGAGCTGCATGAGGTCGGGCAGCGGGACTTCGTCGATCGACCCGCTCATGGTGCGGGCCTGCGTCGGACGACTCTTGGCCTGCGCCTCCATCTTTTGCGGGCTCGAAGCAGTGGAGCTCGGATCCGCGGCAACCAGCTTGATGATGCTGGTGCCGATCAAGATGCGGTCGCCCTCGCTCAGCTTGGCGCGCTTGATCTTCTCGCCGTTGACGAACGTTCCGTTCGTGGAGCCGAGGTCCTGGATGAAGATCTGATCGTCCGCGACGATGATCTTCGCATGGCGGCGAGAGACCATGTCCTCGACCAGCACCATGTCCAATTCACTCGAGCGCCCCACCACGATTTCGCGGTTTGACGGCAAAGGGAACTCGCCACCCTGGTACTTCCCAGAGATGAAACGAAGGGCAAAGCCGTCCTGCGGAGTGGGTACCGGAGTGGGCGCTTTTCTCGGGCTTTGGGGCTCCATCAAACCTAGTGCGCGACCATGCGCGCAGTGCTGCTAAGCGTATGAGTTTCTAGCTGCTTTCGTCAAGGTAGAGGGTTTCCCTCAAACGGGCACGAAAACGACAGGCGGGTGGTATAAGCGGGCCAGAAGATGTTGGGTACCCGGCGAGGGACGTGGGCAGCAGTCGCGATTTGCGCCCTGTGGCACGTGATCTCCCCACATCGGAGCCTCGCCCAGGCCGACCATCGCCTGGTCTGGCGCTCCCTCCAAACCCCTCACTTTCACGTCCATTATCACGAACCCCTCGGGGTGCTAGCCCGCTTGCTGGCCTCTCGGGCCGAGACAATCAACGCCCAGATCGGCGCGTCGCTGGGGCTCGAGCTGCACCAGACGGTGCATGTGGTTTTGGCCGACGACGACGACTCCGCCAACGGATTCGCCTCGGTCCTGCCCTACAACGCGATCCACCTGCGGGTGGTCGCGCCCGAGGACATGTCCCCGCTGGCCGACTACGACGATTGGCTCAGCGCTCTCTTGACCCACGAGCACACCCACATCGTGCACCTCGAGCAGGCGTTCGGCCTGCCGCGGCTGCTCACCAGCCTGCTCGGGCGCTTCTACACGCCGCAGGGGAGCCTGCCTGGATGGTTCGTGGAGGGCCTGGCCGTGGTCGAGGAGTCCGCCCACACGAGCGCGGGGCGCATGCGCTCTACGATGTTCGAGATGTACTTGCGGATGGCCGCCCTGGAAGGTCGGCTGATGGGGATCGACTGGATCGGTTTCGACGGAGAACCCTGGCCCCATGGCAACGTTCGCTACCTCTACGGCCAGGCGTTTTTGCAGTTTTTGGTGGAGCGCTACGGGCAACGGGCCATGGGGCGCTTCATCGAAGAGTACGGAAAGCGCCTGGTGCCCTACGGGCTCAATCGAGCGCTGAAACGTGTCACTGGTCACACGTTCACCGAGCTCTATCAGGAATTTTTGAGCACGCTGACGGAGCGCTCGACGGGCATGCAGGCGCGCGTGGAGGCCGAGGGGCGACGGGAGGGCACGCGGCTCACGGAGCACGGAGAGCTCACCCGCAGCCCCCGCTTTCTTTCGAACGAAGAGCTCGTCTACTCGGTGTCCGACGCCCGACACGTGCCCCAGATCGCGCGCATCTCGCTCGCGGACCCGACTGAGCGAACGGTGCTCAAGAACATCCAAACGGTGGCCCAGCTCGCGCGGGTGCCCGAGAGCGACGAGCTCATCTACAGCAGCGTCGAGTACCACCGCGGCGTCTACGCCTATGAAGAGCTCTCGCGCATCAACGATCACGGGCGCCGGAAGCGCCGGCTCAGCCGCGCCTTGCGGGCGCGCGAGCCCGACGTCTCGCCCGACGGCACGCGCGTGGTGTACGTGACCCACGGCGCAGGCACGAGTCACCTGGAAGTGGCGCAGCTCGACGATCTGGAGCACACGCGGCGCATGCTCGTGCGCAGCCGGAGGCTCGAGCAAGTCTTTACACCGCGCTGGTCCCGCGATGGGCGACGCATCGCGTACTCGGCCTGGAGCCGGGGCGGATTTCGCGACATCTGGGTGCTCGACGTGGCCACGGGCGAGCGCACGCGGGTCACCTACGACCGCGCGATCGACCGCGGCCCCGTGTTCTCACCAGACGGCGCGCGCCTCTATTTCTCCTCGGATCGCAGCGGGATCGCCAACCTCTACGCGTACGCGTTCGAGACCGGCGAGCTCACGCAGATCACGAACGTGGTGGGCGGCGCATTTCAGCCTGACGTGTCCCCCGATGGAAAGACGATCGTCTACGTGGGCTACGGCAGCAGGGGCTTCGACCTCTACGCGCTGAAGCTCGAGGACGCGGCGTCGATGCCCGCGGGGCCGCCGCGCACGCTGGCGCCGCTAGCGTTCACTCCGTCGATCTCCCCGAGCGTGTTCCAGAGCCAACCGTATCGCCCCTACCGCACGCTCTATCCCCGCTATTACGAGCTGGCGAGCGATGAGGGCAACTTCGGTCGCCGCGTCTCCGTGAGCAGCAGCGGAACCGACGTGGCCGGCTGGCATGCGTGGACGTTGCAGGCCTATCAAGGGATCGATGAGCCGAACGAGCACAGCGTGCAGGTGGGCTACGCCTATCGCAGGCCGCGCTTTCCCTTGTTGGTGCGGGCATCGCTCGGGGAGCAGCCGCGCAACGACCTGATCATCAACAATCGGCGACAGACCTACCAGGGGCTCTCCTGGGGCATGGCCGTGGGCTCGAACTTCGTCTTTCCGGGGCCGCTGCGCGCGCTGAGTCTGCGCAGCGAGTACGCCGTGAGCTACTTGCAGGGCGACACATCGACAGGCCCGCGCCTCGACCCGAACTACGCGCCCCCGCGCTTCCCGCCCACGGGCCTCGACACACGCGCCACCTTCGCCGTCACGCATGCGTCCGCGCAGCGGCAGCCCTTCGACATCAGCGAATCGTGGGGACACGTGGCCACCGTGGCCGCCTCGATCCGCGACCCTGCCATCGGGAGCCGCAGCAGGGACCAAGGACTCAGCTGGCGCTGGGAGCAGTACGTTCGCTTCGACTTTCGCGAGAGCGTCCTGGCCTGGGCCTACACGGGCGCCTGGGATACGGCGGTCGCTCTGGGAGGTTATCCGGCGCAGCTGGTGCCGCTGTTCGACTACGTGACGGGCACGCGCAGCGCGCCGGCGGACTACGCGCGCTTGCGTGGCTACCCGTTGCGCAAGGGCGACCAGCTCCAGGTGCTGCAGCTCGAGTATCGCTTCCTGATCTCGCGCATCAACCGCGGCATCGACACCCTCCCCATCTTCGCGCGGCGCGTGCACGCGGCGTTGTTCGTGGACACGGGCAACGCCTATTCGGGGTGCTTCGCTCCTTCGAGCCTGGGCGTGGGCACCGGCGCGGAGCTACGACTCGATTGGGCGACCGCGTATGGCGTGAACTACACGCTGCGCGGGGGGCTCGCGATAGGTCTCACGCGTGGTGGCGAGCCCCAGTGGTACACGACGATCGCGCGCCCCTTCTGACTCACGCTTCGCTCTTTTGGGGAGCGTCGAAATAGGGGCGAAACGTGAGTCTGCGCGGGTCAGCCGCCTGCGGGCGCGGTGGTGAGCACCTGCACTTCGAGGTCGCTGAGCGGCGGGGTCCAGTGGTCGAGCTCGACGGGGACTTGCTGCCCCGTGCGAATGTCGCGCACCTCCACCTGGCTCTCCCCCAAGAACAAGACGTAAGGGATGCCCTTACGCTCGGCGTAGCGGATCTGCTTGCCGAACTTCAGCGGCGCGTGGAACACCTCGGTGGCGATGTTGCGGGCGCGCAGCGCCTTGGCGGTCGCGTAAGCGCGCGGGCGGTCCGCGTCGCTGCCGAGGCTGATGAGCACCACGGTGGGCGTGGGACGCGAAGAGGTGAGCGCGTTCTTGCCGAACAGCAAGCCGAGCAAGCGCGAGATGCCGAGCGAGACGCCGACGCCAGGCAGCTTGACCTTGTCGTCGGAGGCGAGGTTGTCGTAGCGCCCGCCCGAACACACGGCGCCGAGCTGCGGGTGGTCGAGCAAGACCCCCTCGTAGACGGTGCCCGTGTAGTAGTCGAGGCCGCGCGCGATGTGCAGATCGGCGATGGCGGCGTCGACCGGTAGCCCCGCCAGCATCCCCATCACCGCCTCGAGCTCGTTCAAGCCTTCGTCGAGGAGCGGGTGGGTCTGTCCGAGGGCGCGCACCTGGGCCACGGCTTCGGCGCCGGGCCCGCGAATGCGCGCGAGGGCCAGGCAAGCGTCGGCCTGGGCTTCGCTCAAGCCGTTCTCGGAGATCAACGCCTTCTTCACGCCGTCTTCGCCGATCTTGTCGAGCTTGTCCACGCTGCGCAGCACGTCGATGATGTTGCTCAACCCGAGCGCGCGATAGAAGCCCTCGAGCACCTTGCGGTTGTTGATGCGCAGCTGGATCTTGGGAATCGGCAGCGAGCTCACGACCTCGTGCAGCAGCAGCGCCATCTCCGCGTCGAAGTGCACGGGCAGCTCACCGTCGCCGATGACGTCGATGTCCGCCTGATAGAACTCGCGATAGCGCCCCTGCTGCGGGCGCTCGCCGCGCCAGACCTTCTGGATCTGGTAGCGCTTGAACGGGAACACCAGGTTGCCTCGGTGTTGGCTCACGTAGCGCGCGAACGGCACCGTGAGATCGAAGTGCAGGCCGAGCTCGGCGTCCTCGGCCTCTTCGGCGTGGAGGCGCTTGAGCACGTAGATCTCCTTGTCGCTCGCGCCCTTCTTGAGCAGCACGTCGAGCGGCTCCACGGCGCGCGTCTCGAGCGGCGAGAAGCCGAACAGCTCGAACTTGCGCCGCACCTGATCGAGCAAGCGCTGCTCCACGAGGCGTTGCTCGGGCAGCCATTCGGGAAAACCAGTCAGGGCGGTGGGTTTGGCCATGCGGGCGCAAAACTGGCACGAAGCGGCCTGCTTTCAACCCCCCGGAGCGGCTCTGCTTTCGTCAATCATCCCCGGCGTCAGGCAGCTCGGGGAAGAGCACCTCGGTGAAGCCGAAGCGGCTGAAATCACGGATTCGCATGGGGTACAGCTTGCCGAGCAAGTGGTCGCACTCGTGCTGCACGACGCGGGCGTGAAAGCCCTCGGCGCGGCGCGAAATGGGCGCCCCCTCGGGGTCGAGGCCGCGGTAGTGGATCTGGGTCCAGCGGGGCACGACGCCGCGCATGCCGGGGACCGAGAGGCAGCCTTCCCAGCCGTCCTCCTCCTCCGCCGAGAGGGGCTCGATGACCGGGTTGAGCAGCACCGTGCGCGGCACGGCGGGCGCCTCGGGATAGCGCTCGTTGTGCTGGAACCCGAAGATCACCAGCGCGAGGTCGACGCCGATCTGAGGGGCCGCCAGGCCGACGCCGCGAGCGGCCGCCATGGTGTCGAACATGTCGTCGATCAGGGCGCGCAGCTCCGGTGTGCCGAAGCGTTCGACGGGCGCGGCGAGCTTGAGCAATCGTGGGTCCCCCATCTTCAAGATCTCGCGCACCGCCATCGCCTGGGCTCCTTTTGCCGGTAGGGCTAGCGTGGGCCAACTCGCTGGCCATGACAACGGCGCTCGTCAGGGCGCGGCGCCCTTGCTAGCCTGCTCTCATGTACAGCGGCATCACGCGCGGCCTATTTCCCGTGGTTCGAGTGGAGAAACGCAGCGGCGTCACGCGCTTCGACGTGGCGCTCAGCTCGGCGCTCGCGCAAGGGGTCGAGCTCGGCGCGAGCATCTCCATCGATGGTGTCTGCTGCACGGCGATGCACGTGGACGGACCACGCATCGGGTTCGAGGCGATCGCCGAGACGCTGTCGCTGACGACCCTGGACGAGCTCGCGGTGGGGCGCAAAGTGAGCGTGGAGCGCTCGTGCCGCGTCGGCGATGAGCTCGGTGGCCATGACGTGTTCGGGCACGTCGTCGGGACCGGCCGCGTGCTCGCGCGCGCGTTGGTGGGGGAGCAGCTGGACCTCACCATCGGAGTGCCGTCGAAGTGGCTGAAGTACATCTCCGCCAAGGGCTTCATCGCACTCGATGGCTCGAGCCTGACGGTAGGCGAGGTGCGGGCCGACAGCTTCGACGTGCATCTGATCCCGGAGACCCAACGGCTCACCAACTTCGCCGACAAGGCCGTGGGACAACGCGTGAACGTGGAGCTCGACCCGCGCACGGTGGCCATCGTCGACACGGTGGAGCGCGTGCTCAAGGAGCGCGGGCTCGGCTGAGCTGGCCGTGACCCGCGCTGGCACGATGTTCGCTCTCGCTCCGAGCATGACGCCGAGCATCGAGAGTTCCTTACGCGCCAAACTCCACCGCATCATCGACGAGGTCTTCACGGCCACCGAAGAGGGGCGTTTCGCCGTCGGCGCGGGGCTCGCGGAGACGCAGCACAACACGGCCGCCGACGCCGCCAACGCGTTCCTGGCGCGCCTCCGCGGTGAAGAGCTGGCGCTCGTGCCGCAGGCCGAGAGCGAACCTGTCATCGTGATGGGCGACCTGATGATCGACCTGGCGGGGCACGACGTGCTCGCGAACGGCCGGCTGATTCGGCTGACACATCGCGAGTTTGCCTTGCTGCGTCACCTGGCCCAGCGACGCGGACGCGCCTGCACGCGCGAGGAGCTGGTGCGGCACGTGTGGGGAGATCGCGAGCTCACCTCGCTGCGCACGGTGGACATCCATGTACATCGCCTGCGACACAAGCTGGGCAGGCCCTTCGTGGAGTGGCTCGAGACGCTGCGCAACGTGGGCTACAAGCTGCGCACGGAGCTCCGGCCCAAGCCCGAGCGTGTTCACAAAGGCGCGCGCAGCGCGGCACAGATGGCCGTGGGCGAACGGGCCCCGTTCGTGGAGATGCCGTCAAATCTCACGGCCGACTTGGGTCCTTCTCCGTGATCGGACGCGGCCACCGCGCGCTCACAGGTACCTGCTGAACCACGCCTCGAGCCGCGCGAAGCCGTCCTGCGCCGCGTGAGCGCGATAGCTCGGGCGATAGTCGGCGTAAAACGCGTGCGGAGCGTCCGGGTAGACGTGGATGACCGACTGCGCCGAGCCCGCCTGCGCGAGCGCCGCCTGCATACGCTCCACGGTGTCGAGCGGGATGCTCGCATCGTCGCCGCCGTAGAGCCCCAACACCGGCGCGCGCAGCTCCCCTGCCACGTCGATGGGATGCATAGGCTGGTTCGGCGTGTGATCGCCGAGCAAGCGCCCGTACCAGGCCACGGCGGCCTTGAGCGCGGGCTGATGGGCCGCGTAGAGCCACGCGATGCGGCCTCCCCAGCAGAAGCCCGTGATGCCCAGGCGCGCCGCGTCGGCGCCCTGCGCGGAGGCCCAGCGTACGCTCGCATCGAGATCCGACAGCACCTGCGCGTCGGGCACCTTGGCCACGAGCGGACGGATCTCCGCGATGCTCGAGAGCTGCGAGACGTCACCCTGGCGATGATAGAGCTCGGGCGCGACCGCCCAATAGCCGAGCTTGGCGATGCGACGGACCACGTCTTTGATGTGCTCGTGGACGCCAAAGACCTCTTGCACCACCAACACCACGGGCGGCTTGCCCGTGGCTTCGGGCGCTGCGTAATAGGCGGGGAAATCCCCCAGCGCGCTCGGGATGGAGACCATGCCTTCACGTAGGCCCTGGCTGCTCGTGTGGCTCAGCGTGTCGTGCGCCACCGCTCCCGCGGCCGCAGTGAATCCGGGTTGTTTGCCCTCTGCTTCAGCCATCGTGCCCTCCCCTCTCTGCCGCGTCGCGCTCGTGCGTGCTCACACCGAGCTCGACGCTCCACCGTCCACGTTGATGCTCACGCCGCTCACGTAGCTCGCGGCCGACGACGCCAGGAACGCGATCACGTTGGCGACCTCTTCGGCTTCCCCCACGCGCCCGAGCGGCACTCCTTGTCCCAGCTCGTGATAGTGGGCCTCGGCGTCGAAACCGCGCGCGGCGCCCATGCGCTCCTGCTGGGCGCTCTTGATGAGCCCCACGCAGACCGTGTTCACCAGGATGCGGTGCTCCGCGAGCTCCTTGGAGAGGCCCTTGGTGAGCGCGATCCCGGCGGCGCGGCTGACCGAGGTAGGAAACGACTTGGCGGGCGGATGTTTGCCTGCCGGCGTGGTGATGTTGATGATCCGCCCCGCGGTGGACCTCTTGAGGTGCGGCAGGGCGGCGCGGATGGTGCGCACGGCGGCGAACAGCTTGAGCTCGAGGTCGGCCTGCCAGAGCTCGTCGGCGGCGGCCTCGAAGGGCTTGGCGTTGGCGGCGCCCGCGTTGTTCACGAGGATGTCGAGGCCACCGAAGTGGGCCACTGCCTGCGCCACCAGGCGCGCGACGTCCTCGGCCTGGGTGACGTCGGCCGCCACGGGCAACACCTGCCCGCCCGCTTCGCGGAGCTCCTGGGCCGCGCGCTCGAGCACCGCGATCCGTCGGGCGGCGATGACGACCCTGGCCCCTTCGCGCGCGAGCCTGAGCGCCGTGGCCTTGCCGATGCCTTCACTGCCGCCCGTCACCAGTGCCACTTTGCCAGACAGTCCTAGTTCCATGCGCTCTCTCCGCTCGACTGGGCCAGCTCGGGTCCTCGCGCGAGCTGGTCTGCCAGTGTTGAGTGATCGATCTCCTTCGTCCAGTGGGCCACCACCAAGGTCGCCACGGCGTTGCCCACCAGGTTGGTGAGCGCGCGGGCCTCGGACATGAAGCGATCGATGCCCAAGATGAGCGCGAGCGCGGCCACCGGCACCGTGCCCAACGACGACAGGGTCGCCGCCAGCACGATGAAGCCGCTGCCCGTGACGCCAGCGGCTCCCTTGGACGTGAGCAGCAAGACCGCGAGCAACGTGAGCTGTTGCGTCAGATCGAGCCGGGTGTTGGTCGCCTGCGCCACGAAGACCGCGGCCATCGTGAGGTAGATGGAGGTGCCGTCGAGGTTGAAGGAGTAGCCCGTGGGGATGACCAACCCGACCACCGACTTCGACGCACCGAGCGACTCGAGCTTGCTGATCATGCGGGGCAACACCGACTCGGAGGAGGAGGTGCCGAGGACGATCAGGAGCTCCTCACGCAAGTAGCGCAGGAGCCGCCAGAGATTGAAGCCGTGCACGCGCGCGACGCCCCCCAACACGACGAAGATGAAGAGCAGGCACGTGAGATAAAAGGCGCCCATCAGCTTGCCGAGCGAGAGCAGGGAGCCGACGCCGTATTTGCCGATGGTGAAGGCCATGGCGGCGAAGGCGCCGATCGGGGCGAGCCGCATGATGAAGCCCACGATCACGAAGAGGACCTGCGAGAGTCGATCGACGAGCTCGAACAAGGGCTTGCCGCGCTCACCGAGGCGATGGAGCGCGAAGCCAAACAACACCGCGAACAGCAGCACCTGCAGGATCTCGCCCTTGGCGAAGGCGTCGACGATGGTGGTCGGGATCACGTTGAGCAGGAACTCGGTGGTGGTGCCGAGCTTGCCTTCCGTGGCGTAGGCCTCGAGCCCGGACACATCCAGGGTGCGCGGGTCCACGTTCATGCCGGCGCCAGGCTGCAGCAGGTTCACCAGCAGGAGGCCCAGCACGAGCGCGACCGTGCTCATCACTTCGAAGTACGCGAGCGCCAGAGCGCCGGTCTTGCCGACGCGCTTCATGTCCTTCATGCCTGCGATGCCCGTCACCACGGTGCAGAAGATGATGGGCGCGATGGTCATCTTGATGAGCTTGATGAAGGCGTCTCCGAGCGGCTTCATGGAGGCGGCGCGCTCCGGAGCGAGCACCCCGATCACGACCCCGAGCGCGATGGCCGCGAGCACCTGCAGATAGAGAAAACCGGGAGCCGAACGCGCTGAGCTGGGTGCCGACACACCTGGAGATTTCGCGCGCTTTCAGGGGAAACGCAAGGGCGCCATGAATCGGGCGCGGGGCGACGTGTAGGTCCGCTCAATACTGCTGAAAATAGCGCTGCAGCTCCTTCGGGTCCTTGGTCTTGGTCAGGCCCAACATCAGGAGCACGCGCGATTTGGCTGGATTCAGGCCCTCGGAGGCGATGAAGCCGAGCTGGTCGTCGTTGACCTCCATGTTGCGCGCCACGAGGCCGCTGCCCGTGCGCGACGCGCGCACCACCGCCACG
>Ga0153956_1002941_pt1 | contig 11698 bp, 6 predicted proteins | sample TSFL040MetaG_FD_104704 | JGI IMG/M metagenome (GOLD analysis project Ga0153956, IMG submission 104704) | Attine ant fungus gardens microbial communities from Florida, USA - TSFL040 MetaG | ecosystem: Host-associated > Fungi > Mycelium > Unclassified | place: USA: Florida, Wekiwa Springs...
CTTCGTATGTAGGCGTTTCTAATTTGCCTTATGCCAATCTTGGTGAAATACACAACAGGGGATTAGATGCAACTTTGGACTATAGCAAGCAGGTGCGTCACGATTTCAATATCGAATTCAGAGGAAACATTACGTATACACATTCTATCGTTATCAATGATGCAAACGCGCCCTGGCCTTATCCCTGGCAGCAGCGTATAGGGCGGCAATACGGGCAGCGATTTGGTTATACAGCTTTAGGCCTATTTAAAAGCGATGACGAAGTCGCGAATAGTCCTATGCAAACCGGAACTACCAAAGCCGGCGACATCAGGTTTAAAGATCTGAACGGCGACGGGATCATCAATAGCTATGACGAAGGGCCGATAGGCCATGGAACAATACCGCAGATTGTTTATGGTTTTGGCCCTACCATTACCTGGAAAAACTGGTCCGTATCTGGCTGGATTAAGGGAATCAGCTCAGTTGATATTATGCTGAATGGCGACGGGCTGCAGCCTTTCAGCCAGGGCGGTGAAAGGGGCAACCTCTTAGCCCAGATCACAGACCGGTGGACGCCGGATAACCCTAATCCGCGTCCGATGTATCCGCGCCTGACCTATGGTAATGATAATATGAACTATCAGACCAGTACGTGGTGGCTGAAGAACGGCGCTTTCCTGAGGCTGCAAACAGCAGAGCTTAGTTATGATTTCAGAGGAAAGAAATGGCTGGACAAAGTAGGCATGTCAAACTTAGATATTTATTTTATCGGTGAGAATCTGCTTACCATCAGCGGTTTCAAATTGTGGGACCCTGAACTGGGAGATGGTCGCGGCGCGCAATATCCGTTGATAAAGGCATTTAACATCGGGTTGAAGTGTACATTCAGATAATCTTTAATCACACATATTTCTGTTATGAACAATACATATTCTTTTTATAAAAGCTTGTTTAAAAATAATAGCAACTCATCGATCGGCATCGTCAAAGCGGCCATATTCCTATTGCCATTAACCTGTCTGCTGCTGACATCTTGTTCTAAGTATCTGGATCAGGTGCCACAGGATGCCATCACGCTCGATCAGGTCTTCCAGAAAAAAGCAGCCTCTGAATCGTTCCTTGCAGACGTTTATAATTATATAGACGACGAGTCTGACCAGTGGAACAATTTCCCGTGGACGGGTAATTCCGATGAACTGGATGTAACATGGTCAAAATATAGTACATACCCTCTTGATGAGCTGAACATCAGTGCTGGCAGCGACTTGTTTGATTACTGGGGTACCTATTATAAAGGGATCAGGGCTGCAACTTATTTTATTAATCATATTGACGGCAATGCAGAAATACTGGCCTTGAACGGACAGCAGATGATCGATCAGTACAAAGCCGAAGCAAGATTTTTAAGAGCCTATTATTATTTTCTGCTGATGCGTCAGTACGGCCCTGTCGTGCTGATCGGAGATAAGGAGCTGCCGATAGATGCAACGGCAGCAGACCTGCAATTGCCGCGCTCGCCTTTCGATTCCTGTGTGAATTATGTAGTAAGCGAATTGGACAAAGCGGCTGTGGTATTACCGTTGGTTCCCGAAGTAAACGGCCAGCCCAGCGCCTCAGAAGCAGGCCGGGCTACCAAAGGCATGGCGCTGGCGCTTAAATCAAGGATATTGCTTTATGATGCCAGCCCGTTGTACAATGGAGATAAAGACTATGCGAATTTTAAAAATGCCGACGGAACTGTTCTGATCAGCCAGACTTATGATGAGAATAAATGGAAGAAAGCTGCCGATGCTGCCAAGGCGGTCATCGATATGGGGCAGTATTCGCTTTTTAAAGACCCGAGCGGTGATCCTTTATTAACGGCAACCAATAAGCTGATTACTGCCTGGACGAATGAAGATATTTTTGTACGTAAAGCCAATAACCTGCCAAATTACGATATTACAGCATTCCCCCGCCAGGGAAACGGCTGGTGTGGCCTCGGCCCCACGCAGGAAATGGTCGATGCTTATTTTATGAAAGACGGTAAATCTATCAGCGAATCGCCGCTGTATAGCGAAACGGGCTTTACTACGGTAAATGACGTTCAGGTTTACAATATGTATATCAACAGGGAGCCGCGTTTCTATGCAGATATCACGTATAACAACAGCCTTTGGATGAGCGGGCACATGACCAGCCAGCAACCCATTACTTTTTACCTAAATGGACCTAACGGAAAGAATGGCCATCCTACTGACTGGACAAAGACCGGTTATCTGGTAAGAAAAAATGTAAGTCCTACACAGGTCGCGCGGCCGTTGGTGCTCATCCGCCTGGGAGAAATATATCTTAACTATGCGGAAGCACTGAATGAATATGATCCCGGCAATCCTGATATTGTAAAATACCTTGATTCAATCAGGTCGCGCGCCGGTATTCCTGTATATGGCACGGGTGCCAATGATATACCAGTTCCCGCCAGCCAGGCAGAAATGCGCCAGAAGATATGGGAGGAAAGACGGATTGAACTTGCTTTTGAATACCAAAGATGGTTCGATATCCGCAGATGGAAAATAGCGCCGCAGGTAATGGGCGACCTGCACGGCATGGATATCAACAAAGACGGTAACGATTTTTACAACAGGGTGGTAGCAACAACGCATAAGTTCATCAATGCTTTTTACTGGTTTCCGATCGACCAGTATGAATTGGACCGTTCTAAATTGATTGTACAGAATCCGGGATGGTAGCAGAGGACAGTTGAGTTATGAGTATATGAAGTTATATATTAGGTGCTATTAAATTCGTTTTCGGGAGAAGCTGTATGCGAAAAACAATAGATAGATTTGCTATACTTATCCATTTTCTTAATTAAACATTGTTATTAATCATGTCTTTACGTATTCAGCTTTCAGGTTTGGGCAAAATTTTTTATTCGCCGGCAAATATCATTAAACTGTTTTTTTTATGCGTATTGTTGTCCTTTACAGTCAGTGGTATCGGGCAGGTAGGGAACCGGTTGTTTTCACAATCGGACACGGCTTTTGTTCCCAAAGAGATAGAAGACCCGCGATGTCTGGGCATTCATAAAGAACCCTTCCATGCAACGCTGATGCCGTATAGTAATCTGCAGGAAGCGCTTGCCTGCAATAGGCACGCGTCTGCATTTTACCGCAGCCTTAACGGCCTGTGGAAATTCAACTGGGTAGCGTGGCCGCAAAAACGCCCTGAGAATTTTTATAAACCCGATTATGACGTATCGGGATGGAAAGATATTAAAGTGCCGTCCAACTGGGGGTTGCAGGGCTACGGCACACCCGATTACAGCAACTTTACCTATATTTTTAAAAAGGATTTTCCGCATGTTATGAGTACGCCGCCCGTGGATTATACCACTTACCGGGAAAGGAATCCTGTCGGCAGTTACCGTCGTGATTTTGAAGTGCCGTCCGACTGGAACGGCAGGAGGATTTTCGTAACGTTCGATGGGGTGGATGCCGGTTTCTTCCTGTGGGTAAACGGTAAAAAGATAGGTTATAGCGTCAACAGCCGTAACGCTGCTGAATTTGACATTACCAATGACGTACATCCCGGGAAGAACATGATTGCTGTGGAAGTGTACCGCTTTACCGTAGGCAGCTACCTGGAAGACCAGGACATGTGGCGATTGAGCGGCATCTTCAGGAATGTAACCTTGTGGAGCAGCCCGCAGGAACACCTGCGCGATTTTTTTATAAAAACAGACCTGGATAATACGTATAAAAATGCGACCGAAAACGTCTCCGCCAAAATAAAGAATTACGGAACCATCGAAACGCCTTCGCGCACGCTGCAAGTGAAACTGTATGACGGCTGTTCAGAAGTAAAAGGCGCTGTTGCACAAAAAATAATTCCTGCATTAAAACCGGGTGAAGAAACCGAAGTAAATGTCAGCATCCCCGTAAGCGATCCGAAAAAATGGACGGCTGAGACGCCTTATCTGTACACGACCGTGCTGACCATTGATGAAAGCGGAAAGACGATTGAAACAATCTCATCGCATACCGGCTTCAGAAAGATAGAGATCAGGGGAAGAGAATTGCTGGTGAACGGCGTACCTATAAAGCTAAAAGGCGTAAACCGTCATGAAAACTGGCCTGACGACGGACATGCTATCACAGAAGAACAAATGATCCGGGACATCACCCTGATCAAACAGGCCAATTGCAACCACGTAAGAACCTGTCACTACTCCGACGATCCGCGCTGGTACGAGCTGTGCGATGAATACGGTATTTACCTAGTTGCCGAAGCCAACCTTGAGTGCCACGGCTCATGGGATGAGTTCAATGAAGACCCGAGAATCAAAGACGCTATCATCAGCCGGAATGTTGCCAATGTAGAGAATTTCAAAAATCATCCTGCGGTCATCATCTGGTCGCTCGGCAACGAATGCGGCAGCGGCGGCAGTAATTTCAGGGCGGCCTTGCGGACAGTCAGGCAGATAGATCCTACACGCCCGACACATTACCAGGGCTTCGGTATCGGCGATAACAATCCTGCTGACATCGACAGTGAAATGTACACCGATATCAGCAATCTGGAAAAACACGCAAAAGACAAGACTTTGGTCAAACCGTTCTACCTGTGCGAGTACGCACATACCATGTTCAATTCAATGGGCTCGGTAGATGACTATAATGAATTGTTTGACAAATATCCTTCGCTGCTCGGCGGCGCGATATGGGAATGGCAGGACCAGGGTATTTATAACAACCGTGATCCTAAACATCCGATCACCGCTTACGGCGGCGGCTTCGGGGAAGTGCCCAATGATCATTATTTCATCCATAAAGGTATTGTTTTTTCCGACAGGTCTCCTAAGCCGCAATATCCTGAACTGAAACATGCTTACCAATGGATCACGGTAAAACTGAAAGACGCTGATAAAAAGATCTTCACGGTAAAGGATCGCTACCAGTTCATCGACCTTTCCGGATTTACTGCGCATTGGGAATTAAGTGAAGACGGCGACATCATCGACCGCGGAAACATACAATTACCGCAGGTAAAACCGGGCGAGGAAAAAGACTTTAAGATACCGTACAAATTACAGCCTAAGCCGGGAAAAGAATATTTTATACGCATTGCTTTCGATCTTGATAAACCGGTTAAATGGGCTGCCAAAGGATTTGAGGTGGCTTCTAACCAGATCGAACTGCCTGTTGCAGTTGCTGCGGCAAAGACCAATGACGATGGCGCTAAACTTACGGTGTCGGATGCGAACGGTTCGATTAATATACAGGGCGATCATTTTTCAATCGTTTTTGATAAAGCCAAAGGAACCTTTTCCAATATGGAAAGCCACGGCCGCAGCCTGTTGCAGAAAGATGGCGGCCCGATGCTGCATCTGTGGCGCGCGCCGCACCGCAACGACGATATGTGGGCTTATAACGACTGGATGAAATACGGCTTGAACGCAATTGAGTGGAAAGCCGATAGTGTAAATTATAAACAGCTTGCAGATAACAGGGTAGAGATCAGCGCTGTGCTGAACGGCAACGGGCATAATGGTTTTGTGGTACACCACAAAGTGGTTTACACGATCTCCGGCAACGGCGTTATTAATGTATCTAATGATGTAAGTTTTGACGGCCCTGAGATCGCACTGGCCCGCATGGGCGTGCGGATGTTCCTGAACAAAGCGCTGGACAGCGTCCAGTATTTTGGACGAGGACCGGTAGAAAATTATGCAGACCGTAAACTGGGTTCGGATGTCGGGCATTATGCCAGTACGGTGCGGGAACTGATGACGCCATACGAAAAGCCGATGGAATGCGATAACCACGAAGATGTGCGGTGGATCAGCCTGTACAACAATAACGGCAAATGTCTTACGGTCGCAAAAACAGATTCGCTTTTACAGTTCTCCGCATTGCCTTACAGCGACGAAGAAATGGAGCATGTGGAATACAAGATCGATCTTCCTGAAAGCAAAGGAACGGTATTGTGCATCGGCAGTAAAACCCTTGGCGTAGGTTCCAACAGTTGCGGCCCGCGGCCGTTGGAAAAATATGTGGTTCGTTCAAAAGATGCGGAGTTCAATTATCAGATACGGTTGTAAAATACTTAATAGATAGAATACATGATAATAAGGATCAGTATAAAAGCGCTATTAGGTGCAGTGTTGCTCGCGGCCATATCTGCTACAGGATGCAACGGGAAGGATAATTATACATCTCCTGCCCAGAAACCTTCGAAAACTGATTCTGTGTCGCTGCCGCCTATTGTTGCCGATACATCCTGGCCGGCGGCAGGTGCAAATGCTGTCGCGGCATTCCAGGATTTTAATACATCTTTTCTAACGGTCAGCGGGCAATACACTTTTTATAAAACAGCGTTGAATAATACAGAAAAAGATTATTTCTGGGAGCAGGCTTTGGATATTCAGATGGTGGAAGATTATTACAGAACGCACAGGACTACAGATGTAAAAAGTCTTATTGACAACCTGTTGCAAACTTTTCTGACACAGAATCATGGTAACGGCGGGCTCACTGATTGGAGCTGGAACAATTATAACGACGATCTGCTATGGGCCGGCCTTGCTTTTGTGAGAGGCTATGAGATTGTTGGAAAGCCTGCCTATCTGTCCCAGGCAAAGTATGCTTTTGACTTTTTGTATGGCAGGGGATGGGACGATCAGCTTGGAGGAGGTATCTGGTGGGATGTCGATCACACGGCTAAATCGGGGTTGAGCAACAATCCTGCTGTAATACTCTCCAGCTATCTGTACCGGTTTACGGGCGATTCTGCTTATCTGGTCAAAGCCAAAGCGATTTATACCTGGATATGGAATACTTTATATGACCGTCAGTCAGGGGCGGTATGCGAAAATATTTCTGCCGCAGGCATTCTTGCAAAAGATGCCAATGTGTATAATATCGGAGCTTTTGTCGGCGGCGCTAATTTCCTGCACGACCTTACCGGCATTCAGTCTTATGCAGATGATGCCAAACGTTCTATTGATTATGTAGTAAGCAACAACGCTGTAATGCACCGCGCAGCGGGAAATACCTGGCAGTCGGAATTTGCCCGTGCAATGGGAGAGTTTCTCAGGAGCAATCCTTCTTATTGGAGCACATATTATACCTGGATGAAGGCGAACGCCGCCGCGGCGTGGCAGTGCAGAAGAACAGACCTTAACCTGATGTGGAACGACTGGACTGCGCCGACCAGAACCGATGAAACATTGACAGCCAATGAATGTATCAGCGCGATCGTAATGCTGGCAGTTACACCGGATAAGCAGCCTGAATAATGTTCTTTTGTTTAATTTAAAATGATCAATGATATTTTATTTATTAAAAATGAAAATAAACGACGTATGAAATTTCTTGTATCGACATTCGTGCTCTTTATTGCCGTGAGCTTTTGCGCTTGCCACGACAAGGTAGACCTGCCCGACCAGCCGGTGGGGCAATACACCAAAGTATATATGCCGCAGGCTGTGAACAATCCGGTCAGTTATCATTTCAATCCGGACGATACCACAACTGCTCAAATAATCTACGGTGCAGATTACGGCGGCATGGGCTATCCCAATCAGGATGTAGACATTCAGTTTGGTATTGACGCTGCGGCGATAGACAGCTTCAACACAGCGAACAATACCGCTTATACGCTGTTGCCTTCCAATAGTTATCAACTAAGCGACAGTAATATTGTTATTAAAAAAGGCTCGTTAAATACAGATCCGCTTAAAATAACCGTCTTTACGAAAGGGGATAATGCCCCCGACCCAGGTAAGACGTATGTCCTTCCCGTGTATATAAAGCAGGCCTCGGTAAATATCAACGAGCAATTAAGAACGACGTTTTACGTCATAAGCATCCGGCGCGATGTGAGTGATTATACCGATTTTGACAGAGCCAACTGGACAATCGCGGATTTTGATTCACAGGAACCGACCGGTGAAGGCGTTAACAATGGCCATGCCGTGAATGCAATCGACGGCGATCCGAATACATACTGGCATACACAATGGCAGGCCGCGCAGCCTGGCCTTCCGCATTATATCGTTATAGATATGGGAGAGTCGAAATCTGTGCATGGTGTCGGTTTTCTCGACAGGCAGGATCAGAATTCAGGAAAGCCACAGGATGTACAGGTGTTTTTGAGTGATGACAATAAGAACTGGCAATTGGTATTGACGACGGAACTGGCCAATACGACCGCCTTGCAGCAATTGCTGATGGATAATTTTATCACAGGTCGTTATGTAAAAGTGCTGGTTACTTCGACCTATGGCGGAACTTATTATACGCACCTGGCGGAATTGTATTTGTTTTAAGTCTAGCAAAAGAGTTGAATTAATTGGTTGCCGTTTGGCTATGCAGGTGAGTCCAAACGGCAATTTTCGTAGTATTGTATTGTGCATTCGCTCAAATAATAGAAGGAGTTACCGGGTATTCAGATATTCGATATTTTAAGTTTCGATAAGATTTTCAAAATAAACCGATAATAGATTATGAATCTGACACAAAAATTTACGGGTATTTTCATTTTTTTATGTGCATTGTCCGTGCAGTTGGAAGCGCAAACCAAGGCCATTGAACTGACGTCTCCGGATGCAACGATAAAGGTCAGCATTCATTTGGGAGACAAGATATATTATTCGGTGTCGGCTGATAACAACATGCTTCTTGATAAAAATCATTTGGGCCTTATCCTAAAAGATGGAACGCTCGGGACAAATCCTGTCTTGCTATCGGCTAAGAAAATGAAAGGGCAAGATATTATTAAACCGCTTGTGCCAATAAAATTCTCCGTCGTAAGAAGCGAATACAATGATTTGCTGATGAACTTTAAAGGGGATTATGCAGTAGAGTTCCGCGCCTATAACGATGGTATCGCCTATCGTTTTATTACCAGAAAAGAAGGAAGTCTGGAAGTAATGAACGAAGATTTTTCCATTCATTTCCCTCGCAATTATTTGCTGCATTTACAACAGAACAACGGATTTAAGACCGCTTACGAAGAGCTTTACCGGCAGGTTGAATCAACTGGTTGGAAACAGACGGATAAAATGGCAAACCTGCCTGCATTAATTGATACCAGAAATCGATACAAAATACTGATCAGTGAATCTGACCTTTCCGATTATCCCGGAATGTTCCTTAAAGGGAACGGGAATAATGGTGTGCAGGGCGCTTTCCCTCAGGTACCGCTTGAATTCGGCCCGGACGGAGACCGCAGCCTCAAAATTTTAAAATCAGCCGATTATATCGCTAAAACTACCGGGAGCCGCAGCTTCCCGTGGCGCTATTTTGTGATCGCTAAAAACGATAAGCAGTTGATAGAAAACACCATGACGCTTAGACTGGCTGCCAAAAGCGTCCTTGCCGATCCGTCCTGGATAAAGCCAGGCCAGGCCAGCTGGGAATGGTGGAACGGTGCAACGCCTTATGGCCCGGACGTAAATTTTGTGTCGGGGTATAACCTTGACACGTATAAGTATTACATCGATTTTGCTTCCAGGTTCGGTATCAGATATATTGTGATGGATGAAGGCTGGGCTAAAAGCACAACAGACCCGTATACACCAAATCCGGATATTAACCTCAAAGAATTGATCCGTTATGCCAGGACAAAGCATGTAGGTATTATTCTCTGGCTGACCTGGCTAACCGTCCACAATCACATGGACCTGTTCAGGACTTTTCACGAATGGGGAATAAAAGGTGTTAAGATCGATTTTATGGAACGCAGCGATCAGTGGATGGTGAATTATTATGAAGACGTGGTGAAAGAGGCTGCTAAAAATCAGATATTTGTTGATTTTCATGGGGCGTTTAAGCCTGCCGGATTGGAATATAAATACCCGAACCTGCTTTCGTACGAAGGCGTCAGGGGTCTGGAGCAAATGGGCGGCTGCTATCCGGATAACAGCATCTATCTTCCGTTTATACGTAATGCCGTCGGCCCTATGGATTTTACACCGGGTGCAATGATCAATATGCAGCCCGATGTATATAGCGCAGAAAGACCGAACGCTGCTGCAATAGGCACGCGCGTTAACCAGCTTGCATTATACATTGTCTTTGAAAGCGGCCTGCAAATGCTGGCAGATAATCCTACCCTTTATTATCGCAATCCTGATTGTACTGCATTTATCACCGGAGTGCCAACTACATGGGATGAAACAAAAGCCTTGGTAGCTAAAGCGGGCGAGGTGGCCATAGTTGCCAAACGTAAAGGTGAAAAGTGGTTTATCGGCGGTATAACGAATGGTAAAGCGAACGGAAGAAAGGAAGAACTGCACTTTGATTTTTTACAGAAAGGCAGGACTTACACCATGACTTATTTCGAGGATGGCATCAACGCGAACAGACAGGGAATGGATTACCGGAAGAAGACCATGCAGGTAAAAGCCGGCGATACTATGACCATTCAGATGGCGCGCAACGGCGGATGGGCGGCTGGCCTTGAGTAAGTGCAAAAGGAATCACAAGAAAAATCCATCAGGCCATGAAAAGATTTTCATAAGTTCATTCCTATTGCTTTTGCATTAGTTGTAGCAGGCTACCCGGCAGAACTGTATTTATTCTACATATTAAAATAATCGGACTTTTTGCTTTTCATTGCAAAACCAAACTGCAATTTGCATGCTATCATTAATTGGTAGAGACATTTTAAAAATTGGGCTGGCGCCCCTAAGAATTTGGAATATCCTCAATGATTGAATTTAAATTACCGTTATAACAAGTAAATTTGAAAGGATGAGCAATAAATTTTTAAGAATAATAATGTATGCCGTTATAGTTGTGGGATTTTGTTCCTATATGGGTATTAAAAAACATAAGATAGCCGTTGTATTTATTGGTGACAGTATTACAGAGGGAGTCCTTCTTGATTCTCCTGTAGTACAAGCACCGCCTGCACGAGCCATAGATTATTTGAAAAGACAGCCAGACATAGATATAGCGGGGTTTTCCAACGAAGGACACGGCGGAGCTACTACATTTGATTTTTTGCCCGGTTCAGGTTATTATGAGCACCTTATAAATGCGGCTGGAAATTTTACAAGAGATAAAACCAGCTTACTTATTTTTTCCATTATGCTCGGCGCTAATGATAGTGCTATCAGAGGCACTCATGGCGCACCGGTATCGCCAGATACTTATATGCAGAACCTGAAAAATATTATTGACCATTTATTGGAAAAATTTCCGGATAGTAAGATTATTATCCATCATCCTTTATGGTACAGCCCAAATACTTACAACAGTGCAATGTATTTGCAGGCAGGTCTGGACAGGGAAGAACAGTATGCTCCTCAAATTGAACAGTTGGTCAAATATTACAGAAAAATGCAGCCGGGTAAAGTTATTGACGGAGATAAGAATGGGTTCGCTTACTTCGAAAAACATTACAAGGCAGATATGCACCCACAACAAGGACATAAGGGTATATTTTATTTGCATCCCAATAAAAACGGCGCATTCGTATTAGGTACCTTATGGGGGGAAGCAATTTATCAGTATATTCTTGGTGCCCATTAAAAGATAAGAAAAGAATAATAATGATATAATGAAAGGTGTAACAAAAAGCATGTTCTATTCAAGAGTCTTCAAATGTTGGTGCTGATCAAACAACAAGGCAATATGAGGAAGTACCGGTTAGCAGAATTATTAAGTTCGGGCCACAGTTTGGTAGCAGTCTGGGGTAATAACTATTAATAGTTTGCAATTTA
>Ga0153956_1002943_pt1 | contig 11693 bp, 10 predicted proteins | sample TSFL040MetaG_FD_104704 | JGI IMG/M metagenome (GOLD analysis project Ga0153956, IMG submission 104704) | Attine ant fungus gardens microbial communities from Florida, USA - TSFL040 MetaG | ecosystem: Host-associated > Fungi > Mycelium > Unclassified | place: USA: Florida, Wekiwa Springs...
CCTTGTTGGCCTTGAGCAGACCCGCGACGCCGGTGGTGAGCTTCTTGACGATGCCGTCCTTCCAGACCTGCAGCTTCTCGACGTCGACCTTCACTTCGCCGACGGTGATGCCCATCTTGTCGGCGTGACGGATCTTCTCGACGGTGCCCGCTGCGGCGATCAGCGCCTTGCTCGGGATGCAGCCCCAGTTGAGGCAGACGCCGCCCCAATACTCTTTGTCTACGCACAGGGTCTTCAGACCGAGCTGTGCAGCACGAATGGCGGCTGGATATCCGCCGGGGCCCGCGCCGATCACAATTACGTCGTAAGTCGCGTTTGCCATGTCGTTGGTTCGCTTTCCGTCCTGCTCAGAGCCTGCCCGTCGCCGAGAGCCTCCCGCCACACATCGAGCGTGTGGGCAGGGCCGCCCGCGAGCAGTCCAAAGGATAGCCTCACGCGCAAGTCTTGGCCCTCGGCGCGCGTCGATCCGGCGGACTTTTGCGTTTCCGTGCGGATTTTCGAGGCCTATTTGTCCAGCCCGAGCATGACGCGCCAGCGCCCCTGCTCGCGCACCAGGGGCACTTCGATGGGCTCTCCCTTGGCGATCAAGATCGACACCGTGGCCCGCTCGCCCTCGACGTTCGCGGTCATGCGCACGCCAGCGATGCTCTGCCCCGCGAAGCTCACGCGTCCAGGCACCAACATCTCCCAGGGCTTGAGCTTGCGTCCGGCCAGGGAGTTCGAGAGGCGAGCGCGCGCGGCGAGGGCGCCCTGACTCTTGGTGTCGAGCCACTCGAACGCCACCTTACGCTGCTCGGGCGCATGGGTGCTGCGCTCCACGGCGGTCAGAAAGGCCGCCAGCGCGTCGGTCGGGCCCAGATCACCTGGGTCCGGCGCGCAGCCGAGCAGCATGAGCAGGGTGAGGCAGACGACGCGCAACACGCCGCGCAGCTTAGCGCTTGAGCAGTTTGGCGAACGGGTTGTTGGAGAATTTCTCGGCTTCGGGCCGCGCGGGGGGCCGGCCTCCCTGCTGTGGTCCACGGCCGCCGCCCTGGGGACCCCGCGGTCCCTGGGGGCCGCGCTGCTGGCCCGGCTGGGGAGGGCGTCGCTCGTCCGGGCCGCCCGGCGCGCGCTTGGGCGCCTCGCCGCTGCGCGCGGTGAGTGAGATGCGCTTTCGAGCCAGATCGACCTCGAGCACCTTCACGCGGATCTTGTCGCCGACCTTCACGGCCTCGGCCGGATCCTTCACGAAGCGATCCGCGATCTGCGACACGTGCACGAGCCCGTCCTGATGCACGCCCACGTCGACGAAGGCGCCGAAGGCGGTGACGTTGGTGACCACGCCCTCGAGCTGCATGCCGACCTGCAGGTCCTCGAGCTTCTCGACGTCCTCGCGGAACTTGGGCGGCTCGAAGTCGGCGCGCGGATCGCGCCCCGGCTTCTTGAGCTCGGCCAGGATGTCGCGCAGGGTCGGCTCCCCCACGCCTTCGCCGATGTACTTCTTGAGGTCGATCTTGTCGGCCGCCCCGCTGTTGCCCACCAGCTCGCGCAGCGCGATGCCCAGATCTGCCGCGATGCGCGCCACGAGCTCGTAGCGCTCGGGGTGCACGGCCGAGGAGTCGAGCGGGTGCTCGCTGCCGGCCACGCGCAGAAAGCCGGCGGCCTGCTCGAAGGCGCGCGGCCCGAGCCCAGGCACCTCGAGGATCTCCGCGCGGGCCTTGAATCGCCCCTTTTCTTCGCGGAACTTCACGATCTTCTTGGCCAGCGAGGGGCCGATGCCGCTGACCCGTGAGAGGAGCGGTGCGCTCGCGGTGTTGAGCTCCACGCCGACGCCGTTCACGCAGCTCTCCACCACCTCGTCCAGCTTCTTCGCCAACAGCGGCTGGTGCACGTCGTGTTGGTACTGCCCCACGCCGATGGCCTTGGGATCGATCTTCACGAGCTCGGCCAGCGGATCTTGCAGCCGCCGCGCGATGGAGAGCGCGCCGCGCACGGTCACGTCGAGATCGGGGTGCTCGTCGCGCGCCACGTCGGACGCGCTGTACACGCTGGCGCCGGCCTCGTTGACCTGCACGACGATCAGATCACTCACGCCGGCTTCCTTGAGCAGACCGCGCACGAAGCGCTCGGCCTCGCGCCCGCCCGTGCCGTTGCCGATGGCGATCGCGCGGGGCTGATACTTGCGCACGTACTCGAGCAACTGCTGCTTGGCGGCGGCTTCGGCGCCCGCGCCCTTGGCCAGGTGGAGCACGGTCTCCGCGAGGAACTTGCCGGTGGCATCGACGGCCACGAACTTGCAGCCGGTGCGCAGGCCCGGATCGAGCCCGAGCACGGCCCTTTCGCCGAGCGGCGCCGCCATCAACAGGTTGCGCAGGTTGTCTGCGAACACGTCCACCGCGCCGCGGTCCGAGCGCATCTTGAGCTCCACGCGCAGGTCGTTCTCCACGCTGGGCGCCAGGAGTCGCTTGTAGCCGTCTTCCACCGCCAGGTTGAGCTGCTCGGCGAAGGGGCTCGCGGACTTCTTGCCGAACAGCGCGCTCAGCGACAGCACCAGCGGCTCGCCGTCGACCTCCACGCGGGCGCGCAGCACGTTCTCGCGCTCACCGCGCCGGATCGCCAAGAAGCGATGGGACGGGATGTTCTTCAGGGCCTCGCGAAAGTCGTAGTACTGCTCGAACTTGGTGGGCGCGTCGGGCAACCCGGCGGCCTTCTCCGAGACCAGCACGCCCTGCTCGGCGAACGTTTCGCGTACGCGCGCGCGCGCGTCGGCGTTCTCCGACAAGAGCTCCGCTACGATGTCGCGCGCGCCCGCGAGCGCCGCCTCCACGTCGGGCACCTCCTTTTCGGCGGACACGAAGGCCTGCGCCTCCTCCGCCGGGTTGCCCGCGCCGGGCTGCTCGAGGATGCGCTGGGAGAGCGGCTCGAGGCCGCGTTCGCGGGCGATCATGGCGCGCGTGCGGCGCTTGGGCTTGTAGGGCAGGTAGAGATCTTCGAGGGCGGCCTTGGTGTCGCAGGCGAGGATGCGCGCCTTGAGCTCGTCGGTGAGCTTGCCCTGGGAGGCGATCGATTCGAGGATCGTCCTGCGGCGCTCGTCGAGCTCGAGCAGGTAGGAGCGGCGCTCCTCGATGGCGCGGATCTGCACTTCGTCGAGCGAGCCGGTGGCCTCCTTGCGGTAGCGCGCGATGAACGGCACCGTGGAGTTCTCGCCGAGCAGGTTCACCACGGCGCGCACGCCCGAGGCTGGCAGGTTGAGTTCACGGGCGATCGCGGGGACCGGATCGAAGGGGGCGAGGGCGATGGTGGAGCTGACGGCAGGCTGGTTCATGGGCGGTTCTCGAGGCTGGAAATAACGCGAGACAAAGCGGGCGATTCGGCCCACGGACAATAGGACGCGAGACCCCCCTCGCAGAACGCCCATCGGGCGCGCAGGAGCGGGAGGCGGGGACGCCGAGGTGTGAGCGAGCCGCGCGCGGAGACTACGGGACGGCGGCTTCTTCGGAAGTGTCGGTCTCGGTCTCGGTGCACGTCATGTGGCAGTACACGACGCTGCCGATGCCGAGGGCGAACAGGAGCACACCCAGCAGCGGGAGCCACGTGGGCGAATCGCCGGCTTCATCGGTGATTTCGGGGAGCTCAGGTGGCGTGTGTGCGTGACCCATCGGCCGCGAAGTTGGCAGACCTCTGCACGGGTTTCAAGTGGTTCGCGCGGCTCACAGGATGGTGGCGGCGCAACCGAAGCCGATGGACAGCGATCCGCCCTTCGTCACGGCGTCGCAGGCCGCCGGGCAGAACTCGATGCGGGTGCCCTCGGGGTTGGAATACCAGCCTTGCTTGTCGCCGCACTTGCTCTTGTCCGTGGCGCGCGGGAACTCGGTCTTGGCGTCTCCGTCGGGAGAGAACAGCACGCGCACCCCCGTCTCCACGTCGATGGTCTCGTTGTCTGGCGGCGGCGGGATGTCGAAGTCGCAGGGGAGGAGGGCCGTGGCGGCCACGGCCGTCTCGAGATCTTTGAAGTGCTGCCCGAAGTCACTCTTGCAGATGCCGAGCTTCTTGCCGCCCGTGGCGTCTGCTTCTGCCAGGTGCTGGGAGCTGTTGCCGATGCAGCTGTCCACGCCGTTGGCGATCGCGTGATAGGTGAACTTGTGTCCGAGCTTGGCTTCCATCTGGGTCTTGAAGTCGGTGGAAGACATCCCGTGGATGTCGTCGTCCGTGACCATGATGAAGTGCGTGGGCGCGTCCGCGCGCAGGAAGGCTTTGTACTTGTCGAAGCTGTTGAGCAGCGCCTGGAAGCCGTCGTTGCTGTTCACCATCTGTTCCACGTGCAGGTAGCGCTTGGCGTCCTTGGCGAGGTTGGTGGCGCCGATGGGGTCGGCGCTGCCGCACAGGGTGGCCGCGGCGGCGGCCGTGGGGAGCGCGGGGAGCGACGTCATCGAGTAGACCGAGACCATGTGCGTGTTCTCGCCCACGCCATCGACCAGCGCCCCGACGTTCTTGGACACGTTGCAGATGCTGGTGACCATGCTGGCCGACGAATCGAGGGCGATGATGATATCGACCGGGCCGCGCTCGAGCTTGGCCGTCTTCTCGATCTCGCCGCACTCGGTGTCGATGTCTCCGTCGCCGGAGTCGCCGTCGCCTCCGCGATCGCCGTCGCCATCACCGTCCCCATCTCCATCCCCGTCGCCGTTACCCGAATCGCCGTCTCCGTCACCATTCCCTGTGACGTCACCGGTGCCGCCCCGCGTGGCGGGGAGGTCTGCGCTGCAACCAGCGAGCAGCAAGAGATTGGAGAGGAGGAGAGCTGGGAAACGAATGCGCATGGAAAAACCGCCTGACCTCTATAGTTGCCGAGTCAGCCGGACTTTGTGGAAAGGAAGCTTGACTGAGCGGATCCAATCGTTGGCCTCGAAGGCCAGGAGCTCACGGGATAACAGGGCGAGGACCGGGCGTTTTCCCCTGGAAATCCCACCCTATCTCAGGAGCTCGACCAGCTGGTCATGTACACGCCCGTTGCTCGCCAGGGCGCCCGGGCCGTAGATCGTCTGCTCGCCGCGCAGGGAGGTCAAAGCGCCGCCGGCTTCGCGGATGATCGCCGCCGCGGCGGCCACGTCGTAGGGCTGCACCGCGGGGTCGACCACGGCGTCGGCTTGTCCGAGCAGGAGCGCGCGATAGCTCGCGAAATCGGCCAGGCCGCGCTGGGTGTAGCTGGCCCGCGCGAGTTTTCCGAGCACCTGCTCGCGACCGTCGTCGACGAACTGCGCGAGGCCGCCATGACAGACCAGCGCATCTTCGAGCTTCTCGACCCTCGAGAGTCGAATCGGTCGCCCGTTGGCGTAGGCGCCTTCGCCGCGCACCGCCGTGAACAGCTCGCCCAGGGCCGGCATGTACGCCACGCCGGCCAGCGGTTCGCCGTCGTGTTCGATGCCCACGAGGATCGACCAACTCGGCATGCCCCTCAAGAACGCGCGCGTGCCGTCGATCGGATCCACCACGAAACGCAGCCCAGCGACGCGTGCGCCTTCGCCGCCGGTCTCCTCGCCGTAGAACGCGGCCCGAGGAAAGCGCTCGCTCACGACCTTGGCGATGGCCGCCTCGACGGCGCGGTCGGCCTCGGTGACGGGGCTGCGATCGGGCTTCTTTTCGGCGCGCTCCGAGGCACCTGCGCGGTACAGCGAGATGGCCAGCTCGCCTGCGCGCAAGATGGTGTCGATCAAGTCATCGAAGGCGGGGCGTCCCCCGAGGAGCGCGTACATGCCCGAAGAATGCGCCGCGCTCGCGCCCGGGTCGACGAGAATCCCTCGGGGGTGTCCCGGGTTTCTCCCCTCGATTTAAAACCCGGGAGACCCCCTAGCGAGGCGGCGCGTCGGAGCGTAAATCTGCCGGGTTTGCCGAGGGAGAGACAATGTCGCGTTTGAAGGTCGCCATGCACGGGGCGGCGGGTCGCATGGGCCGCGCCGTGATTCGCCTGATCTCGGAGGCCGAGGACCTCGCGTTGAGCGCCGCCATCGACTCGGCCCAGAGCCGATTTCTGGGGCGTGACGCGGGCGAGCTGGCCGGGGTCAACCAGCTCGGTGTGCCCGTGACCAGCAACCTCGAGAGCCTGGCCGACACCGACGTGGTGATCGACTTCAGCTTGCCTCAAGCGTTGGACGCGCTGTTCGACGCGGTCGAGCGCTTGGCCAAGCCGGTGGTGATCGCGACGACGGGCCTGAGCGCGCACCATCGGACGCGCATCGAGGCCCTCGCGCAGAAGGTGCCGCTGGTCGCCGCGCCCAACTACAGCACCGGCGTGGCCGTGCTGTACCACCTGGCCGAGCGGGCGAGCGCGTTGCTCAAGGAGTTCGATCTCGAGATCGTCGAGATGCATCACCGCAACAAGATCGATGCGCCGAGCGGCACGGCGTTGGGGTTGGCGGAGGCGGCTGCGCGCGGGCGCAAGCTCGACGCGCGCGAACACGCGGTCTACGGGCGAGAAGGACACCCGGGCGCGCGGACGGCGGACGAGATCGGCATCATGACGCTGCGCGGTGGCGACGTGATCGGCGACCACACGCTGATGCTCGCGGGTCTTGGCGAGCGCCTCGAGCTCTCTCACAAGGCCAGCGACCGCGCGCTGTTCGCGCGTGGGGCGCTGCGCGCTGCGCGCTTCGTCGCCAAGCAGAGCAAGCCGGGTCGCTACGGCATGAACGACGTGCTGGGGCTCTGAGCCTCGGCCGCGGCCGATCCTGCGCGCTTCACTCGATGAGCTGGAGGCTCGCCGCGAGCTGATCTGGCGTCAGCGGACATCCCGTGCGCACGACGGCGTGCTCCTCGACCGGAGCGCACACCGAGCTCGGTGACACCGCGCCCTTCAACACCAACCCATAGCTGTGGCCCGGGGCGAGGTTGGCGACCGGCACCGTGAGCTCCGCCAGAGGAGTCAGGCTGGTGCCCGCGCAGTCCGGGGTGTTCGCGCTGCCGCCGCTGCCCTGCATGTCGAACTTGCTGCTCGCGAAGACGCGGAAGCGGTAGTTGGCGCTGGCTTGCTGGGGCGCGCTGATGGGCGTCAGGGCGTACGTATCGCGGAACAAGATGCCCGTGGAGCTCCGCGCGGGCGGCTGCACGGGGGTCTCGACCGTGCCCGCCGTGACGCACACGCGCACCGCCCCCGGGCCCATGTTCGTGCCGCCAGCGACGTCTGGGACCAGCTGGGACACCCAGAGCCCAAGGGAGCCGCTGGGGACGTCGGCTTGCCTGAGCGGCTCGATGCCGAGCCGGGGACCGAGCGAGCTCATCAGGTCCACGCGCTTGAGTCGCGCGGCTTCTTCGGCGCCAGCGCTGTCTCCAGGGTGATCCGTCAGGTACTTCGCGCGCTCCTCGTCGAGGCGGGCGGTGATGCGCGCCGGATCGAGCACGAGCCCTGAAGCGACGAGCATCAAGGGGCCCGCGGTGAGCGAGCTCATCGCGGCGTCGGTCGCCCCCGCGTCCGCAGGGCCGGCGTCGGCGTAGACGGGCAGGGCGCGCTCCGGGCTGAGCGTGAGCGCCGCGACGCGGGTGTCGCGCGCGCAATCCTCGGGCGCGGACGGACCCGCGTCGAGGAGGGCCCCGGCGTCTGCATCGACAACACCAGCATCGCTCGCCGCCACGCCGCCGTCCGCGGCGAGGGGCGCGGCTTGCACGTGCAGCGTGAGGGTGCCGCTGCTCAGCGCTGGCAGCACCTGTGGCGCGCTCACGCCGAAGTCCCCCGCGAGCGGCAATCGTTGAGCCGGCGTGGGGCCGGCCGTCTCTTCGTCGACCGCTGTGGCCGGGTCGTCGAGGACCAGGTCCGGATCGTGGCAGACGTAGAGCGCGCCGACGTTGAGGATGGAGTGCACGAAGCGCACGCGGACCTCGGTGTCGCCGCCGCCCGGCGGATTCATTGCGTCGCCATCCAGCGCTCCGCCGTCGCGCTGAAACGGGTTGGCTGCGTGCCCGAAATCGTCGGAGTAGGCGGGGGCGGACGCCGTGGGGGGCGCGCTGCTATCGCCGCACGCAGCGGCGGCCGACAGCCCGAGCGTGGCCAGGAGCAAGAGACTGCGTGAATGTGGGGAGAGAGCTGACATCGGTTCGAACAACGCCGGGAGCAGTCTGGATTGTGCCACCCCCTTCGCAGAGCGTCCAAGCGGCGTGTTGTGGCGGGCCAACCTCCCGAGAGTGCATGCAGAACAGCCCCAAACTTTGCTAACCTGCCGACGGCATGACCGTCGCAAACCGATGTCCGAGCTGCGGCTCTCCATTTGGCGCGTCAGACCGCTTCTGTGGAGTTTGTGGGGTGGACCTCAGCGCAGCGCGCAGCGCGCCCAACCGCCCCGCCGCGGCCGCAGAGCCGCCGCGCAAGGCCCCCGCGAAAACCATGCTCGGGATGATGTCGCCGCTCGCGGGGACACCGAGCGCGCCCGCCGCACCTGCAGAGCCCGCGCCTCCTGCGTCGGCTATGAGCGCGACGATGGTGCAGTCGTCGTCGACCACCCCTGGCCCTTCCGCGCACAAACACACGATGATGGGGATGTCGCCCATCGCGCTCGGCCTCGGCGCAGCGCCGGGCGCGCCGCAGGCGTCCGCCGTCGAGCCGGCGAAGGCCGGGCAAGCTCCAGGGCGTTTGTTGACGCAGCAACAAGAGGACCCAGGGCGCGCTGTCGCGCCATCGCCCGGCGTCGGTCACCGCACGATGTTGGGGGGCGTGCCGCCCATCGCCGCGCCGCAACAAGCGCAGCCGACGCCAGCTGCGGCGCCGCGCGGAGAAATCTCGCCGCAGAGCAAGCGCACGATGCTCGGAGCGGTCGCTCCCATCGGCGCCACGACGCCTGCCACGGAGCCCACGCCGAGCCCGCGTGAAGAGCCGGCCCCGCAGCGCTCGGTGGCGGGCGTTGCACCCGCCCGGGCGCGCTCGTTCACGCCCGTCTCCGAGTCGCGGCCTCAAGCGCCTTATCAGGAAGAAGAGGCGCCGATGGCGGAGCGGAGCAGCGGCCGGGGCGCGCTCTACGTCATCGTGGGGCTCTTGATCGCGGCGGCCCTCGCCGGCGTCGCGCTATACCTCAAGTCTCGTGGACCCAAGCTCTCGGCCCACGTGGCGCATGCCGACGCGGGCGATGAGCTGGTCGTGGAGGTGCCGGGTTCGGTCCCGGGGGCCAAGGTGCGCTTCGCAGGAGCGGAGCGTCCGCTGGCGGCGGGGAGGGCGAGCTTTCCCCTGTCCGCGGATGCGCTCACGCTCGGCGAAAACAGCCTCGCCATCGATCTCGTCGAGCCCGACGGAAGCGTGGACTCTTCGGAGATCAAGCTCGCCGTGGACTACCGCGTGCGCACCGATCTCGCGGCGCTGCGCTCCGAGTCGCCCGCCGTCGACATCGTGGTCGACGCCGTGCCTGGCTCGCGCCTCACCATCGACGGAGCGCCCGTGGCGCTCGACGCGCGCGGACATGCCGTGAAGAGCTACCCGGTGCCGGCGCAAGCGGGCGCGCGCTTCGAGATTCAGCCGCGCTATCGCCTCGAGCTTCCGAACGGGGCAGCTCCGGTGGAGGGCACGGCGGGCGTCAGCTTGCCCGTGACGAGCATGCAGATCGATCGGCCAGGCGCCGAGGTCACCACGGATCAGGCCTTGATCGAGCTCGCAGGCGCGGTCGAAGCCGACGCGGAGGTGCTGGTCGAGGGGCGCCCCATCGAGGTGCGCGACGGTCGCTTCTTGCATCGCGCCGGGCTGCCGCAGCCGGGCGACTACGTGCTGCACGTGGTGGCCCGCGCGCCGGGCAAAGCGCCTCGCCTGCAGGAGCTGCGTCTGCGCCGCGTCACCGATCTCACGCTGGCCGCGGCGAGCTTCAAGCCCGACGCGAGCATCACCTACGCCAAGCTCATGCAGAACCCGGTCACCTATCGCGGGCAGAACGTGGCCTTCGACGGGCGCGTCTACAACGTGGAGGTCAACGCGGGGCGCAGCTTGATCCAAATCCTGGTGCTCAACTGCCCGAGCTCGGCACGTTGTCCGCTGTGGGTCGATTATCCGCAGGCCACCGAGGCCACGGTCGATTCCTGGGTGCGCGTGCTCGGGACGGTCACCGGGGAGCAGCAGTTCAAGTCGAAGCAAGGCGGCGTGCAGAGCGTCCCGAGCGTGCAGGCGCAGTACGTGCTCAAGCTAGCTCGCTGATTTTCGCGCCAAGACGTGCCCCACGTGAGACCCCGAGCGAGCCGCTGCGGCGTCGCGTGCAGAGGGGCGGAGCGCGATCCCTTGACGCTGTCTCGGATACGGTGCACTAGGGGCCCGGACCTCAAGATAGCCTCATGCGTGCCGACGAGCTCGACTATGATCTGCCGCCTGCGTTGATCGCGCAGGCACCGCTCACAGACCGCGAAGCGGCGCGGCTTTTAGTCGTGGACCGCGCGACCGGAGCGCGCACTCATCGGGGCATCCGCGACTTGCCCGAGCTCTTGCCGCCTGCGTTGTTCGTGTTCAACGACACGCGCGTGATCCCGGCGCGCCTGCTGGGAAACAAGCCCAGCGGGGGGAAGTTCGAGCTGTTGTTGGTGGAGCGGCTCGCCGAGGGCGACGCGCACGGTCGCGAGCTGTGGTGTGCCATGGGACGTCCGCTCAAGAGCTTGCGCGCGGGGCAGCGCTTGCAGGTGGGCGCGTTGAGCATCGAGATCGGCGAACGCCACGGCGACAACATGGTGCTCGCGCAGCTGTGGGCGCCAGACGGGGTCGATCGCGCGCTCGACGCGGTGGGGCGTCTACCGCTGCCGCCGTACATCGCGCGCGACGCCGCGGGCGATGGCTTCGACGCGCTCGATCGGGAGCGCTACCAGACCACCTTCGCGCGCACGCCTGGGGCCGTGGCGGCGCCCACGGCGGGCCTCCACTTCGGCCCTGCCTTGCTCGGGGCACTCGAACAGCGAGGGCACCGGCTCGCCTTCGTGACCTTGCACGTGGGGCCGGGCACCTTCGCGCCGCTCAGCGTCGACAGCTTGGCGGAACATCCCATGCACGAAGAGCACTACGAGCTGCCGGCGTCCACCTGCGAGGCCATCGAGGCGGCCAGGGCCGAGGGCCGCCCGGTGATCGCGGTGGGCACCACGGTGGTGCGCACCCTGGAGTCGGCCGCGGACCCACGAGGCACCCTGCGAGCGGGTCCGGGCGCTACGCGCCTGTGCATCTATCCGCCCTACGAATTTCGGGTGATCGACGGCATGGTCACCAACTTCCATCTGCCGCGCTCCACGCTGCTCGCGCTGGTGATGGCGTGCGCCGGCGCGGACACGGTGCGCGCCGCTTACCGTGAGGCGATCGACGCGCGCTATCGCTTCTTCAGCTACGGCGATGCCATGTTGATTCGCCCGTGATGCCTTCGAGAGTACCCCGATGACCGCCCTTGCTCCGTTGCTGACCGAAGGATTTGCGTTCGCGGAGGTCGCCCGCGACGGCGATGCGCGCGCGTGTCTGCTGCGCACCACACGCGCGCTCATCGAGACCCCCGTCTTCATGCCGGTCGGCACCCAGGCCAGCGTGAAGTCGCTGACGCCCCACGAAGTGGCCGCCACCGGCGCGCGCATCATCCTCGCCAACACCTATCACCTGTGGCTGCGACCGGGCGCGGAGCGCGTGGCGCGCCTGGGAGGCGTGCAGCATTTCATGCGCTGGCCCCACGCCATGCTCACCGACAGCGGCGGCTATCAGGTCTTTTCGTTGTCCGAGCTGCGCAAGGTCACCG
>Ga0153956_1002944_pt1 | contig 11689 bp, 7 predicted proteins | sample TSFL040MetaG_FD_104704 | JGI IMG/M metagenome (GOLD analysis project Ga0153956, IMG submission 104704) | Attine ant fungus gardens microbial communities from Florida, USA - TSFL040 MetaG | ecosystem: Host-associated > Fungi > Mycelium > Unclassified | place: USA: Florida, Wekiwa Springs...
CGGCGTGGGCGACGTGCTGCTGGCGGATGGCGCTCGCATGCCGGCGGCGCAGGGGCTGTCATCCGTGGGGCTCGCGCCCCTCACCCTGGGGCCGAAGGAGGGCCTGGCGCTGCTGAACGGCACGCAGTTTTCCACCGCCTGCGCGCTGGCCGGCCTGTTTGCCATCGAGGCGGTGTTCCAGGCGGCGCTGGTGACGGGGGCGCTGTCGACCGAGGCCGCCAAGGGCTCGGATACGCCGTTCGATCCACGCATCCATGCGCTGCGCCGGCATCGTGGCCAGATCGAGACCGCGGCGGCGCTGCGGGCACTGATGGCCGGATCGCAGATCCGTGCTTCGCACCTGGTGGCCGATCCGCGCGTGCAGGACCCCTACTGCCTGCGCTGCCAGCCCCAGGTCATGGGCGCCGCGCTCGACCTGTTGCGGCATGCGGCCTCGACGCTGGCGGACGAAGCCAATGGCGTTACGGACAATCCCTTGATCTTCCCGGAGTCCGATGAGGCGCTGTCGGGCGGCAACTTCCACGCCGAGCCCGTGGCCTTCGCGGCCGATACCATGGCCATCGCGGTGTGCGAGATCGGTTCGCTGGCCGAGCGGCGCATTGCGATGCTGGTGGACCCGGCGTTGTCCGGGCTGCCGGCCTTCCTGACGCCGCGGCCGGGCCTGAATTCGGGCCTGATGATGCCGCAAGTGACGGCGGCGGCCCTGGTGTCCGAGAACAAGCAGCGGGCCTATCCCGCTAGTGTGGATTCCATTCCGACCTCCGCCAACCAGGAGGACCACGTCTCGATGGCGGCCCATGGCGCGCGCCGGCTGGGCGACATGGCTGAAAACGCGGCGGCCATCATCGGCATCGAGCTGATGGCCGCCGCCCAGGGGTGTGATTTCCACTCGGGCTACCGCTCCAGCGTGGCGCTGGAGGCGGCCCGCGCGCTGGCGCGTACGCGGATCCCGCCGCTGGCCGAGGACCGCTACCTCCACGCCGACATCGCCAATGCCACTGAACTGGTGCGCAGTGGCGCCGTCGGGGATGCCGTGCTGCGGGCCGGGGTGACGCTGCCGTCGCTGATGCTGCCATGAACCCCTGGCTGGAACTGCAGCGCGGCGCGGCACCGCTGATCATCAGTTTTCCGCACACCGGCACGGACATCCCCACGCAGATCGAGGAGCGTCTGGTATCACCCTGGCTCGCCCGCAAGGACACCGATTGGTGGGTGCAGGAGCTGTACGGCTTCGCACGCGAACTCGGCGCCACGACGCTGCGCACGGCGATCTCGCGAACCGTCATCGACGTCAACCGCGATCCCACCGGCCTGTCGCTCTATCCTGGACAGGCGACGACGGCCCTGTGTCCTGTCACGACCTTTGACGGCGAACCGCTGTACCACGCCGGTCGCGCGCCGGATGAAGCGGATATCGCCACCCGCCGCCGGTCCTGGTTTGAACCCTACCACCGGGCCCTGGCCGGGGAGATCGAGCGCCTGCTGGCGTGTCATGGCCGGGTCGTGCTGTACGACGCGCACTCGATCCGCTCGCGGGTGCCGCGGCTGTTCGAGGGCGTGCTGCCCGACTTCAATATCGGCACCAACACCGGGCGTGCCTGTGACGAGGCGCTGGTGCGCGCGGTCCGGCGCGCCTGCGATGCCGGCCCCTTCACCCAGGTGACCGACGGGCGCTTCAAGGGTGGCTGGACCACCCGGCACTACGGCCAGCCGGCGCGCGGGGTGCATGCCATCCAGATGGAACTCGCATGCAGCGCTTATCTCGACGAGCCGGAGGTGCCGGCCCCGGACAACTGGCCACCGGCCTTTGACATGACGCGGGCGGCGCCCCTGGGAACGGTGCTGCTGGAGGTGTTGCAGGCCTGCCTGGCCTTTGCGGCCGTGTAATGGCTCCAATTTCGAAGCAGAGGGACTCCCCATGAATTCACCGACTCCCCGGACCCGTTCAGATGCAACGCGGGTGATCCGCGCGCCCACGGGGCCCGTGCGCACGGCCCGCAGCTGGCTCACCGAAGCGCCGCTGCGCATGCTCATGAACAACCTGGACCCGGCGGTGGCGGAACGGCCCTCCGACCTCGTGGTCTATGGCGGCATCGGCCGCGCGGCCCGCGACTGGGAGAGCTTCGACACCATCGTGGCGACGTTGCGGCGGCTGGGTGACGACCAGACGCTGCTGATCCAGTCGGGCAAGCCGGTGGGGGTGTTCCAGACCCACGTGGACGCACCCCGGGTGCTGATCGCTAACTCCAACCTGGTGCCGCACTGGGCCAACTGGGAGCACTTCAACGAGCTGGACCGCAGGGGCCTGATGATGTTCGGCCAGATGACAGCCGGTTCCTGGGTCTACATCGGCTCGCAGGGGATCGTGCAGGGCACCTATGAGACCTTCGTGGAGATGGGACGCCAGCACTTCGGCGGCGACCTCTCCGGCAAGTGGCTCCTGACCGCCGGGCTGGGTGGCATGGGTGGCGCGCAGCCGCTGGCATCCGTGATGGCCGGTGCCTCCTGCCTGGCGGTGGAATGCCAGCGCTCCCGCATCGACATGCGGCTGCGCTCGGGGTACCTGGATCACGCCACGGAAAGCCTGGATGAGGCGCTGGGCATGATCCGGCGCTCCTGTGCGGACCGGAAGCCGATTTCCGTGGGACTGCTGGGCAACGCCGCGCAGGTGCTGCCGCTGTTGGTCAGGCGCGGAGTGCACCCGGACCTCCTGACCGACCAGACCTCGGCGCATGATCCGGTCAACGGCTACCTGCCACTGGGCTGGAGCGTCGAAAAATGGACCGAGCTGCGCGCGAGCGATCCGGCGGCGGTGGCGAAGGCGGCGGCTGAGTCCATGGCCGTCCACGTGCGCGCGATGCTGGAACTGCAGCAGGCCGGCGTGCACACCGTCGACTATGGCAACAACATCCGGCAGGTGGCGCTGGAACAGGGCGTGAAAAACGCGTTCGACATCCCGGGTTTCGTGCCGGCGTACATCCGGCCGCTGTTCTGCCGCGGTGTCGGTCCCTTCCGCTGGGTGGCATTATCAGGTGACCCTGAGGACATCTACAGGACCGACGCGCGGGTGAAGCAACTGCTGCCGCAAGACGCGATGCTGCATCACTGGCTGGACATGGCGCGCGAGCGCATCCGGTTCCAGGGACTGCCGGCCCGCATCTGCTGGGTGGGCCTGGGAGACCGCCACCGGTTGGGCCTGGCGTTCAATGAAATGGTGGCCAGTGGAGAGCTCAAGGGTCCGGTCGTCATCGGCCGCGACCACCTGGATTCGGGGTCGGTCGCCTCGCCGAACCGGGAAACCGAGGCCATGCGGGACGGCTCGGATGCGGTGTCGGACTGGCCGCTGCTCAATGCGCTGCTGAACACGGCATCAGGCGCGACCTGGGTGTCCTTCCACCACGGCGGCGGCGTCGGCATGGGCTTCTCGCAGCATGCCGGCATGGTGATCGTCTGCGATGGCACCGATGCCGCCGCGAAACGCATCGCCCGCGTGCTGTGGAATGACCCGGCCACCGGTGTGATGCGCCATGCGGACGCGGGTTATCCGCTGGCCATTGCCTGCGCCGCCGAACACCAGCTCGACCTGCCGGGCCTGGCGCGGTGAGCGCCCGTGGCTGATTCACCGCGGCTGTCGTGCCGCACCGGGCCGGAATCGCACCTGGAGTTGCAGCGCTGATGGGCCTGATGTCGCGCCTGGCCGGCCGGCGCTACCGGCTGAACCCGGCAAGCTCGCGCCGCGTGCAGGTCGAGAAGGACCTGCGGGTGCCGATGCGTGACGGGGTCATGCTGCTGGCCGACCGCTGGCACGCGCCGGGCGCCGGGCGTTCCCCGGTGGTCCTGATCCGCAGTTGCTACGGCCGCGGGGCGCTGTTCGGCACCACCGCCCGGCTGTTCGCGGAGCGCGGGTTCCAGGTCATCCTGCAAAGCACGCGCGGGATCGATGGCTCGGGAGGCGAGTTCCAGCCGTTCCGGCAGGAGCGGGCCGACGGTCTCGACACCTTGTCCTGGGTCCGGTCGCAGCCGTGGTTCGGCGGCAGGTTGTACACCTTCGGCCTGAGCTACCTGGGGTACACGCAGTGGGCCATGGCGGAGCAGGCCGGGCGTGGCATCCAGGCGATGGCGCTGCACGTGACGCTGTCGAACTTCCGCAACGAGACCCTGGCGTCCGGGGGCTTCACCCTGGATGGCAGTCTGAGCTGGGCGCGCATGATGTCCGGCATGGTGGCCGGGGCGCCACTGTGGAAGCAGGCGCTGAAGCTGCGGTTTCCCATCAGGCCCGCGATCCTCAACCATCTGCCGTTGAAAGAGCTGGACCGGCTGGCCATCGGCCGGGAAGTGTCCTGGTGGCAGGACTGGCTCCGCCATGGCGATCCGGATGACCCGTGGTGGTCCGAGGTCGATCACTCCGGCCGCGCCGCGCAGGTCACGGCTCCCGCGGTCCTGGTCGGCGGCTGGCGCGATATCTTCCTGCCCTCGCAGATCAAGGATTTCGAGGCCATGCAGCGCGCGGGCCGCAAGGCCTGGCTGACCGTGGGCCCCTGGGATCACACGGCACAGGAGGGCATGGCCGAGTCCATGCGCCAGGGCCTGGAGCTGTTTTCCGCGGACGCCGCCGGCACCACACCCTTCGCCGGGCGCGATCGCGTGCGCCTGTATGTCGGGGGCGCCGACCAGTGGCGCGATTATCCCGCCTGGCCGCCCCCCGGCTCACGTGAACAGCGGCTTTACCTGCGGGCCGGAAACCGGTTGTCCGGACAGCCTGCGCAGGGCGCGTGCGCGCCCAGCAGCTATGTCTATGATCCGTCGGACCCGACACCGGCGGTACACGGCCCGCGGCTGTCCAATACCCGCAAGGTTCAGGACATGGCGGCACTCGCGGGCCGCCCCGATACGGTCTGCTTCACCAGCGCACCCCTCGGTGAGGATGCGGAGGCCATTGGCCCGGTGGGTGTCGAACTGCAGGTGCGCACCAGTGCCGCGTCAGCGGACTTTTACGCCTGCCTGTGCGAGGTTGACCGCAAGGGCCGTGCGCTGCACGTGGTCGACGGCTACCGCAGGATCAGAGCCCGTGATGCACCGGTTGATGCCCGGGGTTCGCGTACGGTGACGCTGGAATGCTGGCCGACCGCGCATCGCTTCAGGCGCGGGCACCGGCTGCAGCTCATCGTTGCCAGTGGCGCGCATCCGCGCTATGCCCGCAATCCCGGCACCGATGAGCCCCTCGGCAGCGCCACCGCCATGGTCAGTTCGCGGCAGCAGATCCTCCACGACGCGACATCGAGGTCGGCCCTGGTGCTGACGGTGCGGGAGCCGGTGCGCTTTGAACAGGAGTGACGGGACGGGGGCGCGGGGCCGCCGCTACCTCATGATGGGCAGCAGCTGGCTGATCGCGGCCTTGGCATCGCCGAAGAACATGCGCGTGTTTTCCTTGTAGAACAGCGGGTTTTCGATCCCCGAGTAGCCAGTGCCCTGGCCGCGTTTGGAGACGAACACCTGCTTGGCCTTCCAGACCTCGAGCACCGGCATGCCGGCGATGGGGGAGTTCGGATCCTCCTGTGCCGCCGGGTTGACGATGTCGTTGGAGCCGATGACGATGACGACGTCGGTATGCGGGAAGTCGGCATTGATTTCGTCCATTTCCAGCACGATGTCGTAGGGAACCTTGGCTTCCGCCAGCAGTACGTTCATGTGGCCCGGCAGGCGCCCGGCGACGGGATGGATGGCAAAACGCACCTGCTTGCCCGCCGCGCGCAGCTTGCGGGTGAGTTCGGCAACGGCCTGCTGGGCCTGGGCGACGGCCAGGCCGTACCCCGGCACGATGATCACGCTGTGTGCCTCGCTCAGCGCCGCGGCCACCCCCTCGGCATCGATGGCAACCTGTTCGCCGGTGACCTGCATGGCGGGCCCGGTCGTGGTGCCGAAGCCGCCCAGGATCACCGACACGAAGGAGCGGTTCATCGCCTTGCACATGATGTAGGACAGGATCGCGCCTGAAGAGCCGACCAGGGCGCCGGTGACGATCAGGAGGTCGTTCCCCAGGGTGAAGCCGATGGCCGCCGCCGCCCAGCCGGAATAGCTGTTCAGCATCGAGACCACCACCGGCATGTCGGCGCCGCCGATGCCCATGATCAGGTGCAGACCGATGAACAGCGCCAGCACGGTCATCAGGCCCACGGGCCACAGGGCCGCGCCGTTGCAGTAGACGACGAGCAGCACCAGGCACAGGAGCGCCGCGGTCGCATTCAGCACATGCCCGCCCGGCAGCTTGCGGGCCCTGCCGTTGATCCTGCCGGCCAGCTTGCCGAAGGCGATCACGGAGCCGGTGAAGGTCACCGCGCCGATGAAGACGCCGAGAAAGACCTCGACCTTCATGATCGACAGTTCCACCGGCTCCTTGTGCGCGAGCACCGCCGCGAAGCCGGACAGCGCGGCCCTGCCCGCCGCATCGAGCCCGGCCACCCGGGCCGCCTCCAGGTGGGCGTTGTAGCCGATGAAGACCGCGGCCAGGCCGACGAAGGAATGCAGCGCCGCCACCAGTTGCGGCATCTGCGTCATCTGCACCCGCCAGGCCACGTGCTGGCCGATCACGGCGCCGCCGGCGATCATCACCAGTACCGTGAGCCCGTTGCCGATGCCCGGGCCGGCGATCGTGGCTGCAACCGCGAGCGCCATGCCGGCGATGCCGTACCAGACGGCACGCTTGGCGCTTTCCTGGCCCGAGAGCCCGCCCAGGGACAGGATGAACAGGATGGCAGCCGCGATATAGGCCGCCGCGAGTACTCCAATCGTCATGATCTGGTTCGTCTCCCGCTCAGGACCGCTGGAACATCGCCAGCATGCGCCGGGTGACCAGGAACCCGCCCACGATGTTGATGGTTGCGATCAGCACTGAAATCGCCGCCAGGGTGACCACCAGGGCATTGCCGGGGCCGATCTGCAGCAGCGCCCCCAGGATGACGATGCCGGAGATGGCGTTGGTCACGGCCATGAGGGGGGTGTGCAGGGCGTGGCTGACATTCCAGATGACCTGGAAGCCCACGAAGCAGGCCAGCACGAACACCACGAAGTGGCTCATGAAGCTGGCCGGGGCATAGGCCCCGATGAGCAGCAGCAGCACCGTGCCGATGGCGATGATGGCCACCTGGCCGCGGGTCTGGGTCCTGAAGGCCGCGGCCTCCCGCGCCTGCTTTTCCGCGGGCGTGAGCTCCCTGGGTCTTGCCGCGGGCTTCCTGGCCGCGATGGCCTGGACCTTGGGCGGCGGCGGCGGGAAGGTGATCGCCCCGTTGAATGTGACGGTCGCGCCGCGGATCACGTCGTCTTCCATGTTGTGCACCAGCACGCCGTCCTTCGCCGGCGTCAGGTCCGCCACCATGTGGCGGATGTTGGTGGCATACAGCGCGGAGGACTGGGCCGCCATCCGGCTTGGGAAATCGGTGTAGCCGATGACGATGACGCCGTTGTCGGACACGATGCGCTGGTCCGGCACCGTGAGTTCGCAGTTGCCGCCGCGTTCCGCGGCCAGGTCCACCACCACCGAGCCGGGCTTCATGGCGGCCACCATGTCCGCGAGCCACAGCTTCGGTGCGTCCCGCCCCGCAATCAGCGCCGTGGTGATCACGATGTCGATGTCGGGTGCCAGTTCCCGGAACCTGGCGAGCTGCCTGGCGCGGAACTCCGGTGACGAGGGGGTCGCGTAACCACCGGATGCGGCCGCGTCCTGCCGGCTGTCCGCGAAATCCAGGAAGACGAACTGCGCGCCCATGGACTCGATCTGTTCCGCCACCTCCGGGCGTACGTCGAAGGCGTAGGTGATGGCGCCCAGGGAGGTCGCGGTGCCGATGGCGGCCAGGCCGGCGACGCCAGCGCCGATGATCAGCACCTTCGCCGGTGGCACCTTGCCGGCCGCGGTGACCTGGCCGGTGAAAAAGCGGCCGAAATTGGCGCCGGCCTCGATCACGGCGCGGTAGCCTGCGATATTGGCCATGGAGGACAGGGCGTCCATTTTCTGGGCGCGCGAGATGCGCGGCACCATGTCCATGGCGATGACATTGGCGCCGCGGTCCCTGCACAGCTGCAACAACGCCGGATTCTGGGCCGGGTAGAAGAAGGAGATCAGCGTCTTGCCCGGTCCGAGCCGCTGGGCTTCGGCCGCGTCGGGTGGCCGGACACAGGCCACGATGTCGGCATCGGCGTACAACGCGTCGGCGTCGTGGACGATTGTCACTCCGGCGCTGCGGTAAGCGTCATCGGAAAACCCCGCCGCCGCCCCCGCTGACTGCTCGATCAGGCAGTCGTAGCCGAGCTTGCGCAGTTGCGCTGCGCTTTCGGGGGTCATCGCGACCCGCGCTTCGCCGACCGCGCGTTCCTTCGGTACACCAATTCTCATGATTGCTTCCCGGCGCCGGTGGGTGCCGGCGGCTATGGCCTACGGGATTCTAGAGCCTTTTGCTGTAGATGGATCAACGCCCGGGCAATATTCAACGCGCCGTGGATGCCCGCATGATGCGCCGGGGCTCGAAATCGACGTTGAGGCGCTGGACATCGATCAGGCGTACCGCCTTGCAGTTTGTCCGGGCCTGGCCGCCTCCCGGTCTCACAGGGCGGTCCGCGCCGTGTCGATGAACGCCCGCAGGTAGCCCGTGTCGCGCTCGGCTTCGCGCAGACCAAGGTGGATCTGTTTCGGCATGCCCGTCTTCCCCAATCGCACGGGTTTCACCCCCGCGCTGTGCTCCTCGACCAGCCAGCGCGGCAGCGCGGCGACGCCACGCCCCGCGGCCACCATCTGCAGGATCAGGTCGGTGGACTCGATGGTCTTGCGCGCCCGCGGCGCCACACCCGCCGGTGTCAGGAAGAGGTTGTAGATGTCCAGGCGCCCGGTTTCGATCGGGTAGGTGATCAGGACTTCCGCGGCCAGCTGCTCCGGATGCACATAGGGGGCCTTGGCCAGGCGGTGCCTGCGTCCCACGACCAGCACCTGCTCATAGTCGAATACCGGCACGAAACTCAAGGTGGCGTGTTGCTCCGGGTCCGGCGTCACCAGCAGGTCGATCTCGTGGTCGAGCAGGGCCTGGATGCCGCCGAAGCGGAAGCGCTGCTTGACGTCGACATCGACGTCAGGCCATGCAGGCATGTAGCTGGCCACGACCTTCAGCAGCCACTGGTAGCAGGGATGGCACTCCATGCCGACGCGCAGGCTGCCGCGCGTGCCGAGGGCGTACTCCCGCAGCATCGCCTCCGTGTGTTCCAGCTGCGGCAGCAGGCGGTTGGCGAGGTCGAGCAGCTGCCAGCCGGCCTGGGTCGGCTTGAGCAGGCGTCCTTCGAGCCGCCAGATGGTGGTGCCCAGCGCCTGTTCCAGCTTGCGCATCGCATGACTGAGGGCCGACTGGGTCAGGTGCAGCTGCCGGGCCGCGGCGGTCAGGGTTCCCTGCCGCTCCACTTCCCGCATGATGATCAGGTGGTTGCGTTCCAGCATGTCAGGCATGAGTAGTATTCATGGGATTTTGAATTTATATCACTTTAGCTCATTGAATGGTCCGCCTACGATCCTGGGCAGTACCTGCCGATCCAACCCGTTCCCAAGCCGGCGACACCCGCCCGAGGCCAGAACATGCCAGCCAGCCAACACCCGACCCTGCCCGCACGCTATGACCATGTGGGGAGCTTCCTGCGGCCCGGTTACCTGCATGAGGCCCGTGCCCGGCGTGCCAAAGGGGAAATCTCCGCGGCCCAGCTGCGGGAGGTGGAGGACAAGGCGATCACCGAGGTCGCGCGTTTCCAGGAAAGCGTCGGCCTGAAGGCCATCACGGACGGTGAGTACCGCCGCGCCTATTTCCATATCGATTTCCTGGACCAGCTGGGAGGGGTGAAGAGCGGCGCCCCCATGCAGGTGCAGCAGCCCGACGGCAGCCTGCATCTGGCCCCGCCGGTCATCAAGGTGGTCGACAAGGTGCGCCACGTGCGCAACATCGAGGTCGAGAACTTCCGCTACCTCAAGAGCCAGCTGGCGCCCGGCAGCACCCCGAAGGTGGCGATCCCATCACCGACCATGCTGCATTTCCGCGGCGGCCGTGGCGGCATCAGCCGCGAGGCCTATCCGGAGCTGGACCCCGTTTTCTATGACGATGTCGCCCGTGCCTATGGCGATGAGCTGCGGGCGCTGGCCGACGCGGGTTGCCGCTACGTGCAGATGGATGACACCAACCTGGCTTATCTGTGCGACCCGAAAATGCGCGAGGCGGCGCGGGCCCGCGGGGATGATCCCAATGAACTGCCGCATCGCTATGCGCAGTTCGTCAACAAGGTCGTGGCGCACAAGCCGCCGGGAATGCTGCTGGCGATGCACCTGTGCCGCGGCAACTTCAAGAGCACCTTTGCGGCCAGCGGCGACTATGAACCCGTGGCCGAGGCGCTGCTGTCGGAAATGGACCTCGACGCCTATTTCCTGGAGTACGACGACGAGCGCAGCGGTGATTTCCGTCCGCTGCGCTTCCTGCAGAAGGGCAAGACCGCGGTGCTGGGCCTGATCACCACCAAGGTGGGCGACATGGAAAGCCCGGATGCCATCCGGCGCCGCATCGATGAGGCAGCCAGGTACGCGCCGCTGGAACAGCTGGCGCTGTCCCCGCAGTGCGGTTTTGCCAGCACGGTGGAAGGCAATGACATCTCCTGGGACAACCAGCGCCGCAAGCTGGAACTGGTGGTCGATATCGCCCGCAAGGTCTGGGGCTGACGCGACCCCACGCGGCGCCGCGCGGACACCCTGTGCTCAGCGCAGGGTGGACCAGTCCAGGATCACCTTCCCGGACCTGCCGGAGGCCATGGTCTCGAAGCCCTGGGCGAACTCCTGGATGGCGAAATGGTGGGTGATGATCGGGTCGATGTTCAGACCCGACTGCAGCAGGCTTGCCATCTTGTACCAGGTCTCGAACATCTCGCGGCCGTAGATGCCCTTGAGGGTGAGGCCCTTGAAGATCACTTCGTTCCAGTCGATCGCGACCTCGTCCGGTGGAATGCCCAGCATGGCGATCGAGCCGCCATGATGCATGGTGCGCAGCATGGACCGGAACGCCTGCGCGTTGCCGGACATCTCCAGGCCCACGTCGAAGCCTTCCTGCATCCCCAGGTCCTTCATGGTCTGGTCGACGGACTCACGCTGCACGTTGATGGCCCGGGTCGCGCCCATGCGCCGCGCCAGCTCCAGGCGGTAATCGTTGACGTCGGTGATCACCACGTGCCGCGCGCCGGTGAAGCGGGCGATGGCAACAGCCATGATGCCGATGGGGCCCGCACCGGTGATGAGCACGTCCTCGCCGATCATGTTGAAGGCGAGCGCGGTGTGCGTGGCGTTGCCGAAGGGATCGAGGATCGAGGCGATGTCGTCGCGGATGGAGTCCGGCAGCTTGAAGGCGTTGTCGGCGGGGATCGACAGGTACTGCGCGAAGCAGCCCGGGCGGTTCACGCCCACGCCCGTGGTGTTGCGGCACAGGTGACGACGTCCCGCGCGGCAGTTGCGGCAGTAGCCGCAGGTGACGTGGCCCTCTCCGGAGACCCGGTCGCCGGCCTTGAGTCCCCGCACCTCGGAGCCGACCTCGACGATGCGACCCACGTACTCGTGGCCCACGGCCATCGGCACCGGGATGGTCTTCTGCGCCCAGGCGTCCCACTTGTAGATGTGCATGTCGGTGCCGCA
>Ga0153956_1002945_pt1 | contig 11685 bp, 9 predicted proteins | sample TSFL040MetaG_FD_104704 | JGI IMG/M metagenome (GOLD analysis project Ga0153956, IMG submission 104704) | Attine ant fungus gardens microbial communities from Florida, USA - TSFL040 MetaG | ecosystem: Host-associated > Fungi > Mycelium > Unclassified | place: USA: Florida, Wekiwa Springs...
GATCGGGGTGGCCAGCGTGCCGGTCGGATCGGAAATCGCACAGCCGATCCTGGCAGTCCCGTAATCGAGCGCCAGGACCCTCAACTACCTGGACTCCAGGTATCCGCGGGCGGCCGCGAGGGCGTCTGCCACGCCCGCTGCATCCTTGCCACCGGCCTGAGCCATCTCATCGCTGCCGCCACCGCCGCCGCCGATCTTCGGAGCGGCCTCGGCGATGATCTCGCGCGCCGAAGCATTCGCCGCGTGATCAGAAGTGAGCAGGGCGACCATTCCGACCTTGCCGGAATCCGCGTCGGCGCCGGCCAGCACGACGCTGGTGCCGGAAGTCGCCTGAACCTGCTTGGCGACCTGCAGCATCTCCTTCGGATTCCCGATCGGGACCTCGGCTAGGACGACCTCGATCCCGCCGACCTCCTCGGCCCTGCCGGAGAGGTCTGACGCGAGCTGGCCCTGCTGCTGGCGGGCGGCCTGCTTGGCGCCTTCGCTGGCCTTGGCGATCTTCTCGCTGGCGTCTCGGGCCGCGCGGACCGGATCGCGAGCGTCGCCCAGCATCTGGCCGACCTCGCTCAGCTCGGCCGCCCGCTCGCGATACCAGTCGATCGCGTCCGGACCGGTGATCGCTTCGATGCGGCGCACGTTGGCGGCCGACGAGCTCTCGTGGACCATCTTGAAGATGCCGATCTCGGCGGTGTTCGATACGTGAGTGCCGCCGCAGAGCTCGCGGGAGACGTTCTCGACCTCGACGACGCGGACCAGGTCGCCGTACTTCTCGCCGAACAGGGCCATCGCCCCCAGCTTCTCGGCTTCCGGCTTCTCCATCACCATCCAGCGGACGGCATCGCCCTCCTTGATCCAGCCGTTGACCCGGTCTTCGACCCAGACGATGTCCTCCGGCGTCAGCGCCTCGCCGTGGCTGAAGTCGAAACGCAGCTTGTCGGGCCGGACCGACGAGCCGGCCTGGTGGACGTGGGTGCCGAGACGCTCGCGCAGCGCGGCATGGAGCAAATGGGTCGCGGTGTGGTTGCGCATCGTCCTGAACCGTGTTTCCCGATCGACCAAGGCTTCAACCGTCGCCCCGGCGGGAGGCCAGGAGGTTGCGCCCTCCGCTGCCGGCTTCAGTTCGAGCACCTGATCGTCGCCGACCCGGATCACGTCGGTGACCCGGACTTCCCCGCCATCCCAGACCAAGCGGCCCGAGTCCGCCACCTGCCCGCCGCCTTCAGCGTAGAACGGGCTCTGCTCGAGCTTCGCGAGGGCGGTGCCTTCGGCTTCTTCCAGGGAACCGATGCCGGTCTCGGCGCTCAGGTACTCGTAGCCGACGAACTCCGACTCCGGGCCGGTCGAGGCGAACGAGAGGATCCGCTCGTGACGGTCGGCCCCTTCGGATCCGCCCACGGCATTGCTGCGGGACTGGTTTCGCTGCTGCTCCATCAGCTCCTCGAAGCCCTGGTCATCGACCGAAAGACCCCGCTCCTCGACCATCTCGCGAGTCAGGTCGTAGGGGAAGCCGAAGGTGTCATGGAGCTTGAAGGCATCGTCGGCGCTGATCCAGGAGTTCTTCTTTTCGAGCGCCTGCTCGACTATCTCCTCCAACAGCGCCGTGCCCCGGTCGAGGGTGCGTCCGAAGCTCTCTTCCTCCGCCCTGACCCAGCGGTCGATCCGCTCCTTCTCGGCGGCGACCTGCGGGTGGGCATCGCCCATCATCTCGATCGTGCGGTCGGTGAAGTCTCCGAGCCAGGAACCCTCGAGGCCCAGGGCGCGGCCGCGCTGGATCGCCCGGCGCATCACCCGGCGGAGCACGTAGCCGCGGTCCTCGTTCGAGGGGACCACGCCGGCGGCAAGCAGGAAGGCCATGCCGCGGCTGTGGTCGCTGATCACCCGCATCGCCCGGGTCACGGTCTCGTCTTGGCCGTACTTCAGGCCGGACTTCTCCTCGGCCAGCTCGATCAGCGGCTGGAAGAGGTCGGTGTCATAGACCGAGTCGACTCCCTGGAGGATCGCGGCCATGCGCTCCAGGCCCATGCCGGTGTCGATGTTCCTCTTCGGCAGCGGCGTGAGGCTGTTGTCCTCGCCGAGGTCGTAGGTCATGAAGACGTGGTTCCAGTATTCGAGGAAGCGGTCGCCGTCGTCGCCGGGCCGGTCGTCCTCGGCGCCGAAGTCGAGCCCACGGTCGAGATACATCTCCGAGCAGGGCCCGCAGGGACCGGTCGGCCCGCCCTGCCAGAAGTTCTCCGAGCGCGGCAGCTGGACGATCCGCTCGTCCGGCACTCCGAGGCCCTTCCAGATATCGATCGCCTCCTCGTCCGGACCCAGCCCCAGCTCCTCGTCCCCGCCGAACACGGTGATCCAGATCAGCTCGGGATCGAAGCCGAAGCCCTCGGTCGAGAGCTTCCAGCCGAAGGGGATCGCCTCTTCCTTGAAGTAATCGCCGAAGCTGAAGTTGCCGAGCATCTCGAAGAAGGTGAGATGCCGGAGCGTCTTGCCGACCTCTTCGATGTCCGGTGTGCGGAAGCAGGTCTGGCTGGAGGTGAGCCGGACGGCCGGAGGCGTCTCACGGCCGAGGAAGTACGGCTTGAACGGCTGCATCCCGGCGACGGTGAGCAGCGTGGTGGTGTCTTCGGGAGGAGGCACCAGCGAGGCGGATGGCATCCGCCTGTGGTTCCGCTCCTCGAAGAAGGACAGGTATGTCTCCCGGATTTCCGCCGACTTCATGGAACCGGCAGCCTACTTTGATCGGCGCTGGCTGGCGATGGTGGCGTGTCCTACGACCACGTCACCGCTCATCAGGACCGCCGCCTGGCCGGGAGCCGGACCGTCGAAGGGACGGCCGAGCTCGACTTCGAGAGAGGCGTGGCGGCCGGCGGCGGCTTCCACCCTGGCCGGCACCGGATCGGTGTGGTACCTGAGCCGGACCCGGTCGACCAGCTCGCCGTCGCGGTGCATCACCGCGTCGCGAAGCCGGACCCGGTCGGTCGCCAGACGCTTACGGACGCCGACCCGGACCGTGTTCGTCTCCGCATCGGTTCCGAGAACGTAGAGCGGCTCGGTCGCGGCGACCCCCAACCCCCGGCGCTGGCCGACCGTGAAGTGGTGGTGGCCCGTGTGCTCGCCGAGCCGGCGGCCCTCGGAGTCGACCACCGGACCGGATCGATCGGCCAGGCCGCCATGCCGATGGAGAAAGTCCTTCTTGCTCTGGCCGGCCAAGAAGCAGAGGTCCTGGCTCTCGGGCTTCCTGGCGACCGACAGCCCGCCCCTTTCGGCGATCTCACGCACCTCGTCCTTGGCGAGGTCAGCCAGGGGGAACCGGAGCCGGGAAACCACTTCGGGCGGCAAGGCGGCCAGCATGTAGCTCTGATCCTTGGCGTCGTCGCTGCCGGCCGCGATCAGGGCGCCGTCGTCGTCTTCGACCACCCGGGCGTAATGCCCGGTGACCAGGCATTCCGCGCCGAGGCGATCGGCCAGATCCACCATCGCGGCGATCCTCACCTCGCCGTTGCAGAGCACGCAGGGATTCGGTGTCCTGCCTTCGCCGTAGCCACGCAGGAACTCGCCGACCACCCGTTCGCGGAACGGGCCTTCGAGGTCGAGCGTGAAGTGCGGAATGTCGAGGTCGTGGGTGAGCGATCGGGCCCCGAGCACCGCTTCGGGCGAGCAGCAGGCCTTGGTCCCGTCGGTGTCGGGATCGGCCCAGAGCTTGACCGTGACCGCGACCACGTCCGCCCCTCCTTCCTTCTCGCGCAGGGCGGCGACGGCGCTGTCGACCCCGCCGGACACCGCGACCAGGACCCTTCCCTCGACGGGCGGCGACAGAACCTCGCCGGAGGAGGCGATCGCGGAGAGCGCCCGGTGGAGCGCGTCGCCGGTCAGCATCGCGGCATGGCGGCGGGCCGGGCTGAGGCCGCCCAGCTCCTCCTCGATCCGGCCGGCACCGATCCGGGCCGCTTCGAGCACGGACTCGCCCTCGACCAATTCGCAGACACAGGCGCAGGCCGCCCGGGTCGCGGCGCAGCCTTCGGTCCCGAACACCGCCCGGGTGATCGCACCTGCCTCGACGTTCAGGGAGATCCGCGCCAGATCGCCGCAGGCGGCGCCACCCGCGGCTCCGGTGTATGAGCCCGGCGGCGTCTCCGCCTCATGCGAGCGGTCGGCGACGTATTCGGCCAGCAGCGATTCCATCCCCTGAAGGGTAGCCTTCATCCATGAGCGAGGGCTGGACTTCAGATGACATGCCGGACCTGAACGGCCGCACCGCGATCGTGACCGGCGGCAACAGCGGAATCGGGTTGATCGAATGTCGGGAGCTGGCAAGGCACGGGGCAAGCCTGATCCTCGCCTGCCGCAACCAGCAGAAGGGAGCCGCGGCCGAGGCGGAGATCCGCCGGGCCCTGGGACCGGCCGGCGACGACGCGCAGATCGAGGTACGCCGGCTCGACCTCGCTTCGCTCGAATCGATCCGGCAATTCGCCGAGTCTTTCGCGGCCGATCATCCCGATGGTCTGGATCTGCTGGTCAACAACGCCGGGGTGATGGCCCCGCCCCGGCTCGAGACCGAGGACGGCTTCGAGCTTCAGATCGGCACCAACCACCTCGGCCATTTCGCCCTGACCGGCCGGCTCTTCGACTCTCTGAAGAAGAGGCCGGGCTCACGGGTGGTGACCGTCTCCTCGATCGCCGCCCGGCTGGGCAAGCTCAACTTCGACGACCTCCAGAGCCAGAAGCGCTACAGCCGCTGGCCCGCCTACGGCCAGTCGAAGCTGGCCAACCAGGTCTTCGCCCTCGACCTGCAATCGCTGATCGGCGAGGCCGGGCTCGACATGAGGAGCATGGCCGCCCACCCCGGCGTGTCGGCGACCAACCTTACGAGCGCCGGCAACGATCTCGACACGGGCCTCATGGGACTGCTCTCGAAGCCGTTCCTGAAGCTGAACGATCTGGTCGTCGCCCAGGACGCCGAGGCGGGCGCGCTGCCGATCCTCAGGGCCGCGACCGACCCGGGCCTGCCGGGTGGTAGCTACATCGGGCCGGACGGCCGCGGCCAACGCCGCGGCAGCCCCGTGATCGTCCCGCCGCTCAAGTCGGCGCTCGATCACGAGGCCGCCGGCAAGCTCTGGAAGGCGTCAATCGAAGCGACCGGGGTCGACTACGACTTCGGCGAGATCTGACCGGACAGACCAGGTGCCAATCACGGGCGCTCGGGACATTCCAATCCTTCGCGAACCCATTACCGGCGCCGGCGACTTTCTCGGCCTGAGGGGTGACTGGCTACTCGTCGCATCGCCTTACTTCAAGCGGAGCCTGGGCCGGCTGACCCGAGCCCGGCTGGAATCGCACTCGGATGACGACGGTCACGGCGCAGTACTGACCATTGTGTATGCCCGCCAGAATCAAGCGTCGATTCGCAAAGGCCATTGAACGCCCCTCCTGTATGCCGGCCAGAGGGAGGATGGATCTTCCCTCTGCTCCGAAAGTCGGGTCGCGAAATCCTCGACCGCCCAGGCGCACCAAGACAGCTTCGGAGTCCGAGTCCGTGCGGAAGCTCGTGCCGACGAGATAGATCCGATTGCGACGGTCAACGGTGAAGGAGCTCGGGAGAAAGCTCTCACTCTCTTCGTCCGGGAATGATCGAAACGACCTGACGCCGGTGATCGCGGAGTCCTTGCCCCTCGTTCCTCGGGAGGAAAAGGATCGGAGCCGACCGGACAGACCAGTGTCGCGGCTGTACGAATAATCGAGAACGAGAATTTGACCATCCCTTCCCCGCCGCATGCTCACCGGCAGCATGCAGCGGTCGTCCGTGACGTAGTGGCACGGTAGATTTGGAACCGTCCGCCAGGAGGTCAAGCCGTCTCCCCCGCCGAACCTGCGGTCCCTTTTCCGTTCTTCGTCAGCTTGACCACCACGGTCCTGTCACCGTTGTAGCCAGCGGCAAGCACCCCGCCACCCCCGGCCTCCAGGATGGTGTCGAATTCCCTGAAGCTGTCAGGAGAACCTCGCCGGGTCAGGTAGAACGTGCCCTTTTCGGCGAAGGATCGGTCCAGCGCCCCGTTTGGACGGTACCTGGTGATAGTCGCGACTGCCTCGGGGTTGGGATTCTGGGCGATGCCCCGCCCACCGGCGGCAAGGATCTTCCCATCCTCGGTCACCTCGATGTCCTTGAAGACCGAACCCTGCCCGTCCCACTTCGCGGGTATGCGTCCGCGATGACCAAACGAACGATCGATCCTACTTCTGGTGGTCAGTCGATAGATGAACCTCCGTTGATACTCGAAGGTCGGGTCGTCAGCGCTCGTCTCCGAGAACCAACCAGCCGCAATTATCTTCTTCCCCTGAAGGGCGATGTCTTCTGTGTAAGGCTCCCAGCCCCATGTTCGCACGGGATAGTCGAACCGACCCCAAGGGTCCGGATTCCCTTGAGCGTCGAGCCGGTCTATGTCGCCCACCCGGTCGCTGACCAGAAGCCCGCCGCCCGGCTGAGGGAATACCTCGGGTGGCGAAAGGACGTCAAGACCCTCCCCCACCGAGTATCCATCGTTGCCGAAGCCCGTGTCGAGCTCGATACGGTCGGCGGACGCCATTGACGGCAAGACCGAAAGACCGATGCTCGATGCGAGCACGATCCACAGCAAACCGGTTCGGAAGAGCCTTCTCATATATGTGACCTTCAACACTCGGAAGATCGTCTTGTTCCGAACGGCTAAGGGATCGGTTCTGCTTCGATGCCCTCGCACGCGTCCCCCACACCGTCGCTGTCCGAGTCCTCCTGACCGGGGTTATAGGTGTCGGAGCAGTTGTCGCTGGAGGCTGCTACTTCGTCACCGTCGAGTTCGATAGCTGAATCGCACGCGTCGCCCACGCCGTTCTCGTCGCCGGCCAGCGGGTGCGTATTCCCTCTGTTCCAGACTCCGAACAGGCTGCCGATCACGTTCTTCTGGAAGAGATTGGATTGGAGGTCGACGCTCCTGTCGTAGCCAGTTCGGTACTCGAACCTCACCGTCCGGACCGTTGGTCCTGAATACGATTCGACCGTTCGCATCCCGATAGAGATGCAGACCCGCGCGGTCTGAACCGTCCCGGCTTTCGGAGGCTCGATCGTTTGAGAGGATCGAGCCACTGTCGAGATCGAAGCCGGACAAACCGCGAGGGTCGGTCGCTGGCGACGGGCAATAAAAAGAGGCCCCAACCTGCCGTCTCCGTCTCCGACATTGACACCTAAATAAATAGGTGGGTGCCTATCTTCATCCCGCGGGGGACACAAGAAATCGGCTCCCTTGCCGTTGATGTTGGGTCAAATAGTGAGACGGCTAACGAACAGGTTCGAGCCTCACGACCAACCTATCACTCCAGGTCGAGGCCGGAGACGAGCTCCTCGGCTTCCGACCAGTGTCCGGGGGGCACCTGGAGTTGGATGTCGCCGCGGTTGAAGCGGTCCAGCTCCCAGTCTGAGGTCAGCTCCGCCTCGTGACCGTGCTCGCGCAGCACGTCCCGCCAGGCGAGAGCGGTCTGGAGATCCTCGAACTCGTGGACGACCTCCCAGTCGTCGAACCGGGGATCGCCGATGTGGATACGGCCGGAACCGTCCCCGATCGACTTCACCTTCTCCTTGAAGCGATCGAAGAGGCTCATGGGGAAATCCTAGCTCTGTCCGGGCAGCTTCTTCTTGCGCAGCTCGATGCCGACCTCACGCAGCTGGATGTCGTCGACCGGCGCCGGCGCACCGGTCAGCGGGTCGCCGCCGGAGGCGGTCTTGGGGAAGGCGATCACGTCGCGGATCGATTCGAAGCCGGCCAGCAGCGCCGCGAACCGGTCGACGCCGTAGGCGATCCCGCCGTGAGGGGGCGCCCCGTACTTGAGCGCGTCGAGCAGGAAGCCGAAGCGTTCGTTGGCTTCCTCGTCGGAGATGCCGAGCGTCTGGAAGATCTGCGCCTGAAGCTCGGGTTTGCTGATACGGATCGAGCCGCCGCCGATCTCGACCCCGTTCCAGACCAGGTCGTATGCCTGGGCTCGGGCCCCGCCCGGGTTCTCGGGGGCGAACTCGCCGGCCGGCGCGGTGAACGGATGATGCAGCGCGTCCCAGCGATCCTCTTCCTCGTTGAACTCGAAGAGCGGCCAGTCGACGATCCAGCAGAACTCGTTGCCGGCGTCTTCCGGGATCAGCTCCCAGCGTTCGGCCAGGCGGGTGCGAAGGCCTCCCAGGATGGTCGCGACCATGGCCGGCTGGTCGGCGGCGACCAGCATCAGATCGCCCTCTTCAGCATCCATCGCCTCGTTCAGGTTCTTCAGCTCCTCTTCGGAGAGGAACTTGGCGATCGGCGCCCGCCAGCCGTCGCCCTCGCGGAAAGCCCATACGAGGCCCTTGGCGCCGAGCTCCTTGGCGTCGTCGATCAGTCCGTCGAGCTGGGCCCGGGAGAGTTCCCGTTGGCCGAAGTTGATCCCCTTGACCTGTCCCCCGCCTTCGATGACTCCGCCGAAGGCCTTGAACTCGGTTCCGCGGAGGATCTCGGTCAGGTCCTTCAACTCGTAGCCGTAGCGGAGGTCGGGCTTGTCGGAGCCGAAGCGGCCCATCGCCTCGTCGTAACACATGCGCCGGAACGGGATCTCGACCTCGACTCCCATCTCGCCGAGGATGTGCTCGATCAGGCGCTCGTTGACCGCGACCACGTCCTCGCCGTCGACGAAGCTCATCTCGATGTCGAGCTGGGTGAAGTCGGGCTGGCGGTCGGCCCGCAGGTCCTCGTCGCGGAAGCAGCGGGCGATCTGGAAGTAGCGCTCGAAGCCGGAGACCATCAGCAGCTGCTTGAAGAGCTGCGGTGACTGCGGCAGGGCGTAGAAGGAGCCTCGCTGGAGCCGCGACGGCACCAGGAAGTCACGGGCGCCTTCGGGAGTCGAGAGAGTCAGGATCGGAGTCTCGATCTCGAGGAAGCCCTCCCCGTCGAGGAAGGTGCGCATCGCGGTGGTCAGGCGGTGGCGCAGCTTGATCGCTTCCTGCATCTGCTCGCGTCGCAGGTCCAGGTAGCGGTAGCGCAGCCGGGTCTCCTCGCCCACCTCGCCGTGGAAGCCCTCGATCTCGAAGGGCGGGGTCTCGGACGCGGCCAGCACTTCCGTCTCCTTCACCTTCACCTCGAACCGGCCGGTCGGGAGTTCCGCGTTGATGGTCTCCTCAGAGCGGTTCACGACTTCGCCGGCAACGCTGACCACGTACTCGGAGCGGAGGCCGTGAGCGAGCTCATGGGCCCCACCGGCCTCATCAGGGTTGAAGACGAGCTGAACCAGACCGGTCCGGTCGCGCAGGTCGATGAAGATCAGGCCGCCGTGATCACGCCGCCGGTGAACCCAGCCCGAGAGCCGGACCTGGCTCCCGACCCGGTCGTCGAGGACCTGGCCGCACCAGGTATCACGGTAAGAATTCGGAGTCAATGCAGGCGCGTCGTTCATCGAGGCGCCAGTCTTTCACTTCACGGCTCTATCTGACGCGGACCTTGAATGTCGTCAACTGCGGGCTGGCCCCGGCGGCTCTGGCCGAAGCCCTGACGACATAAGCCTTCTTCTTTGCCTTCGGCTTCGCGACCAGCCTTACTTTCGCCTGCCTGACGCCGTTTGCGGGCATCGCACCGAGGTCCTTGCAGGCCTTGCCCTTGATCCGCAGACCTTTCTTCGCGGCCCGTGGGAGAGCCAGGCACGCCTTCACCCCCGCTGCCGGTCCGGTCCCGGCATTCATCACGGCCAGGGTCATCACCTTGTTCTTCTTGCGCCGGATCACCTTCTTCTTCGGCAGGATCTTCGTGATCTTCACGATCACCGTCTGCGGTGTCGGGACGTACTGGACCGCACCGACGTCACAGGCTCCGGCCGGACGGGTGACGCCGTTCTGGTCAGTGCCGGGGCATTCGTCGGGAGCGGCGGTGCCACCGGCGCCGATCGCCGGTGAGCCGGCCAGCAGATCGTGAGTCGGGGTCTGCCCGCCGTCGTTGTACGCGAGCGTGGGGTCGACCTTGGGGTCGCTCACCGAGGTGCTGGACTCGTTGAAGCCGACCAGGCAGTCGTTCGGCCCGATCGACTGGGTCTGGATGGTGTACCGGGGGTAATAGGAGGGACCGCTGTAGCAGTCGTATGCGTCGTTGCCCGGGACGGAAGAGACCCCGCTGTTCTTGACGTTGAGCACGTTCGTGAAGTTGACGCTCGTGCCTCCGGCGAGGGCGAACCCGCCGCCGTAGCCGTTGCCGTCACCGTCCGAGTCGGCCCTGTTGCCGTAGATGGTCGAGCTCCTGGCGGTCGCGGTCGCCCCGCCGGGCACATAGATGCCGCCGCCGTTGCCGCCGGAGCTGTTGCCGGAAATGGTGCTGTTGAGCATCTGGAGTTGGGCGTATACCGCGATGCCGCCTGCCGAGTAGGCGGAGGAGTTGCCATCCACCGTCACGTCTTCCAGCTCGGTCAGTCCGACGCCGATCCGGATTCCGCCACCGTCCTCGATCTGGGTCAAGGCGCCGCCGGTGATCCGCAGGGACGTGAGCTTGAGGTTGCCGGTGGAGGTCTTGTCGAAGACACGGTCGATCCCGTTGCCGTCGATCACGACGTGGGCCTTGGAGTCCACCGGTTGAATGTGGAGCGCATCGGCCCCCTTGACGTCGAAATCTCCGGTCGCGTTGTCGTCCTCTTCCGCTCCGGCCCGGGTGATCCGGTAGGTCCCATCCGGCAGGCTGATCGCGTCATCGCCAAAACCGGCGGGACAGCCCCCGAACGACGCGTTGCCGTTGGCCGCTTCGATCGCTTCTCTGAGCGAACAGTCGGTTCCGGTGCCGTATTCGTCGGCGGTCGTATTGACGGCAATGGCCACCGCGTTCGCCGCGGCGGGCGCTGCGAACAGCACCACAAAAGTGAATGCTCCTGCCAGAAACGCCTTCATCGACCGGCCCTCCGTGTTCGTTTCGAACCGCCCCAGATCGGGCTCCTCGAAACGATCGTATGCCGGTCGGCAGATCCGGTCAAGCATCCAGTTCAGATTCTGAACCGGACCTTGAAACTTCGGAACACCAGCCGATAGCCAGACCCTCCCATACCCACGTTTTCGATGACTATTAGGCGAATCCGATCCACCTGGGTCATAGCCGAGACCTGGCGACGGAACTCCTTCATCACGACGAGCTTCACCGGCCGGGTTCCTCCAGAGGGAATCGTGACCCGGGCCGGACGAGTGAATCTGCGAAAGAACGGTGTCGATTCGCCTGAGGCCCGAACCGTCGAATGACACACGCGATGGAATTTCGCGGGACAGACGGCCATGACTCTCAGCACCCGACCGTCGAAGGTCGCCGTGGTCGAGGTCGGCCGCCTGATCCCCGGCAGCCGCCCCCTGTTGGGCCTGGAGAACTGGAACGCCCCAGCGTCGCAAAGAAACGGAGGCCGTTTGACCCCTCGTTGATCCGTGGCCGGGCACGGAACCTGTTCGTCAGTCGAGCCTGCCCCGATGGCGGGGCTCCCGAATCCGATCCCGAACGTCGGTGTTTCCCCACCGTTCATTCTCAGCTCACCGAGTTCCGGGTCCGCCGGGGACAGGAAGGTGGCACCCGGCGGCTCTACGTATGAGACAAAGCACTTCCTGGTGCCGAGCCGCTGGCTGCTGAGCGAGTAGTCCGCATAGAGGATTCCCCGGTTGAAACAGTCCGGAGCCTTCCCGTCCACGCCGGGAGA
>Ga0153956_1002946_pt1 | contig 11683 bp, 13 predicted proteins | sample TSFL040MetaG_FD_104704 | JGI IMG/M metagenome (GOLD analysis project Ga0153956, IMG submission 104704) | Attine ant fungus gardens microbial communities from Florida, USA - TSFL040 MetaG | ecosystem: Host-associated > Fungi > Mycelium > Unclassified | place: USA: Florida, Wekiwa Springs...
AGGCGATGAAGGAGTGGGGGTACGGAGCCGGCTATCGTTACCCGCACGATCACGGCGGGCGGGTGCCCGGGGAGACCTATCTGCCCGAGAAGCTGGTGGGGCGCCGCTACTACGAGCCCAAGGACGTCGGATTCGAGCAGAAATTGAGGGTATTTCTGGAAAAGATGAGGCAGGAGCGACCGGAAAAGTGACCTTCGAAGCCGAAGGGAGCCGATTCGTTCAAGCCCGACCGGAAGCACAGGTGCGAGAAGCTCGAACATGTCGGCCCCCAGTTCACTCGTCGGTTCTCTGCTGCGGACGGTCTCCCAAGCGGCGGATGTCGACGCGGGCCTGACGAGTCGCGCGAGCGGGGAGCGCCGCGACGGGCGCGCGCTCCAGGGGCTGCGCAGCCAGCAAGCCTGGCTCGAGGAGCGAGCCTTCGAGATCACGGGGGACGAGGCCCTGGGGCTGCACTTGGGAGAGCAGGGGGCGGGGCAGGGGTTCGGCATCGTGGGGCAGCTCGCGGCCGGCTCGCGCACGCTGCGCGACTGCGTGCAGGTGGCGCTCACGTATTACCCGCTGATGCTCGACGGACGGCGCCCCGAGCTGCGCAGCGAGGCGGGCCGGACCTTGCTGATCTACCCGGGCATCGTCGGCAGCCTGCGCTCGCTGCGGCTCTCGGCCGAGTTCGGCATGGCGCGCTTCGCGCAGTTCGGGAGGCACTTCGTGCCGCGCGGCGCGGGCCTCGAGATCTGGTTCGCTCATCCGCGGCCGACCTACGCGGACGACTATCGCCGGGTGTTCGGGCCCAACGTGCGCTTCGACATGCTCTACAACGCGTTCGTGTTCCCGGAGCACTTCTTGGACCTGGCGCGTCCGCACTGGGATCCCGCGCTTCACGGCTTGCTCAAGGCCGAGGCCGATCGCGCGCTCGAGCGCCTCTCGGCCGCTCGCGTGAGCGCGCGCGCCCGCGCCGTGCTCTCCGGGCTCAGGCTCGGTGAGCGGCCCGAGATGGCCCACACGGCCAGCGCCCTCGGCATGTCCGAGCGCTCCCTGCGCCGTCGCTTGGCGGCGGAGGGCGTGAACTTTCGCGAGTTGATCGACGACATGCAGCGCGATCGCGCGCTGATCTTGGCCAAGGATCCCAAGCGCTCGGCGGAGGCGGTGTCGAACGCGCTCGGGTTCTCGGAGGTGAGCGCCTATCACCGCGCCTTCAAGCGCTGGACGGGGGTGACGCCGGTCCAGTATCGCCTGGCGCATCGGCCGGCGTTGCACGACGCCAGCGCGGCGCTCACGCAGCGCGCATCTTGAGCCTCAGGGCTGCCGCGTCACGCGTGTGCCCTTGTCGAGCCGGCCCGGCGGCGACAGGGGCTCCGCGATGCGCAGCAACTGGCCGCGTCGCGCATCGCCGAAGGCTCGGTTGTGCTCGCTGTCGTCGCGCTCGAGCCGCGTGAAGCGCACGTAACCCGCCTCGCCGCAGCCGTAGAGCTCGAGCTTGCCCTTGCTCTCGAGGCGCTCGCTGACGATCCGGTACAGCGCGTCGCCCTCGGCTCCCGCCGCGGGCTCGAACACGCGCGCTTCGTTGCGCAACACCAGGCTCGCGTAGCTGAGCCCCTCGAAGCGCAGGCCCGCGCCCTGGGCCACCTGCGCCAACGCGGGCGGCAGCGCGTAGGGCAGCTCCTGGTGACACCAGTCGCGCTCGGAGGCCAACATCGGACAGGGCCCGAGGCGCGTGCACGGGGCGACCACGAAGGGCGCGCGGCGCGGCGCCGCCAGCAGGTCGCGCACGCGCATCAGCTCGCGCGTGCTCTCCTTGAGAGCAGGCTCGAGCACGATCACCGCGCCGCCGGGGCGCAGCCGCGCGGCGGCCTGCGTGAGCAGCTGGGCCCGGCGCTCCACGCGCTGCTCGGGCGGCAGCTCGGTGTACAGCTCGTTGAGGACGAAGCCGAACAGCACCAGGTCGAACTCGCTGCCCAGGCGGGCGTCGCTCACGTCCTGGGTGCGCGCGTCGAGCTGAATGGGCACGAACTCGTCGGGCAGCTGCGCGAGCTCACCGCACAGGTGCTCGAACACCCGGAGCGCGCGCGCGTCGCGCTCGAGCGCCGTGACCTCGAGGCGCTCCACGGCGGCGCGCTCCACGCGCAAGAAGCGCGCGAGCCCGAGGCTGGTGGCGCCCAGCCCTGCCCCCACGTCGAGCACGCGCAAGCTGCGCGCTCCGTGCGCGAGCAGCGGATCGCGCAGCTCGGCGAGCGGGCCGAAGACCTTCACCAGGTCGCGCGGCAGGAAGAAGCTGAGGCGGGCGCCCAGCACGCTCTGTCCGCGGCTGCGCTCGGCGAGCTCGTCGCGTTCTCGCGTGTAGACGCGGCTGAGCTCGGCCACCGCGTCCGCGAGGGCGCCGCCGGCGGAGGGGCCGAGGGCGAGCTTTCTGCCGGTCCGGGTCAGGCAGCCGAAAAAGGCCTCGCTGAGGGGCAGAGGCAAATAGCTTTGGCGTCGGGGCTTTGCCACGTGGTTTCGGGGGAGATAGCTTCGCGCTAGGCTGTCCGCCAATGAGTCCTTCACCTGCACCCAAACCGCCCTGGGGGTTCGCCCTGTTGGGGCTCTTGACCGCGCTGCTGCTGGCCCGCGCGCTGTTCATGATCGCCGCGGCCCCGGTCGAGCTGCAGATGGGCATCGTGCAGAAGATCTTCTACTTCCACGTGCCGAGCGCCTGGGCCATGTACATGGGCTATTCGCTCAGCGTGATCGGCAGCGCGGTGTACCTCGCCAAGCGCAGCGACGCGTGGGAGGCGGTGGCCGTGGGCGGCGCCGAGGTGGGCTCGGTGTTCTGCCTGATCGTGATGCTCACCGGCCCCCTCTGGGCGTACAAGGCCTGGGGCACGGGCTGGACCTGGGACCCGCGCCTCACCACCACGCTGCTCACCGGCATGATCTACGCGGCCTATTTGCTGCTGCGTAACCTCGGATCGACCGGCGAGGTCGAGCGTCGCTTCGCCGCCGGTCTGGCGCTTTTGGGCGGCGCGCTGATGCCCATCATCCACTACAGCGTGCAGCTCTGGCGCGGCCAGCACCCCACCGTGATCACGGCCAAGGGCGGCGGCTTGCACCCCGATATGTCGCGCGCGCTCGGCGCCAGCGGGCTGGCCTTCTTGGCCCTGGTGTCGCTGCTGATTTGGGCGCGCGCCAGGGCCGAGCGAGCGCGTCAGCGCGTGCAGCTTTTGGAGCTCGACGCCGCCGAGCTGGGACTCTTGGAGGAACACGCATGAAGACCTGGATTCGCACGCTTGGACTCGCTCTGTGGCTCGCGGGGAGCGCGGCGCAGGCGCAGGAGGGCGCCGACGAGAGCCGCGCCACCACCTTCCAGGCCGTGGAAGGCCCGCAAAAGGAGAGCGTCCCTGGCGGCGCGCTGCTGGTCACGGCCTATGGCTTGGTGCTCGCGGCCCTGCTCGGCTACGTGGTTCGCCTCGGCCTGATGCAGCGCCGCACCTCGGCCGACGTCGAGCGCCTCTCGGCCCTGCTCGAGCAAAAGCGCAAGGCTTGAACCATGCCCTCCGCTGCTCACGTCTTGTACATCCCCGGCGTGCTGCTGATCGGCTTCGCGCTCGGCTTCGTGTATGGAGCCAAGGCCGCGCGCGCCGAACTCGAGCGCAAGCAACGCGAGCGGAAGCGCTGAGCGCCGCCGCCGGTTAAGCTTCGGTCGCCCCCATGTCACGCGCGTCGCGCCGCAGCATTCCGTCGATCGCCTGGCTCCTGGCCGCATCCTTGTGGGCCGGAGCGATCGCGAGACACGAGCCCGTGCGCGCGCAGGGACCGGCGGCCGACGCGCCTTCGTTCGCCGACTCGGGGGCCTCCTTCGCCGACATCGAAAAGGCGCTCGCGAGCGCCCCGCCCGCCTCGCTCAAGCCGGTCGGCACGAGCTCGGTGGCCTTCAAGATGGACCTCGTCGGCGCCATCGACGCCGCCTTCAAGCCCGCCTCCAAGAGCCACCCCGAGGGCTACCGCGCGGAGCTCGCCGCCTACGCCATCGGCCGTGCCCTCGGCATCCCCAACGTGGTGCCCGCGGTGCCGCGCAGCTTCTCGGTGACGCAGCTCCAGGGCTGGCTGCGCGGGCGCTATCAGGAGCGCTGGCCCGAGCTCGAGGCGGGCATGCTGGTGCGCGACGGACAGGTGCAGGGCGCGGCGATCTACTGGATCCCCGACATGCACGAGCTCGGGCTCGACAGCGAAGAAGGCGTCGAGCGCTGGTCGCGCTGGCTGTCGCAGGACCACGAGCTCTCCGAGCGCGACAAGTCCCGCGTCTTGGCCGCGCAGATCAGCACCATGGTGTGCTTCGACTACTTGATCGCCAACTGGGATCGCTTCAGCGGGGCCAACGCCCAGGGCGACCACAGCGAGAGCTTCGTGTACTTCCGCGATCACAACGTGGCCTTCGGCGAGCCCGTCTCCGCGACCCAGCAGGGGCGCCTCCTGTCGCGGCTCGAGCGGGTGCAGCGCTTCTCGCGCGGCTTCGTGACGGCCCTCAAGGATCACGACGCAGCCGCCCTCCAGCGCGCCCTGGATGCGCGCGGTCTCACGGGGCTCTTGAAGGCGTCGCAGTGGGCGGCGCTGGAGGAGCGCAGGCTCACCTTGCTCTCTTATTTGGCGGCGTTGATCGATCGCTACGGCGAACGGAACGTGTTGCCATTTCCCTGAGGCGTTGAACAGTTGCGCGCGAGGGAGGAGCCAGTGCCCGAAGCGCAGCCCGAGCAGTTGGAATGGTTGTTCGGCCTGATCGTCCACGATCTGCGCAACCCGGCCGCGACCCTCGCGGCGAACCTCGGCTTCGTTCGCGAGGGCATCGGCGATCCTTCGATGCCCCCCGTGGAGCTAGAGGAGGCGCTGGCCGACTCGCAGCAGGCGCTCGGTGATCTCATGCGCGGGCTCGATCAGCTCGCCTGGATGGGGCGCTGGTTCAACGAACACGACACGCACACCAAGCAGGTCCAAGATCTGCGGCAGGTCTTCGAGCGCACCCGCGATCGCGTCAAGTACGGGCCGGTCGTGTTCGTGCCCCCGGAGCACGCGTGCGACGTGCTGGCGGGGGAGGCGCTCGAGCGGCTGATCGAGCTCCTGATCAGCAATGGCCACCAACACGCGCCAGGCAAGACGGTGGTGGTGCGTGCCCTGTTCGAGCAGGGCAAGCCCGTCGTGGAGATCAGCGACGAGGGCAAGCCGCTCGCGCCCCAGCTCGCGCCCGTGGCCTTCACGCTGGAAGGGCAGCTGCAGGTCAAGGGGCGCGCCGACGGGCGCTATGGTCGCGTGCTCGGGCTGTTCGCGGCGGGCATCCTGGCCCGCACCCTGGGAGCTCGCCTGACTGGCCAGGAAAAGCTGGGGCGAAACGTGTTCCGCATCGAGCTGCAGGCGGGGTAGAAGGGCACAGAGGTCCCGATCTGCCGCGGTGGGCCGCCCCGGGGCGCTCCCGGTTGACCCCACCTGCGCGCGGCCCGAATGCTGATAGACTCCCCTTTTCGAGAAGAGTAAGCGCCTGGATGCCTGATCTGTTCAATCTGCAGTTCGTAACAGTCGTGGGCAAAGGCGGGGTGGGTAAGACCACGGTGAGTGCCGCGCTGGCGCTGGCGGCTGCGCGGCGCGGCAAGCGCGTGCTGATCGCCATGTGCAACGCCAAGGAGCGCGTCAGCCAGCTGCTCGAGGTGCCGCCCATCGGGGCCATCAACCAGACCGTGTTGCCCGGCATCGACGCCGTGAACATGAACCCCAAGGAAGCCCTCGAAGAGTACGGCATGATGGTGCTCAAGGTGCGCGCGCTCTACCGCGCGATCTTCGAGAACCGGCTGGTGGCGGCCTTCTTGCGGGGGACGCCGGGCATCGAAGCGTGGTCCATGCTGGGCAAGGCGCAGTTTCACGCCCGCGAGCTCACGCCCGACGGACGCAAGCGCTACGACATGGTGATCCTCGACTCGCCGGCCACCGGACACGGGCTCGAGATGCTGCGCGTCCCGCGCGTGTTGCTCGACGTGGCGCCGCCGGGGCTCTTGCGCCGCGAGGCCGAGAAGGCCTGGGAGCTGTTCGGCGATCCGGCGCGCGCGGGCGCCCTCATCGTGACGTTGCCCGAGGACATGCCGGTGAGCGAGAGCATCGAGCTCAACGCGGCCCTGCGCGACGAGCTCGGCCTGCCCGTGGCGGGCCTGGTGGTGAATGGGCTCTTGCCGCGCCTGTTCGACGCCAGCGAGGGCGAGATCGTGACCGCCGCGGCGCGCGCAGCCGCGCCCGACAATCCCGCCTATTCTTTGCTGGTGGCGGGCCGCCGCCGCACGCTGCGCGAGCGCGTCCAGGCGGACGCCCTGGCGCGCGTGCAGCAAGAGCTGCCGTTGCCCCGTGTGGAGCTGCCGCTGCTCGTGACGCCCGAGCTCGCGCGCAAAGAGCTGAGCCAGCTGGCCGACTGCTTCTGACGCCCTGAGAGGGGGCGCTACTGGGCCGGGGTCCAGCGCAGCACCGGCTTGCGCGCGGCGCGCGTCTCGTCGAGGCGGCGCAGGCGCGTGAGGTGTGGGGCGGCCTTGACCATCTCCGGATCCTCGTGCGCTTCGCGCTTGATGTTGGCCAGCGCCTCCACGAACTCGTCGAGCGTCTGCTTGGTCTCGGTCTCGGTGGGCTCGATCAACATGGCGCCCTTGACCACCAGGGGGAAGTACACCGTGGGCGGGTGGAAGCCGTAGTCGAGCAGGCGCTTGGCGACGTCGAGCGTGGTGACGCCGGTGGCCTTGAGCTGCCTGTCGGAGATCACCACCTCGTGCATGCACGAGCGGTCGTAGGCCACGTGCCACTGCTCCCCGAGGCAAACGCGCAGGTAGTTCGCGTTGAGCACCGCGAGGTCGGTGGCCTGCCTGAGGCCCTCGGCGCCCATCTCGCGCAGGTACGTGTAGGCGCGCACCATCATGCCGAAGTTGCCGTAGAACGAGCGCAGGCGACCCACGCTCTGGGGGCGCTGGTAGTCGAGGTAGTAGGTGTCGTCGTCGCGCTTCTCCACCGTGGGCGTCGGGGCGTAGGGCGACAAGATGGACTTGAACGCCACCGGACCGCAGCCGGGGCCGCCGCCGCCGTGGGGCGTGGTGAAGGTCTTGTGCAGGTTGAACTGCATCACGTCGATGCCGAGATCGCCCGGGCGCGCGCGCCCCATCAACGCGTTGAGGTTGGCGCCGTCGCCGTAGACCAGGCCGCCCTTCTCGTGGACCATCCGCGCGATCTTGGGCAGATCGCTCTCGAACAAACCCACCGTGTTGGGGTTCGTGATCATCACCGCCGCGACGTCGTCGTCGATGAAGCGCGCCAGCGTCTCGGCCACCACCGTGCCGCCCTCGCTGCCCGGGAAAGAGACGGTCTCGAAGCCGTTCAGCGTGCACGATGCCGGGTTGGTGCCGTGGGCCGTGTCCGGGATCAGCACCTTGCGCGGGCTACGGCCCTGGGCGGTGTGATGCGCGCGGATCATCATCAGGCCGGCCAGCTCGCCTTGCGCGCCCGCCGCGGGCTGGAGCGACACGCGATCCATGCCGCAGACCTCGGCCAGGCCCCGCTCGAGCCGATACATCAGCTCGAGGGCGCCCTGCAGCATGGCCTCCGGGGCGTAGGGATGGAGGCGCGCGAACCCGCCCAGACGGGCGGCCCACTCGTTGACCTTGGGGTTGTACTTCATGGTGCACGACCCCAGCGGATACATGCCCAGGTCGATGGCGAAGTTCTGCTGGCTCAGGCGCACGAAGTGGCGGAAAGCCTCGGGCTCGCTCACCTCGGGCAGCGGGGTGGGCTCGCTGCGATACTGGGGACCGAGCAGCGCCTCCAGGTCGACCTCGGGCACGTCGGCCTCGGGCAAGCTGGCACCGGTGCGACCTTGGGTCCCGCGCTCGAAAATCAACGGCTCGTCGAAGACCAATCCCGGTCGGGCGGACGAAGGCATCAGGACATCTCCCCATGGGCCCCCAGAGGGGCTTCGCGGGGCGCACTCTATGGTACAAGGGCGGGCGTGTCGACGCGTCAACTCCGTTTCTGGTCCCTCCTCTTGTGCTCGCTCGCCTGCTCGGCGTGCGGCGGCGCCAACAACTACAACTTCGCTCGCAGCTACGAGCCGCTGCGCGCAGAGAAGTCGCACTTCGCGGACGCTCAGGCCGTCCCCTACGAGGACGTCAAGCGCGACCCGAACGGCTTCCAAACCACGGAGATCGGCTGGTTCGGCGTGGTGAAGGGCATGCGCGATCTGCCCGACGGGCGCACCCGCGTGGCGCTCGAGCTGCACGGCCATCAAGAGCGCCACTTGTGCTCCGAGCAGAGCGCGTCTTCTTGTCGCCTCACGATCGCCGAGCGCGAGCTGGGGCCGTTCTCGGCGGACCTCTCGCTTACGCCCGAGCAGAAGCAGGGCAAAGATCGCGTGGGCCCGGGCTCCTTGCTCAAGATCTACGGGCGCCCCTCGGGGGAGTACGCCGACGACGGCGGTCCGGTGCTGAACGCGACCTACTATCGTCACTGGCCGCGCGGCACCTACGTCACCACCGCCGACCGCGCTTCCATGCGCCGCTGACGTTAACGCCGGCGCGAGCGCTGCTCGCTCACTTGATGAGCTCGCGCACGACCACGCTGGCGCAGGTCAACCCGAAGGTGCCCACCACGAAGGCGGCGCTGCCCTCGATGCGGCTGCGCTTCTCGCAGCTGTGCAGGCCGTTGTCGCCGTTGGGGCACACGCAGCGGAAGCCCTGGCCGTGATCGTAGTGAACGTCGCTCGGCGTGATGGGCGCCTCGTCGCTGAACACGGCGGTCACCTTGGCGAAGCTCTCTTCAGCCTGCAGCGCGTGGTTCTGCTTGAGCAGCTTGCGCACGTTCCTCGCGAACGGGTCCTTGTGCGTCTCCCCGAGCGGCGCGGTGCGCACGCGCGTGGGATCGAGGCGCGCCGCCGCGCCCATGGACGACACCACGGGGATCCCGCGCCGGATGCAGGTGGCGAGCAAGTGCACCTTGGCGGTCACGTTGTCGATGGCGTCCACCACGAAGTCGATCGGCCCGGCGAGCAAGTCGTCGGCGCTCTCGGCGTTGTAGAAGGTGGGAACCGCCTGCACGTCCCCCGTGGGGTGGATGAGGCGCAGGCGCTCGGCCATCACGTCGACCTTGGCCTTGCCGACGTTGCCCTTCAGCGCGTGGAGCTGGCGGTTCACGTTGGTCACGCAGATCTCGTCGAAGTCCACCAACACGAGGTTGCCCACGGCGCTGCGCGAGAGCGCCTCGGCCGCGAACGAGCCCACGCCTCCGAGGCCGAAGATCACCACGCGCGCGTTCATCAGCCGGGCGAGGCCTGGCTCGGTGAACAGGCGCGCCGCGCGGTCGAAGCGCCGATGGGTGCGGTACGCGGCCTCGCGGTCGCGCTCGAGCGTCGGCGACTCACTCACGGGAAGCGGCGGCTGGGATCGGACGTCCATCGACATGGGGCCCCAAGGTAGCAGCTCAAAGCCCGAAGAGTTCCTCGGCGTTGTCGGCGCAAGCCTGGCCCAAGTCGGCGCGCGACTCCGCGCGTAAACCCGCATAAATATCCAGGAGGTGCACGATGTGAGCGGGCTCGGAGCGGCGCCCGTCGACCCCTTCGGCCACCTGGTCTGGACCATCGCTCTCCACGAGCAAACGAGATAACGGCACGCTGGCGAGCGCCTTGCGCGGGCGCTTGGCGTTCGCGTGGCTCACCACGCCCGCGAAGCTGAAGCGCAGCCCCAGGCGCGCGTAGCGCGGCACGAGCTCGGCCGGCCCGCTGTAGCTGTGCATGACGCCGCCGCGCCGCAACGCTCCCCTCTGCTCGAGCAACGCGAGCATGGCGCCGTGCGCGTCCACGCAATGCAAGAGCAAGGGCAGCTCGAGCTCGTGCGCCACGTCGAGGTGACGTTCGAGCACCCGCAGCTGCAGCGCCATGGAGGCCCCGCCGCGGCGCGCCTTCGCGCCGTCGAGGCCGCACTCGCCCACGGCTCTGGCGCGCGCCGCGGTGAGCGATGCGGGCAGGCCTTCGAGCGCCGCCGTGAGCTGCGCCGCGTCCAGCGTGTGCACGTACCAGGGATGGAGCCCCACGCCGCAGCGCAGCAGCGGATCACGCGCGCAGAACGACGCCAGGTCGCGCCACTCGCTCGGCTCGTAACCCGGCACCATGATGCCGCGCAGGCCCTGGGCGCGCGCGCGCGCCAGGACCTGATCGCGGTCGGCGTCGTAAGCGTCGTCGTCGAGGTGGCAGTGGCTGTCGAACATGGCGTGCGCGCAAGGGAGAGGCTCCCTCCGCGCTCAACTTACACGGACGCGGGGTGGAGGGAAGCCCGCGGCGTGATCTCCTCGAAGTCCGGGTGCGCGATGCTGCCGTCTTCGTGGAAGCGATCGAGCTCCTCGGCGATGCGTCGCACGTAGTCCTGACGCTGGTGGAACGGCAAGAACGCCGCCTTGAAGCCGTTGAGGATGATGTGCTTGATGTCGCCCAGGGAGAGCCCGAGCTGCGCGTGGCAGAGCCACAGCTCGCGCGACACCGAGGTGTCGGTGATCAAGCGGTTGTCCGTGTTCACCGTCACCCGCAATCCGAGGTCGTGATAGAGCTTGATCGGGTGGCGCCCCAGCTCGGGCACCGCGCCGGTCTGCACGTTCGACGAGGGGCAGCACTCGAGCGGGATGCGGTGGTCGTTCACGTAGGCCAGGAGGTCGCCGTTCTCCCACAGGCGGCAGCCGTGCCCGATGCGATGGGCGCCGCACACGTGGATGGCCTGCGCGATCGACTCGGGGCCGAAGGCCTCGCCCGCGTGAATCGTGCAGTTGATGTTGTTCTTGCGGATGAGCTCGAAGGCGTCGCGGTGATGCTTGGGAGGATGGTCGTACTCGGCGCCGGCCAGGTCGAAGCCCACCACGCCGCGGTTCTTGTAGGCCACCGCGAGGCGCGCCATCTCGAGCGACGACTCGGGGGAGATGTTGCGGATGCCGCAGATGATCACCTTGGCGTGCACCCCGAGCTCCTCGCGCGCGCGCGCGATGCCGGACAAGACGGCCTCGACCACGGTCGTGAGCCGCAGGTCTTGCTTGGTGTGGAGCATGGGCGCGTAGCGGATCTCCATGTAGCGCACGTTCTCGTTGGCCGCGTCCTCGCACAGCTCGTAGGCCACCCGTGAGAGCGCCTGCTCGGTCTGCAGCACGCGCAGCGTGATGTCGAAGGCCTTGAGGTACTCCACCAGCGAGCCCGTGCGGATGCCGCAGTTCATCGCCTTGAGGAGCTCCTCCGGAGTCTCGGCGGGCAGCTTGATGCCCTGCTCTTCCGCGAGTTCGAGGATCGTGCTCACGCGCAGCGACCCGTCGAGATGCACATGGAGGTCGGTCTTGGGGAGACGTTCGAAGAACGAAAGTGGGAGTGCCATGGCTCAGTATAGCCCAGCGCTTGCGCCTCGATGCGCCTCAAGATCGGCACGTGTGCATCGCGCGCGGCGCGCCGCGCTTCAGCCGGGGCGCTTCACGCCGAGGCGCTCGAGCACGAACGCGAGCTTCCCCACAGGTACGCTCACACGTGTAGGCATCCCGCCTTCAAGCCCCAACTTGCTCAGCAAGTCCACGCCGCTGTCGAAGCGCGCCGCGGCGGTGACCGTGGTGCGGTCGTAGACGATGGAGATGGTCGCGCGCTCCTGCCCCAGCAAGAGCAGCAGGGTCTTGTCGTAGTGAACAC
>Ga0153956_1002947_pt1 | contig 11677 bp, 8 predicted proteins | sample TSFL040MetaG_FD_104704 | JGI IMG/M metagenome (GOLD analysis project Ga0153956, IMG submission 104704) | Attine ant fungus gardens microbial communities from Florida, USA - TSFL040 MetaG | ecosystem: Host-associated > Fungi > Mycelium > Unclassified | place: USA: Florida, Wekiwa Springs...
CCGAAGGTCTGGGGTTGTGTGCGGGTGGGATGCAAGCGGAAGGGCATGAGACGGGCTGGTGGCCCGACGTTGCCCTTACGTGAAGCAGGCCGCCCGCACACAGCCCCAGACCGAGGACAAAGTTTTGACCACACCTTCTAGGGTCTACGAGCGCCCGGAAGGAAGTCGAAGCGTCTGCTGTAGCCGCCTTCCCGCGTATCGCGCCGGCCGCAGCATGCGCATCACCTTGGTGCCGACCAACAGTCCGAGCGCGATTGAGATGATCGCGGAAAGAGTGCTGACGATGCCGCCCATGCCGCCGTTGGTCGGCTGGATGCTGGCCAGCTCGGTCACGCCCAGCAGCCCGAGCGAGCCAGGGACCAACATCAGGAAGGCCGGCAGGAACAGAGCAAAGGCTGGTGGGGCCGAGTCGAACCGCTCCAGGTACTGAACCAGGGGAACGACCACGAGGGTGGCGACGAAGCCCGACAGGATCGGGCCGAACATCGCGTCACCCGCCACCTGCGCCCCGTAGGCCGCATAGAGCACCAGCAGCAGCCAGGGCACCATCCGACGTGGCGCCGCCTCATGCAGGGAGATGCCGATCACGAACACCGGCACTCCGACCCAAGGGGCCCAGGCGCCGAAACCGCTGCCGTGAGCCTCGGTGGCCGATGCCTGGACCCCCATCAGGCTGGCCGCGGCAAAGATCCCGAAGGCGAGCAACGACAGCTGCAGCATCCCTTCGAGGAACCGGCTGGAGCCGCTCACCACCTCCCCGGAAGCCAGGTCCACCGCCGACATGGTCAAGAGCGCCCCCGGGAGCAGCACCACCAGCGCCGGTATGAGAGCCTCGATCGGGGCCGAGTCGTAACGGTCGCCGGTCACGCTGAAGGCCACTATCGAGGCCACGAATGAGACCGCTACCGGCATGACGGTGGATACGCCCGCCAGCTTGCGGGAGAAGGCCATCATCAGGCCGATCAGGGTTCCGAGCACGAGGTAGAGCAGAAAGCTGGCTTCATCGGGCCGAAAGAGCAGGGCGAAGCCGAAGGTCATGATCACGTTGCCGACCACCTCGGGCAGGACCGGACGCTTCCGCTTGGAGCGTTCGACCTCGTCGAGGCGGCGGACCATCTCCCCCGGCCCCACGTTGCCCTTCTCCGCGACCTTGGCCAGCTGCATCACCTTGATCACCTGGTCGATCCGCAATTGGTCGGTGGCCAGGTCGCGGCTCATGATGTGGGCCGGGCGATCCGGGTCGAAGGAGGCCATCATCAGGTTCGGCATGACTATGAACTGCGCCTCGGGCGCGCCCCAGACGTTGGCGATGCTGCGCAGCTTCAGGTTGATGTCGCTGACCGCGTCGCCGCTGGCGAGCAGCAGCCGTCCGAGCAGCATGAGGCCTTCGACCACCTCATCCCGGTCGCCGGGACTGGACACGACAACTTGCCGGCCTGCCGGCGCTGCGGCGCCCTGGGTTGCTTTCTCGTCTGTCTTCACTCGTCAGTGGACGTTACGTTCACAGCTTCCGCGGCCGGCTCGAAGTGCGCGTCCCGCCGGTCCGCCTGCCAGCGAAGGTAAGGAGCGGTGACCAGCATATTGACGATCACGCAGAGCATGATTGCCGCCGTGTACTTCTCGGACGGATAGTTCACGGCCGCAACCGACACGGCGAGAGCGGGATGGCGGCTGGCCGACGAAACCGCGAGCACGACCGCCCGGTCTCGCTGCGGGCCGCCGAGCAGATGCCCGATCCCCAGGGCCCCCAGGTTGAACAGGACCATCGCTAAAACCGTGCGCACGGTGAGGATGTGAGGAAAGTCTCGGACCGCGAAGAGCAGGACCAACAAGCTGGCGACCAGCATCCCGAGGCCGGCGAAGCGGGCCAGCGGCATCGCGGTACGGTCGGCGAAATCCTTGAATTGAGAACCGATCCAGATGCCGAGTGCGGTGGGCACGAGTACCACCACCAGCACGTACTGGGCTATGTCCCAGGCGGGAACGCCGTACGGATGGTGGGACACCCGACCCAGCAGATCCGCCTGCAGCGGCACGAAAGCGACGGTCAGGACCGCGACGATCAAGGTCAATCCGATCCCGTAGTGCCGGTTCCCACTCCGCTCCAGTTGCTTCCACGGAAGCAGCGGCGGGATGATCGAGATCGACATCGTCATGATCGCCACCCTCGCGACCAGGGGAATGTCCATCCATTCGATCACCGCGATCGCCACAGTCGGGGCGAGCACGAAAATCGACAAAAGCGAGATCAGCAGCAGGCGCTTGTCTTGAGTGAAGAAGAGCAGGTCTTCCTTCTCCACTTGCATCGCGTTGGCGAACACGGTCAGGGCAAGTGTGACCGTGAGCACCAGTCCGACGGTTTCGCTCAACAACTCCACGTCCTGCCCTACCCTCCCGCCAGTCGCCGAGGCATGGCCTCAGCCTTGATGGCTTCGCCTCAGTCGGCCTGCGCTTTCGCCTCGGCGGCCGCTTCCGCCGACTGCAGCTCTGACTGGAGCGATAGGAACGTCATCGGCCCTGCCTCTTTGAAGTCCCCGCTGACGTTGCCTGACAACCCGCCTTCCAACGCAAGCTCGCTGATCAGGTCGAGCTTCAGCTGCGGCGCTCCTTCTCCGAAGTCGAGGTCTGCGAGGTCCAGCCAGACGATGTTGGGTCGAGTCGTCGACTCGAATACGAAACGTCGGTTGGTCAGGTCAGAAACAGTCTGCCAGATCGTCTGAGAGGCGTCTGGCTTGCCCTCATCCGGGATCCGGAAAGGCTGAGCAGCGTTGCGAATCACGCTGAACATCGCGGCGATCGCCTCCAACTGGGTCTGCGGCTGCTGCAACCTGCTCACGTAATACGAGGCACGGGCGAAGCGGTCGGTCGCGAGGTTTGAACCCGGAAGCGGATCGTCCCCGCCGAGGCCGGCTACTTTCTTCACCAGCTCCAACTGCTGGTCGTAGGTCGGTGAGTTGGTCATCACCAGGTACTCACGGCTGTGGTAGATCTTAGGCTCGCCGTCGACGTATTCGATGACGCATGAGTCGCCGCTGGCATCGTCCAGCGCAAGATGGATCGTCGGAGGGACTCCGCCCGTCGGATCCGGCATCTGGACCACCTGGACATCTGTCTTCTCTATCCATTCGACCGCCTCCGCGACGGTGGCGAAGTTGTCGAGGAAGTACTGCATCCATATCGCCTGGCTCAGCTTGGTGCGCCCCTCGGCCGGGCTGCCATAGTCGGACTCGGCCAGCCAAAGCACGTGGCCGGCGAGGCCGGCCTCGTTCATACCGTCAACCGAGATGATGTCGAAGGCGGTGGCAATCACGCTGCCGTACTTCGAGGTCCAGGTCAGTTCCCCGTCCACCCCGTCGTCACGCTCGACGCCACGCGGCTGCTTCCACAGGTTCGTCATCAGATCCCTGTGGAAGTCCATGTTGCGACCGACGATCACGGCACCGCCGGCATCCGGCCACATCACTCGTGTGCACATATCTGTCTGCCTTTAGTTGGGAGTTGTATTTCCGCAGGCCGCCCGCACACAGCCCCAGACCGAGGACAAAGTTTTGGCCACGCCTTCTAGTAGCCGTGGCCGGTGTGGACGAACGGATCCGGGCCACCTGTGGCCCCGGCGGACGCCCGCTCCCGCAGGAAGCTGACCGATGCCTCGAAGTCGTCGCCGAGGGCTTCGACCATCTCACGGGTCTGGTTGGCCTTGATCAGCATCCGCAGGATCTGCTGCTCCTCGTTCTTCGGCGGCATCTTGTAGGCCGGCACGAGCCAGCCGTTGCGGCGGGTCAGGTCACCGACCAACTCCGAGCCGGTGAATGCCTCGTCCACATTCACCTTCGCGATCAGCAACGGCAGCATCGGCCGGTCGCTGCCGAGCACCTCGAGCGCATCGATCCGCTCGAGCCGGTCGCGCAGGGCGTCGCGGTTCATGTTCATAGCCCTCACCAGAGAGGTGTATCCCTCACGTCCCTCCCGGATCAGCATGTAGTACTGAGCCAGCACGAAGGAGGCGCTGCCGGAGAAGTTCAGGGTGAAGGTGGCGTCCTTCTCGCCGAGGTAATCCTCATAGAAGACGATCCCCTCCGGGATCTGCTCGTCGTCGCGCATGATCAGCCAGCCGACGCCCGGATAGACCAGACCGAACTTGTGGCCGGACGTATTGATCGACTTGACCGACTCGAGCCGAAAGTCCCACTTGAAGTCGGGGTGCGAGAACGGGAACACGAAGCCGCCCGAAGCCGCGTCGATGTGCATGGGGATGTCGAGGCCCTTCTCGCTCTTCAGATCCCCGAGCAGCTTGTCCAGCCCCTCGACGTCGTCGCACTCGCCCGTGAAGGTGGTGCCGACCACGCCGACCACGCCGATCGTGTTCTCGTCGATCTGGGGGCCGAGCTCATCCGGGCCCACGGTGGTCTTGCCGACGGGGATGTCGACCTTGCGCGGCTCGACGTCGAAGTACCGACAGAACTTGTCCCAGACGACGTGGACGTCGCCGCCGTAGACCAGGTTCGGGGCGGCATCCGACTTGCCGTCCTTCTTCCGCTGCTCCTTCCAGCGCCACTTCATGGCGAGCCCGCCGAGCATCACGGCCTCCGACGAGCCGACCGTCGCGGTGCCCGGGGTCTCCGGGTCGCCGGGGCCGTTGAAGAGATCATGGATCATCCGGACGCAACGCTTCGAGATCTCCGCGGTGCGCGGGTACTCGGCGTGGTCGATGTAGTTGCGATGCAGGTTCTCGGTGATCACCTGCCGGGCCTCGTCCTCCATGTAGGTGGTGACGAAGGTGGCCAGGTTCTTGTTCGGTTCCCCGTCCAGCAACATCTCCGACTGAAGCACCTTGTACGCGGATGAAGCCTCGATCCGTTGCTCCGGCATCTTTCGGCTCGGAGCCGGCTTGGTGAAGTAAGTCTCAGCCTGGGTGTGAGAGAGATCCTGCTGGTTGCTCAACTTGTTTCCTTTCGGGAACGGGGTCTGGGTCGAGGCCCGACGAGTGTATAAGGATTCATCCGGCGGTTTCCTCCGCTGGCGACGTTACGGCTGCGCCCGCGTCAGGCAGCACCAAAGCCGACGCGACGAAGAAGCAGACGGCGCCGACACAGGTCGTCCAAGCGGAGAGACTGGCGTTCTCCACCCCGCCCGAAGAGGTGACCACGGCAGCGACCGCCGAGACACCGAAGGCGACGCAGCCGGCCATGTTGACCCAGTTGCTCAGCCAATCACGGTCGAAGGGCCCCCAGAGACGGTCAACCCGGGCGAGCGCGAGCAGGGCGAAGGCGCCACTGATCAGGAAGAGCACCGAGCCCTCGGCGTCCGGGGCCCAGACCAGGTGCTTCTCGGCGGTGATCGATTCCGCGTAGATCGCCGAACCGGTGCTGATGTTGAACAGGATGGTCCCGACGAACTGGGTCGCCGCGGCCAGCCATATGGCCCGGAAGGCGCCCCGCTCGTTCCGGCTGGGATCACTGAGCTGGAGCTGGATGAACCCGGCGCTGGTGAAGCCCCACGAGCCGATGAAAAAGAGGACGTTGCAGGCGGTGCTGCCGATCTGAGCGGCGATCGGCCCGAACGACCCGACCGCGAAGAACGTCGAGCCGATCATGAAACCCAGGCACTGGAGCCTCAGGCTGGGAGTGATCTCGATCCTCTTCAGCACGTCAAACTTCGATAGAGGGGTACAGCCGCTCCATCGTGTACTGGCGGTTGCGCCGGGCGACTATCGCCGTGACCGCGACCGCCACGACGATGATCGAGAGCAGGATCGCGATCGCGACCCAGAGCCGGGAATCGACGTCGCTGACCACGGTCAGCTGCCTGAGCCCGTTGACCGTGTAGGTCATCGGGTCGAAGGGATGGATTATCTGGAACGGCACGGCGGTGGTCGGCACCGGATATATCCCGCCCGCCGAGATCAGCCAGACCATGAGCAGGGCCAGGGTCACCACCCGCCCGATCGCGATGTCGAAGAGGGCGTTGAATGCCTGGATGATCGCCAGGAAGGTCGCCGACATCAAGATCATGAACAGCCACATCCCCACCGGATGGGTGGCGTTCAGCCCCAGCGCGAACTTGATCACCAGGAAGAGCACGGTCGCCTGGAGAGCCCCGACTATCAGCGCGGGCAGGTACGAGACCAAGGCTGTCCGGAGCGGGTTCAGCCCGGACACGACCGGCCGGGACTGCAGGGGCGTCATCAGCATCCAGCAGACCAGAGCTCCGATGAAGAGAGCCAGGCCGGAGAAGAACGGGGCGAAACCGGTGCCGAAGGTATCGGCGACGTTGTGCGTGTTCTGCTTCAGGGCGACCGGGGTCGAGAGCGTATCGGCCAGATCCTTGAGTTGCTTCTTGTTCCAGGTCGGAATCATGGAGATTCCCTGGTTGACGCCGCTTTGCAGCTCATCGATGCCGGCAGTCAACTTGCCGGAGCCGTCGGCAAGCTCTCCGAGACCACCCTTCAGTGTCTCCATCTTCACTGCCAGGTCCTGCTCGATCGAAGCTAGCTGGGCCTGAAGGCTGCCGTCCTGACGGGCGTGCAGCTTCTGTTCCAGGTCCTGGAGGTCGACGCTCAGCTGTTGCACGGCCTGGCTGGCCGCGGTCAGATCACCACCTGCCGACTGACCGGCGGATTCCAGGTTCTGGGCGACCTGTTTGGCTTCCGGGTCGGGCAGGCTGTTCAAGAATGAGACCGCATCGGTTGCCGCCTGTCCCAGCGAACCGTTCTCGGCCTGCTGCAGCTGTGGCAGAAGCGCCTCGGCCTGACTGGCCACGCTCGCGACCTTGTCGTTGAACTCCGCCAACTGGTCGCTGTCCAACTCGCCGAGCGCCGGAACGATCACCTGGTCGAGCTGGCTTTGCAGTTCAAGCACGCCGCTGTCGAGCTTGGCCGACCCGGCCGCCAGCTTGTCTACCCCGGCCGCCACCTGTTGAAGCTTCGGAACGGCACCCTGGACCGTGACCAGAACCTTGTTCATGAACTTGTCGCCGATCGCTTCGTCAACCATGTTGATCACCTGCTCGGAAGCATCCTGGCCGATGATCGTCGAGAGGTAGTTGTTGGCATCGTTGAAGTCGAAGACGATCTTGGCCTGAAAGGCGTTGTTCACTGTCGGAGAGGCGATCGCCTTGCTGAAGTCGGGCGGGATCGTGATCGTGTAGTAGTAGGTCCCGTTGGCCAGGCCCTGGGCGGCGTCCTCCGCAGAGGTTTCCGTGAGGCCGAGCTGATCGGAGCTGATCAAGTTCGAGACCACCTGTTTCCCGGCCTGCAGGGGCTCGCCCTGCGCAGTCGCGCCCTTGTCAAGGTTGACGATCGCCGCCGGGATCTTGTTCACCTCGTTGAACGGATTCCAGAAAGCCCAGAGATACATGGCACCGTAGAGCAACGGCATCATGATGATCGTGAGGATCGCCAACCGCGGCAGATTCCCTCGGAAGTACCTCTTGTTGTCGCTGCCCAGGGCGAGACCGGCGATCACGAGCCGTCTCCCTCCTGCTCGCGTGGGGCGTTGATCGGCCTCTCGTCCCCTGAGTCAGGCCGAGCGTTGATCGGCCTGCTGTACCGCTCGGGTTCGTCGTCTTCGTTTTTCAGCTCATCGTCCTCGGCGAGGGTCTTGGCCGGCTTCATGCGCTGCTGGAACTCGAACAGGCCCGGTACCTCGACGACCTCGCTCACGCGGTCCTCGAAGTCGCTCGCGTTGACGTCCGCCGTGATCACCGACTGCTTTTCGCCCAGCGCGACGAGACGATCCAGAAGCTCGACCTGCTGCTCGCGGTCGGACATCTTGTCGAACCGACCGATCACGAGCAGCGGCGGACGCCGCGTGTTGGCCACCCCGATCCGCAGCAGCAGCTGATGCAGTTCAGGAAGGTCGGCGATGAACGCGTCGATCGGGGGCAGCGCCAACCCCTCGAACAGATAGCCACACATCTCCTTGAAGTCTTCCGTGGTGGCCAGCGGCACCCACTTGAAAAAACCGGACTCCCAGCGAATCTGTTCGGTGATCAGATCCTGAACGGTCACTGACGGCTGCGGGCCGTCCAACTCATCGAAGCATGCGATGTTCGATTCCCTGAACACGGCTCGATGGTCATTGGTATGCCCGAGCACCGTGAGCCGGCCGCTCTTCAGCTTCATCCGGCCGCAGAGCGCCATCAGGAAAGCCGTCCGCGCCGCGCCGGGAGGCGCTGAGATCAGGTTGACTCCCCCCCGGTCGATGTCCAGATCCAGGGGGCCGAAAACCTGCCCCCACTGCCCCGAGAGCTCGATCTTCCGGGCAGAGACCAGGCTGCCGCCCCCCGCCTGGGGACGGTCCTTCCGTCCGCTGCCGGTAATGTCACTCCGAGACGGTTTAGACGTGGAAAACCTCTTCAGAGAGGGCGTTAACGACAATTCAGGGTCTTTCATTCCTTAGGTAAACGGAGACCGAAGAGCCCACGAAGACCCGAATCTGTTTCTTCCGTCGGCCTGAGCCTCCGTTGTGCCCGCAACATTACCAACCCCCGCGGCGCCTGGCGTGAAGGATCTGGGAGCGTTCGACATAGCGCCAGGAGAGCTCTGCCAGGGATGTGATGCTCTCGCCCACCCAAAAACCTCCCAGGACATCACCCGCGTCAACCTGTCTGCCTCGAAGCTCCCGGGAGAGGCTTGGGGACGAGACCGGTTCGGAGAGCGGACGGCCTGCGCCGAGCAGCTCTCCGGCCGTCCGGTACCAGTCCGACACCGACTCGATCGCCTCGTCCAACGACGTGCTCGCAGCCCGGCTCGAATGTGCGAACCATTCGGCCGATCGAATCAAGTCGATCTCGTTCGACGTGCAGGCGAGGCGGATGCCGCCCGCACAGAGAGCGACGAGATCCGCACTTTTCAGTGGATGGTCGCCCGGCTCGTCGAGGAACTGCCGGAGGGCCGCATCGAGTCGAGCGTTGGCGGTTGCCGCGCGTTCCCGGAGCCCGGTTCCCTCCGAATCTGAGCCGGCGCTCAGTGCGGAGCGAGCTCGCTGCGCCAACAGCGCCGCTGCCTCCCGATAGCTCGCGCCCAGCGATTCGAGAATCAGCGCGGTCGCCCCTCGAGGCCAGACCAGCAGCCCCACGAAGAGGCAGATCGCGCAACTAATCGCAACGTCTTGAACCCGGACCAGGCCGATCTCCCAGCCCACCGGAGCGGTCAGGTTGTAGAGGATGATCACCATCGCGGCGAAGCTCGCCTGCCCCACCGCAAACGAGAATGCCTTGCGGGTGTAGACCGCAACCAGAACGGCCACCGGGAAGCAGGCCCAAAGCACCGCCTTGTCGCTCCCTATCGCCAGGATGAAACCGGCGCCGATGACGATGCCGACGATCGTGCCGGCCATCGCACGGAGCGCCGACTGCCGGGTGCCGAGCGCGTCGCTGCGCAGGATCGAGAGGGTCCCCAGCACCACCCAGAACGAGTTCTGGACCGACAAGAGCTCAGCGACCAGCACCGCCAGGGCGATCCCGATCGCACCCCGGAGGCTGTTCCTGAGCCAGGTCGACCGCAGGGCGGAGTTCTCCCGCAACATCCTCGCCGAGTCCCGCATCTCCTCCGGCGCCCAGGTCGAAGCCCAGACCCGCAGCCTAGCCACGAGTCCCATCTTCCGCTCCCGGGCACCGATCACGGCGACCGCTTCCGAGATCCGCATGACCGTCTCCCCCATCTGCGAGAGCCGGAAGAGATGATCCAACGACTCGCCGTCCCCGGCAGATGCCCCGGCAAAAGCCAGCACTTCTTCGTTCGTCGATCTTTCGAACCGGCCGAGGACCTTCTTCAGGTCATCGGTCCGCAGCTCGGATTCCTCACCGGCGAGCACGGCGGCGCAGGTGGTGAGCAGATCGGTCGCCGACCGGCGCAGCACCGCAGCCTCCCGCCCGGCGCCGTCTTGCCCGTCGGGATGAGACGCCATGTCGAAGAGCCAGCTGAGTTGATCGACCACCCGGCTGAGGGCCGCGCTGGAGCCAGAAGACCCGGTCGGCCGGTTCGGAGTTCCGGTAAAGCTCTCGACCATCTCCCAGACCGCGGTTCGCGATCCTTCGACCGCCTCCGTGTTCGTCGGCTCGACGAGCAGCCGGGACAGCTCGCCGCATGCGTCCCCGCACCGCCGACGCAGATCGCTGATCCATGGTCGGCGCCATATGAGCACGACAGCGGGGATGCATATGGCGCAGGCGAGCAGCCACCCCAGGACTCTGGTCCCGATAACCGACGTGCCCCCCGGATCCATCAGGGGCAATGCCAGCATGAGTATCGCGCCCCGCTTGGCGGCGGCGACATAGGGGTTCACCACGCCACCGAAAAAGATCGCGAAGGACACCAAGCCGGCGACGGCCACCGCCGCGACAGGTGCCGTCGACGCGGCGGTTCCGATCCCGATCAGGAGGCAGCCCGTGACCACCATGATCCCCCAGGCGATCATGCGCGACGCGGCCCGTCCCTCGAACGAGATCATGTTCACGATCACGAACGCCCCGAATGCCCCGAACGTCTGGGCTTCCGGGCCGAGCAGAAGCTTCGTCGCGATCAGCGAGACCGGCATGAAGATCGCCGCCCTGACCGCCGCTCGCAGAGCGTCGTGGTCCAGGCGGCTCGTCAACGTGGATCAGTCAAGCTCGGAGATCCCAAAGTCGAGCGGCCCCGATATCGGGGCCGCTCGACTGACCTGAAACCTGAGGTCGAACCTGAGCCAGCTCAGGCTGCCGCGGCTTGCTCCGGCACGAAGCTGGCCGACGTCGCCTCGTCCCACATCTGCTGGAAGAAGGGGTCTTCTGAATCCCCGTCATCGAGCAGAGTGCCCGACTTCAGAGGCGGGTAGATCTGGTCCAGCCGCATGACCCGGGCCTCATCGACCTTGCGGAAGATGTGCTTCGGGGTGAGCTCGCTGGTGTGAGTCATCCCGGCCGAGGTGATCATCTCGGCGACCGCGTGGACGGTGTTGTGATGGAAGTTGCGAGCACGGACCGACTTGTCCTCGACGACCAGCGCCTTCTGCAACTTCGGGTTCTGGGTGGCCACACCGACCGGGCAGGTGTTGGTGTCGCAGAGCTGCGACTGGATGCAGCCGACCGACATCATGAAGCCACGGGCGGTATTGACCCAATCGGCGCCGAGGGCCATGATCCGGGTGATCATCCCGGCCTTGACCATCTTGCCGCTGGCGCCGACCCTGATCCGGTCCCGGATCCCCGCGCCGACCAGTGCGTTCTGGACTACGCGAAGGCCTTCCTCCAGCGGAGCGCCCATCGCGTCGGAGAACTCCAGCGGCGCCGCACCGGTGCCGCCTTCGCCACCGTCGACGACGATGAAGTCGACATAGACCCCGGTTTCGATCATCGCCTTGACGATGCCCATGAACTCACGGGGGTCGCCGATGCAGATCTTGAAGCCGATCGGCTTGCCGCCGGAGAGCTCGCGCAGCTGCTTGACGAAATCCATCATCTCGAGCGGGGTCGAGAAGGCCGGATGATAGGTGGGCGACATGCAGTCCTTGCCCTCTTCGACCAGACGGATCGAGGCGATCTCATGATCCACCTTGGCCGCCGGCAGAATGCCTCCGTGGCCGGGCTTGGCGCCCTGGGACATCTTGATCTCGATCATCTTGACCTGATCGCTCGCCGCTTTCTTCTCGAAGATGTCGGGATTGAAGCTGCCGTCCTTGTTACGAGTGCCGAAGTAACC
>Ga0153956_1002948_pt1 | contig 11674 bp, 9 predicted proteins | sample TSFL040MetaG_FD_104704 | JGI IMG/M metagenome (GOLD analysis project Ga0153956, IMG submission 104704) | Attine ant fungus gardens microbial communities from Florida, USA - TSFL040 MetaG | ecosystem: Host-associated > Fungi > Mycelium > Unclassified | place: USA: Florida, Wekiwa Springs...
CAGATCTTCCTCGAGACCGACCTGTTCAACGCCGGCATCCGCCCGGCCGTCAACGCCGGCGTCTCGGTGTCGCGCGTCGGCGGCGCCGCACAGACCAAGATCGTCAAGAAACTCTCCGGCGGCGTGAAGCTGGCGCTCGCGCAGTACCGCGAGCTGGCCGCCTTCGCGCAGTTCGCCTCGGACCTCGACGCCGCCACGCGCGCCCAGCTCGAGCGCGGCCAGCGCGTGACCGAGCTGATGAAGCAGAAGCAGTACGCGCCGCTGTCGATCGCCGAGCTGTCGCTGTCGGTCTACGCGGCCGAGAAGGGTTACCTCGACGACCTGCCGCTCGCCAAGGTGCTGCCGTTCGAAGCCGCGCTGCATGCGCACTTCCACGGCAACTACGCCGATCTGATGAAGAAGATCGTCGACACCGGCGACTGGAACAACGACATCGAAGGCCAGTTCAAGAAGGGCCTCGAAGAGTTCAAGAAGACGGGAAGCTGGTAAGGCCGGGAATCGAGAATAGGAGATCGGGAATCGCCGGAGCGGCGTTTCCGATCCCCGATTTTCCTCTCCCCATTCCCGCGAGCGAAGCGAGCAAACAATGGCAGGCGCAAGAGAAATCCGCACCAAGATCAAGAGCGTGCAGAACACCCGCAAGGTGACGCGCGCGCTCGAGATGGTTTCGGCATCGAAGATCCGCAAGGCGCAGGACCTGATGAAGGCCTCGCGTCCGTACGCGCGCCTGATGCGCCAGGTCATCGGCCACATCGCGCATGCGAACGTCGAGTTCAAGCATCCGTTCCTGGTCGAGCGCAGCGAGGTCAAGCGCGTCGGCTACATCGTCGTCTCGACCGACCGCGGCCTGTGCGGCGGCCTCAACTCGAACCTGTTCCGCAAGCTGCTCGCGGAGATCCGCGCGTGGCAGGACAAGGGCGTCGAGGTCGACATGGTCTGCATCGGCCAGAAGGCGACGCAGTTCTTCCGCCGCCTCAAGGTCAACATGGTCGGTTCCGTGACGCATCTCGGCGAGAAGCCGCAGATCGCGCAGCTGATCGGCGTGATCAAGGTCATGCTCGACGAGTACACGGCCGGCCGCGTCGACCGCCTGAACCTTTGCTACAACGATTTCGTCAACACGATGACGCAGAAGGCGACGGTCGACCCGTTGCTGCCGCTGCCGCCGTCGCAGGAACTGGCGACGACGCATTCGTGGGACTACCTCTACGAACCGGACGCCGAAGCCGTGCTCGAGCACGTGCTGACGCGCTACGTCGAGTCGCTGGTGTACCAGGCCGTGCTGGAGAATCTCGCCAGCGAGCATGCCGCGCGCATGGTCGCGATGAAGAGCGCTTCCGACAACGCGACCAAGGCGATCAGCAGCCTGACCCTGATCTACAACAAGGCCCGCCAGGCCGCGATCACCCAGGAAATCTCGGAGATCGTCAGCGGCGCGGCGGCGGTCTAGCGGGACGATGGATAGGCGACGGCCCCTGCTGCTGTCGGCGCTCGCGCTGGGCTGCGCGGGCATCGTCAATGCGGCGGACGGCAGCCGCCTGACCGAAGCGCAGGTCGGCGGCGTGGTTTCCGCGATGGAAGAAGCGGCGAAGAACCGCGATGCGCGCACCGTCGCCTCGTACATGACCGACGACTGCGTCATCACGACGAGCTTCCCGGCCAAGGACGGCAGCAAGAAGATCACGCGCAAGGACAAGCGCCAGTACGTCGCCGACGACGCGGCCGAGCAACAGGGCCGCAGCGGCTACGAATACGAGACGGCGAAACCGTCGATCGACATCGACGCCTCCGGCAAGGTCGCCAGGGCGAGTTACAAGGTGAGGGAAACCTACACCGAGAAAGGCAGGAAGATCCAGGTCGTCGCGTACGAGATCGCGACGGTGGAATTGCGCGACGGTACGCCTGCAATCGCGGCGATGGACGTCGACGCGGTCGCCATGAGCATCGACGACCGCAGGGTATTCTGAAGTTCCGCACGCTCCGCAGACGCACAACAGATTCGAACAGAGGATTGGCAATGAGCACTGGCAAAGTCGTACAAATCATCGGCGCCGTCGTCGACGTCGAATTCCCGCGCGAATCCGTGCCGAAGGTTTACGACGCGCTGAAGATCGACGGCATGGCGATCACGCTGGAAGTGCAGCAGCAGCTCGGCGACGGCGTCGTGCGCACGATCGCGCTCGGCTCGACCGACGGCCTCAAGCGCGGCCTCGTCGCGACCAACACCGGCGAAGGCATCAAGGTGCCGGTCGGCAAGGCCACGCTCGGCCGCATCATGGACGTGCTCGGCAACCCGATCGACGAAGCCGGTCCGATCGGCGAGCAGGACCAGTGGGTCATCCACCGCAAGGCGCCGTCGTACGACGACCAGGCCGCGGCCAGCGACCTGCTCGAGACCGGCATCAAGGTCATCGACCTGGTCTGCCCGTTCGCCAAGGGCGGCAAGGTCGGCCTGTTCGGCGGCGCCGGCGTCGGCAAGACCGTCAACATGCTGGAACTCATCAACAACATCGCGACCCAGCACTCGGGTCTGTCGGTGTTCGCCGGCGTCGGCGAACGCACGCGCGAAGGCAACGACTTCTACCACGAGATGATCGATGCCGGCGTCGTCAAGCTCGACGACAAGACGCAGTCGAAGGTGGCGATGGTGTACGGCCAGATGAACGAGCCGCCGGGCAACCGCCTGCGCGTCGCGCTGACCGGCCTGACGATGGCCGAATACTTCCGCGACGACATCGACCCGGCCACCGGCAAGGGCCGCGACATCCTGTTCTTCGTCGACAACATCTACCGCTACACGCTGGCCGGCACCGAAGTGTCGGCGCTGCTCGGCCGCATGCCGTCGGCGGTGGGCTACCAGCCCACCCTGGCCGACGAGATGGGCCGCCTGCAGGAGCGCATCACTTCGACCAAGACCGGCTCGATCACCTCGATCCAGGCCGTGTACGTCCCGGCTGACGACTACACCGACCCGTCGCCGGCGACCACGTTCGCGCACCTGGACTCGACCGTGGCGCTGTCGCGCGACATCGCAAGCTTGGGCATCTATCCGGCCGTCGATCCGCTGGCCTCGACCAGCCGCCAGCTCGACCCGCTGGTGATCGGCAACGAGCACTACGACGTCGCGCGCCGCGTGCAGGGCACCTTGCAGCGCTACAAGGAACTCAAGGACATCATCGCGATCCTCGGCATGGACGAGCTCAGCGAAGAAGACAAGGCCACGGTCACGCGCGCGCGCAAGATCGAGCGCTTCTTCTCGCAGCCCTTCACGGTCGCGCAGGTGTTCACCGGCGCCCCGGGCAAGTACGTCACGCTGAAGGAGACCATCCGCGGCTTCAAGATGATCCTCGAAGGCGAGTGCGACCACCTGCCGGAACAGGCGTTCTACATGGTCGGCGGCATCGACGAGGCCTTCGAGAAGGCCAAGGCGATGGAGAAGAAGGCGGCCTGACCGCTGCCTGCGGGAATCGGGGGCGGGGAATCGACGAACCACGGTTCGCGACGCCCTGCCCCGACCACTCCCGGTTCCCCATTCCCGACTCCCGTCGAACGAACGAAGTGAGAGCACCATGAGCACAATCCGCTGCGACATCGTCAGCGCCGAGGAAGAGATCTTCCACGGCAACGCGCAGATGGTCATCGCGACCGGCGAGATGGGCGAACTCGGCATCGCGCCGCGCCATGCGCCGCTGATCACCCGCCTGAAGCCGGGCCAGGTGCGCGTGCAGACCGAGAACGGCGAGGAGCAGTTCTTCTACGTCTCCGGCGGCATCCTCGAAGTGCAGCCGAGCGTCGTCACCGTGCTCGCCGACACCGCGATCCGCGCGAAGGACCTCGACGAGTCCGCCGCCCGCAAGGCGAAGGACGAAGCCGAGCGCGCGCTCTCCAACCGCACCGACGCGATGGAAGTCGCGCAGGCGCAGGCGCAGCTCGCGCAGGCCGTCGCCCAGCTGCAGGCGCTGGAGCAGCTGCGGCGCGCGCTGAAGCATTGAGGTGTGCGATCCGTCCTGGATCGCATCGCTCAGGCGGGCTGCGGAACGACGCAAGTCGGCTTTCTTTGGGATTCCAGAAGCGGCCATCCATGGCCGCACTCTTCATTGAACGGCTGCTTCGTCGGAAGCACCTAAGAGGCAGCCGAAAGAGCCACAGACGACACGACAAACGCCGGCGCAAGCCGGCGTTTGTCGTTGCGGCTCAGCGATACACCCAATGCCGCGAGGCAAGGAAGCTGCCGATCGCGAGCAGGCCGTCGACCAGCGGCTTGGCCAGCCATGCCCAGCGCAGGCCGCGCGCGGCATCGATCGCGGTGACGGCACTCGTGCTCAACAAGGTCGTCGCGCACCACAGCAGCGCGTAGCGGGCGAACTGGCGCCAGCCGGGGGTGGAACCGTCGCGCGAGAACGTGACGCTGCCGTTCAACCAGAATCCGAGCGCGGCGCCGCTGAGGCGGCCGGCGATGTTGGCGGTCGCGACGCCGATGCCGACATGGCTGAGCGCGACCATCACGGCCCAGTCGAGCAGCCATTGCGCAATGCCGACCAGCACGAACGAGCGACCTTGTCGCAGCAGGCTCACCGCGGCGCCTCGCCTTCCGCCGATGTCGCGTCCGGCACTTGCCACAACTCGGCCTCGCCCGCCGTCGACACGCGCCGCGCCGCGGTCCGTGCGAGACCGGCGCGCTGCGCGTCGCTGAGCGCTTGCGGGCGCAGCAACAGCCAGCGCGCACGCACGTCGGCGATCAGTTGCTGCCAGCGTTGGCCGCTCGCATCCTCGTCGGCCGCAAGCCGCGCCGCTTCCATCGCCGGCGCGTACCAGGCGACCATGCGGCCACGGCGCCCGAGTTCGGCGACGGCCGGCACTTTCGGATCGAGCGCCAGCGCGACCGAATCGCCGTCGTCGCGACGACGCAGGTCGGCGATCAACGTGCGCTCCGGCGCGTAGCGCCGGAACACCGGTCCGGGATTGCCTCCGCTCGCGACCAGCTTGCGCGTGGCGTTCACATGCAACAACCAGCTCGAGTTGGACTGGAACGCGACATTCAGCACGCACAGGCCGATCACGAGGCACCCGAGCCGGCGCGCATCGAGCGCACTCGCCGCCGCAGCCAGCATCGGCGGCAACGACAGCACCAGCGCCGGGAACGCGTAACGCGCGTACTGCATCGGCAGCAGCGCTACCCAGAACGCGACGCCGGCAGCCAGCGCGATGCCCCGCGTGCCCGGTCGCGCCAACGCGAGCAGCCACGCTCCCGCCAGCGCGACCGGCGCGAAGCCGAAACCGCCGGCCCATCCTTCGAAGTAGCGACCGGTGTGAAACGTGATCGCCCACGGCAGCAACGGGCCGAAGCCCGCGTGCCAGCGCGCGTCGGCAAGCTGCCGAGGCGGCAGCAGGGGCGACTGGAATACATGGTTGAACATCGGCAGGAAGGGATTGCCGCTGGCCTGCCATGCCGCGAAGTAGCTCGACGTGGCCAGCACGCAGAACAGCGCCATCGCGAACGGCAGGCGTCGCCCGTCGACATGCCCTCGCGCTCGCGCCAATGCCCATGCGAGCACGATCGCCGCCGTCGCGGCGTGCCCGAGCTTGAGCGCGCACAGGCCGGCGGCCAGGACCGCGCCGGCGACCAGCACGTCGCCGCCGCGCAACACCGCGAGGGCCAGTGCGAGCAGCAGCGCCGTCGCCGGCAATTCGGTCTGCATGCCGCCGGCGAGGGCCGCCAGGGGCGGCAGGCTTGCGAACGACGCGACCGCCAGCCACGTCGTGCGCGCATCCGCGCGCAACGCCGCCGTCGCGCAACCGACGCCGGCGGCAGCCGAGAGCAACCACAACGCATCGACCGCGCCGCGCGCTTCGCCGCGCGCCAGCACCTGCGCGACGCCCTGCACGACGTCGCCGAGCCACGGCGCCAGCGCCCAGATCTGCTGCGCCGGATCGGGCAGGTAGCGACCGTCGTGCAGCAACTGGCTCGGCAGCGCGAGGTGGTAGGCGAGATCGTCGGCCTGCATGGTCGGCAGCCACGCGCCGATCGACGCGACCCCGAGCAGCAGCACCGCCGCGGCCGCCTCTGCGGGCGCCGCCGCGACCGCGGCCTGCCAGTCGCGCCGTGCCTGCGCGACGGTGTCGCGCAAGGCGCTCGTCCTCGCGATCACGAGGCCGAGCAGCACCGGCAGATAGACGAACCAGCGATGGATCGGCCACGCCAGCAGCCAGCCGGCGCTGCCGCCGAGCAGGCACAAGCCGACCGGCAACGCGAGCACGCCGCGCGCCGCGAAGCCGCGCGGCACCAGCAACGTACCCAGTGCGAGCGCCGCGGCGGCAACGACCGAGACGGCCACCATCGCACGCGGTCCGGCGAAGAACGTCAACGCGGCGAGCCATGCCGCGGCCAATGCGTTCGCCCATGCCCATCCGCGCCAGCGGCGCAGGACGAGCGCGCAGCCGAACGACGACGCGGCGAGGACCAGCACTTCGCCGAAACGCGCCCACGGCAACCCGCTCCACATCCGATGCAGCGCGAAACCGGCCGTGCAGGCGATTGCCGCCGACCAGACCAGCGCAGCGGGGACCAGGGTTCGAAGGCGTGTGGGCAGTTCCATCGCGTTCCGCCGGATTGAGGCGCCGATGCTAGCAGGCAGCGCCGATTCCCCATGAACGCTTTCGTGACGTGCGGCACGTCGGGACGCCGGCGCGCCGGTTGACAGCGGTGCCGCCGCCGGTGTGTGCTCGATCACCGACTTCGGAGTGCGGCGCATGTGCGGCTTCTTCTGCGTGTTCGATCCTGCCGGCGGCGCCGAGGCGTTGAGGCCGCTGGCATTGCGGCAGGCGCGCCTGCTGCGCCATCGCGGGCCGGACTGGAGCGGCGTGCACGCGGACGCGCGCGCGGTGCTCGCGCACGAGCGCCTCGCCATCGTCGACGTCAACAACGGCGCGCAGCCGCTGCTGTCGAGCGACGGCCGGCAGGTGCTCGCGGTCAACGGCGAGATCTACAATCACCGCGCGCTGCGCCAGCGCTTCGCCGGCGACTACGCGTTCCGCACCGATTCCGATTGCGAGGTGATCCTGCCGCTGTATCGCGCCCACGGCAGCGGCTTCCTCGACGCGATCGAGGGCATGTTCGCGTTCGCGCTGTGGGACAGCGAAGCCGGCGACTGGCTGATCGCGCGCGATCCGATCGGCATCGTCCCGCTGTACACCGGCCGCGACGCGGACGGGCGCCTGTACGCATCGTCCGAGCTGAAGGCGCTGCAGGACGTCTGCGTCAGCGTCGAGGAATTCCCGCCGGGCAGCTACCAGACCGGCGCGATGGCCGCACCGGAGTCGTACTACCGGCCGGACTGGCGCGCCTTCGAGGCGGTCGAGCACGGCCCGGCCGATCCGGCCGCGATCCGCGACGCGCTCGAGCGCGCGGTGCACAGCCACCTGATGACCGACGTGCCGTACGGCGTGCTGCTTTCCGGCGGCCTCGATTCCTCGCTGATCGCGGCGCTGACCGCACGCTTCGCGGCGAAGCGCGTCGAGGACGACGACAGGAGCGAGGCCTGGTGGCCGCGCCTGCACACGTTCTCGATCGGACTCGAAGGCTCGCCCGACCTCGCCGCCGCGCGCACGGTCGCCGACGCGCTCGGCACCGCGCACCACGAGTTCCACTTCACGGTGCAGGAAGGACTCGATGCCCTGCCCGACGTGATCCACCACGTCGAGACCTACGACGTCACCACGATCCGCGCATCCACGCCGATGTACCTGCTGGCGCGCCGCATCCGCGCGATGGGCATCAAGATGGTGCTGTCGGGCGAAGGCGCCGACGAGATCTTCGGCGGCTATCTCTACTTCCACATGGCGCCGGACGACCGCGAGTTCCACGAGGAGCTCGTGCGCAAGCTCGACGCGCTGCATTCCTACGATTGCCTGCGCGCGAACAAGTCGACGATGGCCTGGGGCGTCGAGGCGCGCGTGCCGTTCCTCGATCGCGCGTTCCTCGACGTCGCGATGCGTACCGCGCCGTCGGCCAAGCGCCCGTCGAACGGACGCATCGAGAAGCACATCCTGCGCGAGGCCGGCCGCGGCCTGCTGCCGGACTCGATCCTGTGGCGGCAGAAGGAGCAGTTCTCCGACGGCGTCGGCTACGGCTGGATCGATTCGCTGAAGGCGCACGCGGAGCACCAGGTCAGCGACGCGCAGATGGCGATGGCGGCGCAGCGTTTCCCGATCAATCCGCCGGCGGGCAAGGAGGCGTTCTTCTATCGCGTGCTGTTCGAGCGGCACTTTCCCGGCGACCAGGCCGCGCGGCTCGTGCCGGGCGGTCCGAGCATCGCCTGCAGCACGCCGACCGCGTATCGCTGGTCGCAGGAATTCGCCGGCCATGCCGATCCGTCCGGGCGCGCGGTCCGGCGCGTGCACGCCTCCGCACGGGCCTGAGGCTCAGCGCGGGCGCGCCAACGCCTCGCGCAGCGGATCGAGCAGCGCGCCATAGCGCGGCGCGCGCGCGGTGTCGCGGCGTATCGGCTCGCGCACCTGGGCCGCGCTGGCGGTGCGCACGCTGCGCGTCGCCTCGTGCGGCCGCAGGCAGGCCGGATCGAACGGCAGTTCGCAGAACGCCAGCAATTCGCGCGTCTGCCGTTCCGGATCGGCCAGCAATTCCTCGTAGACCTGTTCGCGGATGCGGTCCGGATAGCGCCCGCGCCACACGCGCAGCGCGCGATCGTGCGCGTGCCAGTAGGCTGCGAGATCGTCGATGCCGTAGCTGTACTCGTGCAGTTCCCAGAAGATCTGGCGAAAGCACGACCAGCAGGTTTCGAGCGGATCGCGGCGGCAATCGACGATGCTCGCGCCGGGCAGCATCGCGCGGATCGCGTCGATCAGCAGCCAGTTGGCCGGCATCTTGTCGGTGAAGCGCGGCCGCCGTTCGCGCCAGCGCGCGGTGCGTTCGAGATAGCGCTGGCCGAGGCGCCGCCAATCCGCGGCGCCGGCCTCGCGCGCCCAGTCGGGAAACGGACGGCGGCGTCGATGGGATTCCTCGGCGATGACCGCGCCGAGATCCGGCAGTTCGCTGGCGCCCTCGACCTGCGGATGCGCCGCGAGGATCTGCTCGCTCAGGGTCGAGCCGGAACGCGGCAGGCCGACGATGAAGATCGCCTCGTGGCCGAGTCGCGCGTCTAGCGGCACCGGCGCCGGCGCCGGCGCCTCGAACGCGGCGAGCAGGCGCGCCAGCCATGCGTCGAAGCCGGTCGCGTTCCACGGGAAGTGCCGGCGCGCGAACGCATTCGCCTCGCCGTAGGCCGCGAACGCCTCGGCATCGCGGCCCGCGTCCTCCAGCGCCTTGCCGAGCGCGAACGCCGCGCCGATGCGCTCCGGCACGGCGAGGCCGGGCTGGCGGACCAGCGTCGCGAGCTGCCGCGCGTCGGACTCTTCCAGCCGTACCGCCTTGAGATTGGCCAGTCCCCACCAGGCGAGGCCGGACTGCGGCGCGCGCCGCAGCACCGCCCGGTATTGTTCGGCCGAATCGTCGCTGCGGCCGCTCATCATCAGCGCCTCGGCGAGCAGGAAGCGCGCCGATTCGAACGCCGGGTCGATCGTCAGCGCGCGCTGCAACGGCCCGATCGCATCGTCGGCGCGCGCGAGCAGGGTCAGTGCCTTGCCGAGGTTGAACCAGCTCGCCGCGAAGTCCGGCGCCAGTTCGCAGGCGCGTTGCAGCGCGACCACCGCCGCGGCCGTGTCGCCGACCGCGGCGAGCGCGGTGCCGAGCGTATTGCAGGCGATCGCATCGTCCGGCTGCAGCTCCAGGACGCGCCGCAGCAAAGCGATCGCCTCGCCGTTGCGGTTCAGCCTGTGCAGCGCGATCGCGCGCGCGCGCAACAGCACGGGGTGGTCCGGCGCATCGCGCAATGCCGCGGCGAAGCTCTGCTCGGCGCGCGCATCGTCGCCGCGATCGAGGCATTGGTTGCCGAGCTGCAAGGCGCGCTCCGCTTGCGGGCCGAGTCTCGGCGAGGCGGCGGACGGAGGGATTTCGACCATCTCGACAGCTCCTGCGTGACCGCAGGAACGGACACTTCGATGCCAGCTTAACAAGCGTCGGCCGCGGCTGGCACGCGATCGGCGTCCCGAGCGGCCGCGGCCGCCGATGGACGCGGCCGCCAGCCGTGGCGCGGATGCTCCGCAATCCACGCGCTCCGTCTAGAATGCGCACTGCGTCTCATCCAGGACCACCCCCGTGAGCGATACGCCCCTGCACGTGATCGTCCTCGCCGCCGGCGAGGGCAAGCGGATGAAGTCGTCCAAGCCGAAGGTGCTGATGCCGCTGGCCGGCCGGCCGATGCTGGCGCACGTGCTGGATACCGCACGCGCGTTGCAACCGGCGCGCATCCACGTCGTCTACGGCCATCTCGGCGACCAGGTGAAGGGCGCGCTGACCGATCTGGGCGACCTCGCCTGGGTGCACCAGCCGGAGCAACGCGGTACCGGCCACGCGGTGAAACTGGCGATGCCGGACGTTCCCGAAGCGGCGCGGGTGCTGGTGCTGTACGGCGACGTGCCGCTGATCCGCACCGATACCCTGGCCAAGCTGCTCGCGCTGGATACGCCGCTGGCCGCGCTCGTCACGCAACTCGAGAACCCGTACGGCTACGGCCGCGTCGTGCGCGACGGCATCGGCCGCGTGCGCGCGATCGTCGAGGAGAAGGACTGCACGCCGGAGCAGCGCGCGATCACCTGGATCAACAGCGGCATCCTCGCCGCCGATGCGCGCCGCCTGCGCGTGTGGATCAACAACCTGACCGACGCCAACGCGCAGCGCGAGTACTACCTGACCGACGTGTTCGCGCAGGCCAACGACGATGGCGTGCCCGCCGAGGCGAGCCTGTGCATCAACCCGCAGGAGGTATTCGGCGCGAACGACCCGTGGCAGCTGGCCGCGCTCGAACGCCTGTACCAGCGCCTGCGCGCGACCCATCTGGCCGCCGCCGGCGTGCGCTTCGCCGACCCGGTGCGCTTCGACGTGCGCGGCGACGTGCGCGTCGGCCGCGACGTCGAGATCGACGTCGACGTGATCCTCGAAGGCCTGGTCGAGCTCGGCGACGAAGTGCGCATCGGCCCGTACTGCCGCGTGCGCAACTCGACCCTGGCCGCCGGCACCGTGGTGCACTCGCACTGCAACCTCGACGGCGTCGTCACGCACGGTCCCTGCGACATCGGCCCGTTCGCGCGCCTGCGCCCGGGCACCGAACTCGGCAGTGGCGCGCGCGTCGGCAACTTCGTCGAGACCAAGAAGGTGCGACTCGGCGACAACTCGAAGGCGAACCACTTGAGCTACCTCGGCGACGCCGAGATCGGCAATGGGGTGAACATCGGCGCCGGCACGATCACCTGCAATTACGACGGCGTGGACAAGCACGCCACGGTGATCGAGGACGGCGCCTTCATCGGCTCGAACTCGGCCCTCGTCGCACCGGTGAAGATCGGCAGGGACGCGACGATCGGCGCCGGTTCGGTGATCGGCAAGGAGGCGCCGGCCGGCGAACTGACGATCGCGCGTGCGCGGCAGGCGACGATCCCCGGATGGCGACGCCCGAAGAAGAAGTAAATCCTGGAGGGCCGGCGACGGGCCCGCGAACGAAACGAAACGCGTCGCACGGTTCACGCCGGGTCTGTGGCCCTCCGGTCGCAGTCGATCCTTCCG